>VFQN01007372.1_pt1 | contig 11883 bp, 17 predicted proteins | sample 3512371 | NCBI WGS metagenome assembly VFQN01 (sample SAMN10412370, study PRJNA504923) | tailings metagenome | isolation source: Replicate 2 from Balatoc abandoned mine | place: Philippines: Itogon, Benguet | collected 2017-08-28
AGTACGGCAGCAGCAGGCCCGAGCCGGCTGCGGGGGGCAAGGAGGGAGGGCGGGAAGAAGGCGTCAGGGAAATGATAGGAATGAGAAGGAATGAGAAGGAATGATTTGGGGCATGTGGCACGTTGGACTTACAGAAGGCGAAAACCCCTTGGCCTGGGGCAAGTCCGGTGGCGACCATGGCTGTTGTAGGTCTTGCAGGAGGGGAGGCCTCCGGGTCAGGGTGGGCCGGTGGCGGGGCACTAAGGGTAACGGAGGTAGGGCAGAAAGGTCGACACGAGCACGGATATTTGAGCAGCTTTTCACTGACGACTGCTGCTTAGAGACTGGTTTTTGAGGTTGGGCTGGATTTGCTTGCTGTGTCATCGGGCTGCTGTCGCCCGGTGATAAACAGGAAGGGTTGTCGCAACAAGGAAGCCGCGAGCCAACTGTACGGCATTCCTAATGTCCTGCCGCGGCCGCGGGCGTCGTAATGCGCAATTAGTGGCAACCCTATGGTGTAACCGAGAAGTTTCATACATTGTCAATGCGAGCGGCCCCGCCGCGGGCGCGTGCCGCGGGCAATCGCCACGGGCCGGGGACGCGGGCTGCACTGCGCCTGACCAAATTGTGAATGAAACAGAATCAAAACACCGGTACATTCGCAGCTAGTCATTGCCTCATACCCTCAGCATGCACTGCCTACCGGTATGTGGTCACTTGTCCATGGCGCATAGGCCCAAACAATCCCATAAGCGCCCGCAGGCCCCTTCCACAGGGTCCAGGCCTCCCCTCGCCTCAGCATAATGTCTGTGGGCCAACAGCTCCTCTGGCATGCATCCCTAGATCACGCCTGGTGGCGTCTGAGAAGTCACCACCAGCATGCTAGCAGCTCCTCTCGGGAGTCTGACCGTCCAAACCGACAACAAAGTCCAATCCTAGGGGACGCCGGACGATGCACTGCGTTTCACAGGTTTACGATGGACCACATTCCTACGTGTGCACACCTGCACCAGCCGTACCCAGTTCCCAATGCACGGCCGAACCCTTGGTGCCCAGCACTTGCTTCCAGCATCCCTCGTGACCATCACGCCCATACAGGGCCAATGCACTCCCAAGCTGCAGCAGTTACACACGTGAGGCAATGCCTTGCGATCCAAGGCGCACGGCTGTGGGGCCGTACCCCTGAAGCCTCCCGTCCTGCCAGGCAAGGCTGGCCCACTGTTCCACAGTGCACTCTTTCCATCCGCCATCACCTGACAGCACCAAGCACCGCGTGGCAGCTCCACCCCTGCCCATCTGTCCCCTCCCGTAAAATGCGCAGGCGCCCTGTTCCCGAAGCCACTCATCTGGCTCTCCTCAGCGCCCCCGCCAGACACGCACAAAGCCACAAACGGAGTTGGCACCTCCATCCTACCGCCTCCCCCGCCCACCGCCACCACCACCGTGCCCTTTCCCCTTCCCCTTGCCCTGGCCGCCCTTGCCCTGCCCGTGCCCCTTGCCGCCTCCCCTGCCGCCCCCGCCTCCACCACCGCCCCCGCCTCCGCCTCCGCCGCCTCCCGCCGCCGACGCAGGCCGGGCCGCTGCCGCAGGCGCAGGTGTCGGGTGCGTTGGCCCCAGCTCCTCCGTGGTGAGCAGCTGCAGGATGGTGGAGATGACGGGGCCACCCCGCTCCCACACGTCCATGTCGGGCCGCTCGATCTTCTCCTGCGGGCAGTGCACCAAGCCGTACACAGAGGACGGGTGTCCACGGTCAGTGTGTCGCACCCAAAAACGCCACGAGAGAGAGAGCAAGCAACCAGGTGCAACCCCATCCCTGCCGCTTAGCCTCAGCTCCCCATGCCCCCCTCCATCCTCATACCCCACACATGTGCACACGGCCATGCTCCTCGCTTCCCACTCCACGCTCGCAGCCCACACTTCTTAACCCACAACCCCTTAACCCACGCCCACCTGCAGCACGGCGTCCAGCTGCGCCCTCAGCTCCTTGAACAGCACACCCACCCGGGGGGCGCACCCCAGCCGCACCCAGTCTCCCACGCACACGCAGCCCCCCGCTCCACCCACGCCCGCCGCTGCCACGCCGCCCAGCTGCACCGAGATAGGCCCCCCGAACAGCAGCAGCGGGTAGGGCGTAACCATGGTGCAGTCGCGGAGGTATACAGCCGAGGACTCCACCATCTCGCTGTACACCAGCCAGGGGGACTCGAAGTGCGTCACGCCCCAGTTCACGGAGCAGGGGTGGATCTGCACCCCCCGCTCCTCCGCCTTCCCGTTGGCCAGCTGCACCTGAGCCACCAGCTTGGGTGGCTTAGCAGACGCTGACGCCGAGCCCCCTGCACCACCACCCCCCGCCTTGCTCTCCACCCGCACCACGTTGGGGTACAGCCCCGCCACCAGCACCGCCCGCACCAGCAGCATGTTGTCCGCATGCGCGTCGCACGGGTCAGCCTTCACCTCCCGCCCCTGCTCCTGCCCCTCCGGCCCCGCGCCCCGTCCCGCCGCCACGCCCCTCCACCCCGCGCCGCCGCCGCCCACGAACCCCGCCTCCCGCAGCAGCCTCCGGAACTGCCCCGCCATCTCCTGAATGTTCGCCAGCGCTCGGCCCGACAGGAACATATCGCTGCAGTACTTGCGATCCGCGGCCCAGCCGCCCGCCGCCTTAGACGCCTCCCAGCCCTTGTACGCCGCCAGTACGGCAAGCGCGTCAGACTTGGCACCGCCGAACGCGGCGATCTTTACGGCGTCCGCCTCCTGGCGCTTGTCCAGCGGGCTGACGAAGGGCGAGCGGGCGGTCATGGCCGCCGCGATGATGGCCACTGGTGTGAGACAGCCCAGGATGGCGGCGTAGATGAGCATCTTGCCCACGCGCACGTCCTGCAGGAGAAGTCCATACCCCGGGTGGGAGGTGTAAGTCTAGGGGCGTCTGAGGCGGTTGTGGGGCCGAAGCGTGAGGCGTGGAGCGTCTGTGATGCAGGCGAGCACCATCACTGTTTGGGGTGCGGGTTGGCTGTGGATGTGCGCGCCGTACGCGTGGGAGGCCCGAGCTGGCCAGGGTTTACTTACAAGCACCGGCGCCACTGCCCATGTCCCATAAGGCCATAACGCTGCATGCACAGTGGGCAGCGGTGCCAGACGCACCCCCAAACACACTCTGCGCGCCCCACACCCCATGAAAACCCACACCCGCACCCGCACCCACACCCACACCCATACTGCTACCCACCACTGGCAGGGTGGCCAGGTGCACGCCCAGCGGCGTGAGCTCCTCGCTGCCCAGCTGCAGCGCCCCGATGCCCACCAGCGCCCGCACCGCAGCCGTCACCGCGTCCCGGCCGGGGGGCTCCAGCGCACGCGCCAGGAAGGAGGCGACGTCGCCCTCGCTGCCGCCGCCAGCAACGCGCAGCAGCTTGATCTGGTTGTTAGAGAGTAGCAAGGAGGGTAGGGAACGACGGGCAGTTTGTTTTGCGAGTACCTGAGCTGCTAGCTTGGGGACATGCAACGGCTGGGAAGGCAGCCATACTGCCCTCGCTGCCGGCGCCCGCCGCGTGCAGGAGCTTCCTTGTTGAACTTGTGGCATTGACGTAGTGCACTCCTTGTTGCTGGCAGGATCCTTGCGTCATGCCTTATCCCTCGTCCCACCACTATCCCACCGTCCAAGAGCTTCTAGTCAGGCACGTGCAAGGGGCAGCGCGCCAATTACGAGGTCCACAAGAGGTGCCTGCTTGCAGGCTGGCACCCCCACAGCCCCACCTGCAGAACCAGGCCCTCCAGCGGCACCCGCAGTATCTCGGGCTGCTGGTGCTCGTCCATGACCACGTCGTGCGTGTGCCGCGAGAACAGCCGCAGGCAGTGGCCGGGGGACACGCGGCCGGCGCGGCCACGGCGCTGGCGGGCGGAGGCGCGGCTGGCCCAGCACTCCACCAGCGCCTGCGGGGGAGGCACGTGGCGGAGCGTGGCACGTGGCACGTGGCACGGGGGCAAGTACCTGGTCAGGGTAGGGGCCTGGTAGTACGCGTATGTGTCATCAGATAAGTGTCTGACGCGGGACTGACCCGGCAGCCCACCAGGGGCCTGGTGTCTGTACACAACGAACAATGTGGGCTTGCGCACATGGCATGGACAGTGCGCTTGTGGGAAAGGAAAGCTAAGTGAGGCACTCCGTCCGGATTGCAATACCGTACGCCAGGAACCGAGCGGCAGCCCTGCGAAGCAGTCACCCGCCGCTGTCCCCACCCAACGCTCCCTTCCCTGCCCCCGCACCTGCATGTGTGTCTCGGACGAGTACCTGTTCTCCTTGACCCTGCCGCTGTCCACCACCCACACCACGTCGTCAATGGTGATGGACGTCTCCGCGATGTTGGTGGCGATCACGATCTTGCGGACCTGGGGGCACAGCAGGAAAGGACAGGGGGTGCAGAAGCGTGACAGCAAGCACAAGCATTGCGTCAGCTGGTGAGCAGCAGCCGTTGTGGGGGCCAGAGCAGGGTACGCAGACGGCAAGCACGTTAAGGCGAGAAAGAGCCATTGAGCGTGCGTTGTCACGGCATGGAAATGCGCCACCGCGGTTCAAGGCGCTGGCATGCATGCACATCTCGGCTCACGGTAACGTGCCGCGAGCACCACGCGTTCGCATGGGCCCATTGCACAGCCTGCATGCTGCCGCCCTACCCACACCACCTCCCTGCCAACTCCAACCCATCCCTTGCGAACCCCGTGACTCAGCGCACACCCCGCTCCTCGCGTCTCACCCCCGCCGGCGGGCGCGCGAACACCGCGTCCTGCTCCGTGCTGGCCGCCGCCAGCGCCGAGTGCAGCGGGATGAGGTGCGCGCCGTTACGTGTGGCTTGGCGCACGGAGGGGCTGGCCAGCAGCGCCTCCTGCATGCGGCTGCAGGGGTCGCATGGGGAAAGGAGCAGGGAAGGTATTTGGACCCTCATTAGTGTCGAGGGCCACAGCTTTCGGCAAGGCGCGTGCAGAGGCCCCAAAGCAGAAGAAAGCCTGTCCAACATGTGCCCACCTGATCTCCATGAGTCCGGGCATGAAGATGAGGATGGCTCCCTCCTCGCCGTGCCCCACCACCCACTCCACCGCCGCCACCGCCAGGTCGTAGTTGATCTTGTCGGGGTCCAGCTGCCGCAGCGCCGACAGCACGGGGTCGGGGTAGCCCCTGCAGAGGGTGTGGGTTTGGGTGTGCGTGTTAAAGCCGTGCATATCGGCATGTGTTACAGCAGGGCAGGAGAAAGGAAGGCAAGCCACCAACGCGCAGCCACCCGCCGAGCGACTGCTCCAGCCACGCCGCGCACTCGCCCTTCCACGGCACAGCGCTGTAATCCTAACGTCACATCGCCACCCACTTGCTCTTCAGCGCGGCGATTGCCGCCTGCTCCGCCTCCCACGCGGTGGCAGCTGTCCCCCGCTTGGCGCCAGGGGCGTCGCGCGGCGGGCCCCGCCGCACGTACTCCGAGTTGGGGTCGGGGGCGTAGCTGCAAGTGGCGCGAAAGGACGGGGGCGGCAGCAGTGAGTGGGTGCAGTGAATCATACATAGGGAGCCGAGGCATGGATCAGCAGGGTAGGGTGGGTGTGCGGCAGAGGGCAAACGGTAGAGGCGGCGGTGGCTAGGGAGTCGAGGGGACCCGAGGCGTGCGTGGGAGCTACGCGGCACGTGGCACGTGGCACGTGGCATGTGGCGCCTGGCGAACGACACGTGTCAAGCCGCTGGTCCACACGGGAGGGACAAGCGGCGTGCAACATAGCCACGGGGAGAGCGGAGCGTGCAGCACCGTGCAGAGGACAGGGCACGCTCAGGCACGCAGACGGCTTGGAGGCTGGTGCGTACAGGTATCAGCAAGGCCTATCGGTACTACGTTCTGTGAGGTACAGATACTTTGCAGCAGTAAATTAGGTCGCAAGTTAAAACGCAAAACAAGGCGTACTACTCACCGGGTCATCCGCAGGATATCCTCCAGGTAATACTCCTTAACCGGGTAGGTGAGGCCGGGGATGTTGAGGATGGGGCAGCCGCCGAAGTAGCTGCAGCCAGGGGCAGATGTTGCAGGCAATATTGTGAGCCCACAGGCAGATATCCGTCGCAGGTGTCAGTGCGCCCGTGTGTCAGTCCGCCGCTGCAGGTCAGTACTCTACGCGTGTCCCATCCCTTACTACCAGCTTTGGGACCTTGAACCTTCTGCCACGTGGAGCACTGCTTACACCGAAGCAGCTTCGCCCTGCCCCGCTGCCAAGGCCCTTCCTCCTAGCTGCCTTCGCGTCCGGAACGTATGCCGGCTCACAGGACGGCCGTCTCATGTACGGCAGACGACTGCACGACAAATTGCTGCGCACTACCATGGTGGGATACCCACATCGTGCCCTACAAGGGCCTGGCTGAACCCCCCCACCTGCTGAACTTCTTCTCGTTGACGGTTGCGCTCATGAGCACCAGCCGCAGGTCGGGCCGGCGGGGCAGCAGCGCCTTGAGCAGCACCAGCAGGAAGTCGGAGTCCAGGGAGCGCTCGTGGACCTGCAGAGCGTGTGGGTTGGTATATGATGTGGGTTAGCAAGCAGGTTGTGAGCAGCACCAGCAGGAAGTCGGAATCCAGGGAGCGCTCGTGGACCTGGTGGGGTGTGTGGGTTGTAGGAGGACTTACGCTTGAAGCAAACCGGTGGCGATGGAAGATATGCGGTGAGCGGCGTCAGCAGCAAAGTAAGTATGAGGTTCAAGTCCAGGCAGGGCTCATGCATCCAAGGGAGTACGGACTCGTGGTTCACCACTTTTCAAACCCACCTCGTCCACCACCACGTGCGTGGTCCCCGCCAGCAGCGGGTCGTCAATGAGGCGGCGCAGCAGCACCCCCGTGGTGCACAGCAGCATGCGGGTGTCAGCGCTGCGGCACGACTCCATGCGGATGGAGTAGCCCACGGTGCGGCCCAACGACTCGCGGCGCTCGGCGGCGACGCGCTGTGGAAGAGGAGGCACATGGAGGTGGTACTCAGCTGGTGACAGGCGTCTTTCGGAGCACACAGGGGGCAAATCAAGAGAAAGGATGCGAGTAGCAGAGGTGGTTGCAGGTGTTGTTGGGCGGGTACGACAGGTGGCGTGCGGGGATTGCGTATGGAGGCCAGGACCCGTGTTTCGTCTTGACCTCCACGCCAGCAACCAGCAGCAAGATCAAGCCGCTTCTAGTCTAGCTGTGCACAACAATCTTGCACCAGACAGAACGGACCTAACCGCACTATCCCGCGCACCCCTTGACCCGCCACCCCATCGCCAAGCACGGCCCCCCGCCCACCTGCGCCACGGACGTTGCCGATATGCGTCGCGGCTGCGTGCACACCAGCCCCACGGTGCCCCCCACCCCCGCGTCGATGGCGGCGTCCAGCAGGAACTGCGGCACCTGGGTGGTCTTGCCGCAGCCGGTCTCACCCGAGATAACCACAACCTAGCAGGGGCGGTGCAGGAGATTTGGGCAAGAACCTAGTTTAGGAAGCATGTAGCCACCGGGTGTCATGAAAGGACCCTGATGAAGCGTCCCACGGAAGCCTGGCCTATTCATGACATGCACGGGGAGCCGGGAGGCAGGCTTGACCGACAGCGGCAGAAGTTGCTGCGACACCCCGCTCACTCGGTGGCACGGCGACTTCCCTGGTGGCGCCATACACACACCTGCCAGCCGCTGCGTACCTGAACCAAGCCCAAAGCCCAAAGCAGTGACGTAGCATCACACAAGCCGTATGCCCGTTCCACTGCCGCACCTGGTTCTTCCCCACCACCTCCACCACCCGCTCCCGCAGCGCCCACGCCGGCAGCCGCTCACGCTGCGCCCGCAGCGCCGCCGTCTGCCGCTCGTCGCTGCTGCGCCACTCCGCCAGGGCGCGCGCCAGCGCCGCCTGCCGCCGCGGGCCGTGGCGGCGGGCGTCGTCATCCGCCGCGCGCTGCAGCTGGACGGCGCGGCGCTCCAGCTCCTCCTGGGTGTGGGTTAACAAAAGTGTGGGTCAACGTGGGTGTACATGTGGGTTAACTCGAGCGCGCGACAGCAGCCACTGCAGCTGGGCGACAGAGCGCTTCAGCTCCCCCAGGGTGTGGGTTAATTAAGGGCGTGGATGACGTCGTAAGGGTCCTGCGGTACAAGGGATCCCCCCGCATCGCCCATGTATGCTGCCGCTTGCAGGACGGGTGGGAAGCGATTGGCCTGCCAAAGCCCTAGTAACCGCCAACCCCGAGTTACCTGTGGGCTCAAAGCCGGCTCCGAAGGCACAGAGGGCTGCGTTGACGCCCCCTTCCCGTGTTTGGGCGGCGCCTGCTGCCTTTGCTGCTGCTGCTGCGGTGGGTTGTCCTGCCGTGTGGATGCTGCCGTCGCGGCGCTTGCCACCTGGGCACCAGCCGGTGGTCGTGATGTGCTGCCAGCGCTGGCGTTACTGTTGACCGCCGACTGCGGCTGTTGCTGCTTTTGTTGTTGCTGTTGCTGCAGCTGCGGCTGTACCGCTGCGGACTGCTGCCGCGCGCCCCTGCCGCCCTTGCCACCACCAACGCCCATGGCTGCCCGGAGCGCCGCCGCGGCTGCCGATGCCGCTGATGACTCCGCTTCCGGCCACGCCGCCTTGGTGCCCCCGCCCTCTGTGGCCTGCTGCTGCTGCTGCTGCTGCTGTTGGCGGCTGCTAGCAGGTGACAACGCTGCTGCCGCAGCAGCACGCGCACTCGATGCCGCCTCTTGGGGCTGAGCCTGCGGTTGGCCGTTGGGTGCGGATACCGGCCGGGCCCCGTTGGAGGCCGCAGGGGCTGACGCCAGGGAAGCCGTGGCGGCAGCGGCGGCGGCGGTAGCAGTTGCGGCGGGCAGCGGCGGCGCCGCAATGCCCTTCGCCGCCAACTGGTCTGCGTTACGCTCGATGATCTGCGGGTTGCGCAAAGGGGCCTGGCCTGTGGTGGGGCGGGAGTGTGCCCTTGTACAGCAGATGAGATGCATTGAAATGACCGGAGGTGAGGGTGGCACCACGCGAGATGCCCCTCCACCACCGCTGGTTGCTGTTAATGATTATGAACCACCAGGTGCTGTGTGTCATGCGCAGCGTTAAGGGGCGGTACAGCCTGACCCCATCTTGTCACCCTGACCCCCTCCCTGGCCCCACGTTGGCCATGCGATCAACCAACCACCAGGCACGCTGGAGGTCTTGTCGTACAGCGCCTCCCCCCTAGAACCCACCTTGGCCATGCGCTTGCCGGCCGCCTCCACCACCGCCGCCCCCTCGTCCCGCAGCCAGTCCAGCAGCGCCCACAGCTGCGGCTCACCCGCCAGCTGCCGACAGCGCCGGAAGGCGGCGGCCGTCAGCGCGGCGGCGGCCGGGAAGTCGAGGGCGGGGTTGCTGTACGACAACTGCATGGGTGGCTCGTACGGGTAGAGGCCGTTGGGATCGAACAGCACCTCGAGCGTGCCTGGGGGTTGGTTGGGCGTTGGGCGTTGGCGGCCGGGCTGGGGGCTGGTTTGAGGCAAATGCGATGGAGGTCAGGAAAAGGTAATGGGCGGCAGCCGTCTCGAGCTCTGCGGTGGTTTGCTACCCCCGTCCCGCGCACCCCGGCTGAATCTCTGGTCAGGGTATCCCGCCTGCCCGCCTGCCTGCCCAGCGCTCTTACAGGATCCAGCCAGCTTCCCACACCAGCGCCCAGCCAAAAGCCTCCCAGTCCATTCGCCGCAAGGCTGTATCCTGGAAACGGGACGCTTGTCCCCGCCGGCCCCAACCTACTTCCGCCACCCACCCCACGCCCACCTTTCCCGGGCAGCCCCTCCACCGGCGTGTCCAGCTCCACACGTGTCGTCCCCCGCGCGCACCCCCGCTGCCCCCCCGGGCCCAGGATGCCCGCCAGAGCCTCCATCTCCGCCGCCGCCACGTCAGGCACGTCCCCCACCCACTTGTCGGCCGCAGCCATGCAGGCACGTGCCTCGTCCAGGGAGGGCCTGCGGGTGCGTAGCAGGTGCGGTGCGGGATGCAGGCATCACACGCCTTGGAAAGAAAAATACAAGCGCAATAAACAAGGCTGATACGGCGATGCAAGGCAGGTGGCGGGGTGAAGTGGTGGGGGGCCTGCGGGTGCGTGCGTCACGAGTACCCGTGCATAAGCGGGGCAGCGCAGTGTTGCGGAGACGGGAGAGCATAAGTTGTGGGATGTGGAGAATGCAACGCACTTCCAGGGAGCTGAGTCGCGCCGTGGCAGGGCAGCAGAAAATCTGGATGCACGTGTTGACCTGTTGTGCAGGTGCTGATGCACCATTGGCGCAAACGGTAGTGCCAGGTCTATATGAGGTGAAAGGGTGCCCTGGGATGACCGTCCCTGCACGACCTTTCCCCACCTGAGACCGCGCAGCAGGTGCTGCAGCGCGCCCGCCGCATCCCTGCCGTACAGCGCAACCGCCTCCTTGGCAGCGGCGCCGTCGAAGCCCGCGCCGTACAGCGCCGCAACGGTCGCAACTGACAGCTGCCGTGCCACATCGGCCGGGGAGTGCACGGCGCCGCTTGCGGAGGCGGCGGGCCCCTGCTGGGTGAGCGGTCGGAGGTTGGGTTCACTTTGGCACTTTGGCGACGCAGCACAGCGGCATCGTGACGGAGTCGGGCCAAACATAAGTCGCTGCCCAGCCAGTGAAGCGTGAACCTTACAGCAAGCCGGCGCTCAGGGACGCACTCGCACACACCTGTCCTGGCCTCCGAGTGCCGAACACGCCTTGTGCTGGTGCCGTACACATGTGCCGTACTCACCCCATTGGCCGCAGCCCCACGCCCAGGGGCGGAGTGCCCCGTGGACGCGGGCCGCCCGGCGGCCGCGCCCGCCCGCCCTGCGCCCGCCAGTCCGCTGAGGTTACTGCCGCTGCTGCTGTGGTGGACGTGCAGGTGTTGGTGGTGGTGGTGTGTGCGGAAGGCGGCGGGCAGCTCGCTGTCTGGGAGCGTGAGCAGCAGGCGCTGCAGCAGGGAGTCTACCCGCAGCTTGCGGGCGTTCATGAAGGTGTTCGCGTATTCCCCAGCCTGGGGTGGCGAGCGGGGGCAAATAAAGGCCAGTTGTGGCATGTGCCTTGTGGGCACGAGGTCAGCGACAGCAGGGGCGTGCACGCAGCAGGAGTGCCCCAGAAGTGTCAGGGATGTGTCGATTCAAGCTGCAGGCAAACAAAGCTGCGAGCCAGGGATCAGCCCGCGAGCGCTGAGCCCTTGGACCCTCCCCTCCCCTCCCATCTTGACAGCCCATGCAGTACAGCCATCTGCAGCAGGCAGCTGCTCCACCTCTCCACCCCTAGCCGGTGCAGCCCTCACAGGGCGACCTTTGCAACACAAACCAACAACCCACCTGCAGCGCCGCCGCGTGCGTGTCGTGCCACGCCGCCTCCGCTTGGTGTGCCTTGAAGCCCTTGCGCACCATGTCGGCCACCACCAGCACCCGCAGGTCCTTCAGAAACTCCTCAGTGGGAGCAGCACCCGCACCCGCACCCGCACCATTTGCACCCGCAGGTGCATTGCCGGCACCGCCGCCAGCTGCCGTCCCATTCGCAGCAGCTGCAGGTGCGGGTGACGAGGCACCCGGGCCCAATCCCAGCGTCTGCATGACCAGCTCGATGTTCTCACTGCTCATGCCCACAGCTGGGCCGTGGGTTACGGGGCCGGCGTCCTTGGCACCGCTGCCTCCAGCACCCCCGGTCCCGCCCCCGCCTCCGCCTCCGCCCCCGCCTCCCGGCTTCTTGGCTGGGGCAGGCTTGTCTTTCTTAGAGCTCCCGCCGGCCCCCTTGCCTCCCCCCCCCCCCTCCCCCCAGCCCCCCCCCTCCCCCCCCCCCCCCCCCGCCCCCCCCCCCCAAACCCCCCCCCCCCCCCCCCCCCCCCCCCCCCCCCCTCCCCCCCCCCCCGGGGCCCCCCCCCGCGCCTTGCCCCCCCCCCCCC
>VFQN01007373.1_pt1 | contig 11882 bp, 13 predicted proteins | sample 3512371 | NCBI WGS metagenome assembly VFQN01 (sample SAMN10412370, study PRJNA504923) | tailings metagenome | isolation source: Replicate 2 from Balatoc abandoned mine | place: Philippines: Itogon, Benguet | collected 2017-08-28
GTTACAGCCTGCTTACCGTGTTGCGAATCGCCCTTGCGACCAGGCTGATCGATATGGGCTTCGCACCGATGAAGGCGGCGAGCACCGCGTCCGTTTGGACAGATACTTCATCCTCGGCCGGTCCCGCCTTTGGTGCCGAGCCTGATGTGCCGGCGCGGTCGTTCGGCGGCCTGTTCGGTGCGCCGTATTGGACAGTGCTCGGGTGTGGCAAAGCCGGCGCCGAGGCGACCATCCACGCGATCAATCCGGTCACGACCAAGATGGCCGAGGCTTTCCTTTGGTTCGGCAACCGGCGCCAACCCGTCCTTCTGGTCTGTCTCGATGACATTGACCGGCAGGTTCGTGAGGCGCTTGGCCTGGACGCTCCCGCAACGAGCCCGGTCAACGGCTAATTGATGCGAAGCTAGCGCTATGAGACGAGCCGTAAGCTATCCTGCTGGATCTTGGCCCCTGGAAATGCGGGCAGAGACGGCCGCCGCTTACTGCGACGAGCCCAGCGTCGAGGCGTTTCATGACAAGGTTCGGCGCGGTGTCTATCCTGCTCCCGCCCGACAAGACGGTTCGCTGCCGAAGTGGCACCGACTTCGGCTCGATGCCGCAATCGCCGCACGGCATGGCCTGCGCGCCGAGCTGACGCCGCTTGCGGAAGACGTTGCGAGCCTGATCTGATGCCGAGGAGCAAGCCACCCGGTTGGCCGCGCTACATGGAGGCAAAACGCCTCTCGAATGGCGCGGTGGCATATTTCTGGAATCTGCCGACCTGGGCTCGCAAGGCCGGCGTCCCGATGCGCAGCGAACCTCTCGGTAACGACTACGCTGAAGCGAAGCGCCGGTGTGATGATTTGCTCAACCCGCAGCTCGACGCATGGCGGACGGGCGCTGACGTGCGCGAACCGGCGGAACGGCGTGTGCCGGGAACCTTTGACTGGATGGTCGCGGTCTACAAGTCGACGAAGCGCTACAGCGGGAAGAGCGTGAAGACGCGCAAAAGCTACGACTCGGTGCTTCATCTCGTCTCTTCGCACATACTCAAGGATGGCCGCAGCTTCGGGAAGCTTGCGCTCATCTCGATCACTCCCGGCGCGGCAGACAAGCTTTTTGAGAAGCTGAGAATCAATGACGAGGGCCGCGAGCGAAACCGCACCGCCGTCCTGGCGATGCGCATCTGCAAGCTGGCCTGGGATCAGGCGCGACGCCACAAGCCCGAATTCGTCCCTTTGACGAACCCGTTCGCAGATATGCGGCTTTCGCACGAAGCGCAGCCGACTCGGCCGGGGACATTCGACGAGTTGATCAGGTTCGTCGCTGCCGCCGATGAGGCTGGCGAGGCTGCGATCAGCACCGCCGCGATGATCGCCTTTTTCTGGTTGCAGCGCCAGGTCGACATTCTCGGCCGCCTCGCTTGGTCTCTCTACCGGCCCGCCGACGCGCCCGACACTGTGAAGATTTTCCACCACAAGACCGGCGTGCTGGTTGACGTGCCGCTTGTAGACACGGACGGGACTGAACTCTTTCCGGAATTGACCGCGCGCCTTGATGCGGCGCCGCGACGTGGCGCCCTCATTGTCACACGCGACACGCCGGATCGGCGGAAAAAGGTGCATCTTCCTTGGGGTGAAGACTACTTCCGCCACCGTGTAGCGAAGATCCGCGCAGCTGCCGGGATCGACTCGTCAGTGAAATTCATGGGTCTGCGCCACGGCGGAAACACCGAGGCGGCCGACGCCGGATTGACCGACGCGCAGATGCGCGCGCTGAGTGGCCACAAGACGAATGCAGCGCTGCTTCGCTACGCCCGCCCCACTGTCGAGCAGCGTCGCATCGGTGCAAGAAAGAGGCTTAACGCGAGAACGAAAGGAGGCGGTTTGTCAGAATAGCCCGCTGACGACTTGTCAGAACGACAAGCCCGAGGCCGGCTAAGTGATTGAATTGGCTGGTGGGTGCGACAGGGATCGAACCTGTGACCCGCTGATTAAGAGTCAGCTGCTCTACCAACTGAGCTACGCACCCGGGCCAGATGACGCGGCAACCGCGTCAGGTGCGGCTCTATAGCGAACAGGACTCCGGGTGTCCACCCCACAATCGAGCGAAATTTGTCGTGCACCGGCGAGCGGTGGATTCAGACATAAATCTCGCCGCGCCCGACGATGACCGCCTCGCCGCCGATCCGCGCGGCGGCGGCCTTGCCGGCCTCGACGTCGATCTCGAGGCGGATGCGCGACGGCCGGCCCATCTCGATGCCCTGCTCGATCCAGATCTCGTGGCTGCCGTCGGCGGGCCGCTCATTGGCGACGAAGGTTCCGACGAAGGCCGCCGCCGCCGAGCCCGTCGCGGGGTCTTCGTAGGAGGGGCTCGCGGCGACGAACATCCGCGCGTGGAAGGAACTGCCGGGCAGGACGGTCTCACGGCAATAGACATAGGCCGATGCCCTGGCATCGTTGCCCTTGGCCGGCGCGAAGGCGTTCCATGCATGCGGATCGAAGCGCACGCGCCCTATCGCATCAAGTCCTTTCACCGGAACCGTCACATAGGGCACGCCCGCGGACCACGCGCCGGGCACATGCGAGTCGAAGCCGATCTCCGAGGCGTCGAGCCCGAGCGCGGCCGCGATCCTTGCCGAATCGGCCGCGAACGGCAGGGCGGCGGACAGTTGCGGCACGTCGAATTCGGCGAACGCCGCGCCCTCCCCGCCGCTGACGATGCAGCGCACCGGGCCGATGTTCTCCTCCAGCACGAGGATCTCGCCGTCGCCATGGCCGCGCTCGCGCCACAGCGCCACTGCCGTGCCGACCGTCGGATGCCCGGCGAAGGGCATCTCGTATTCCGGACAGAAGATCCGGATCCGCGCCGCGTGCGCGGCATTTTCCGGCGGCAGAACGAAGACCGTCTCCGACAGGTTGAACTCGCGGGTGATCGCCTGCATGCGCGCCGTGTCCAGCCCCTCGGCGTCGAGCACCACGGCGAGCGGATTGCCTTCCAGCGCCGTGCCGGCGAAGACGTCGAGCAAGAGATAGCGGCGTGCGGCCATGATGGTCTCCCTGATCCGGGCCAAGCCATAGCGCGCGCCCGCCCCGCGCCTCAATGGCTGTGCACAGAAACAATCGCGCGCTTTGCCGCCCCGCGGCAGGCCAATATGAACGAGATTTAATTTGTATTGCGCCGCGTCAGGGCTGATCTGTGTCGAGAAGACATACAAAGACAGACATTGGGACGCATCGAAAAAGCAGGAAGAGCGCCCGACATGGATCAGATCGTCAGCCGCGCCAAGGCGGACCAGACACCGCAGGTCGCCGCGTCGCTGGCGCTCGACAGAAATGCGCCGCGCAGGCTCGGGCGCTGGCTTTTCGTTGTGCTGGTTCTCGCCGCCGTCGCGGCGGGCGGCTGGTGGTACTGGTCGTCTTCCACGTCGTCGACGGCGCCGGTCTACGTCACATCCGCGGCGGAACGCGGCAACATCACCACCACGATCACCGCCACCGGCACGCTCCAGCCCGTCACCCAGGTCGATGTGTCGAGCGAACTGTCCGGCGTCGTGCGCACGGTCGAGGTGAATGAGAACCAGACGGTCGCCAAGGGCGATGTGCTTCTGACGCTCGATACCACCCGCCGCGTCGCCCAGGTCGAGCGCGCCGAGGCCTCCGTGGAGGCTGCGCGCGCCAAGGTCGAGGACGCGCGCGTGACGCTGAAGGAAACCGAGCTGACCTATGACCGCACGCTCAGCCTGTCGCAGCGCGGCATGGTGGCCGATCAGGCGCTGGAGACGGCGACCGCGGCGCGCGACCGTGCTGCGAGCGCGGTGTCCTCGGCGCAGGCCAGTCTCTCGATCGCCGAGGCGGATCTCAAGCTGCAGCAGGCCGACCTGGCTCAGAGCACCATCTATGCCCCGATCGACGGCGTCGTGTTGACGCGTGACGTCGATCCCGGCCAGACGGTCGCCTCGTCGCTGTCGGCGCCAGTCCTGTTCGTCATTGCCGCCGACCTCGCCCACATGGAGCTCGAGGCCGCTATCGACGAGGCCGACATCGGCACGGTCGAGAAGGGCCAGAAGGCGAGCTTCACCGTCGATGCCTTTCCCGGCCGCACCTTCGATGCGGGGATCAGCGACCTCGCCTATGCCTCCGTCACCACCGATGGCGTCGTCACCTACGAGGCGAAGCTCGCCGTCGCCAATGACGACCTGATCCTGCGGCCGGGCATGACGGCCACGGTCTCGGTCGTCACCAGGGAGGCGAAAGGCGTGCTCACCGTGCCCTCCGAGGCGTTCCGCTTCCGCCCGCCGGCGGTCGAGGCCTCGCGCGGCTTCAATCTCCAGACCATGTTCATGCCGCGCCCGTCGCGCAGCCGCGCACCCCAGACCGCGCAGCCGGCCGACGGCAGCCGCACGCTCTACGTCCTGCGCGACGGCGCGCCGGTCGAGGTGCGGGTCCGAACGGGCTCGACCGACGGCCGCAAGACGGAGATCCTCTCCGGCCTCGAGGAAGGCGATCAGGTGATCGTGTCGACCAGGCAGCGGAGGTCCTGAGCGTGGCGCAGCCGCTCGTCACCTTCGAACAGGTCTGGAAGACCTACGGCTCGGGCGAAGCCCGCGTCGACGCGCTCGCGGGCGTGGACCTCAAGATCGAGACCGGCGAATTCGTCGCGATCATGGGACCGTCGGGCTCCGGCAAGTCGACCGCGATGAACATCATCGGCTGCCTCGATACGCCGACGCGCGGCCGCTACCTGTTCAGGGACGTCGACGCCGGCGGGCTCGACAGGTCGCGGCGCGCGCTCTTGCGCAACCTCTACATCGGCTTCGTCTTCCAGGGCTACAACCTGCTCGCCCGCACCACGGCGGCGGAAAACGTCGAGCTGCCGCTGATCTACCGCGGCGTGCCGTCGCGGGAGCGCCGGCGCCTCGCGCTCGACGCGCTCGCCAAGGTCGGCCTCGCCGGGCGCGAGGGCCACACGCCCGCCGAGCTCTCGGGCGGCCAGCAGCAGCGCGTAGCGATCGCGCGCGCCATCGTGACCAGCCCCACCCTGCTCGTCGCCGACGAGCCGACCGGCAATCTCGACACCGCGCGCAGCCACGAGATCATGGATCTCTTGACCGGCCTCAACCGCGACCAGGGGCTGACCATCGCCATGGTGACGCACGAGGCCGACATCGCGGCGCATGCCGGGCGCATCCTGACGTTCGTGGACGGCCACATCGCCTCCGACGAGTTGAACCTGGAAGCGGCCTGACGATGATCTGGGAGACCGTCCGCCTCGCTCTGCTCTCGATCAAGCGCAATGCGCTGCGCTCGGTGCTTACGCTGCTCGGCATCGTCATCGGCGTCGCCGCCGTCATCGCGATGATCACCATCGGCTCGGGAACCACCGAGAAGGTGAAGGCCGACATCTCCAAGCTCGGCTCGAACCTGCTCGTCGTGCGCGCCGGCGGGCCGCCGCAGCCCGGCGGGCCGCGCATCCAGGCCAAGGAACTGCGCGACAAGGACGTGCAGGCGATCGTCGAAGGCGTCCCCGAAGCGCGTGCCGTCTCGGCCGCCGCGCAGAAGCAGGTGCGCATCATCTCCGGCACCGACAGCCTGTCGGTTCTCGTCACAGGCTCCGACACCAGCTACTTCGCGGCCCGCGACTGGAATGTCGTGCTCGGCCGTGAATTCACCGAGCAGGAGATACGGGGCAATTCCAATGTCTGCCTCGTCGGCCAGACCGTGCGCACCCAGCTCTTCGGTGGCGGCGATCCGGACGGGCTGGCGATCCGCGTCGGGCGCATGTCGTGCACGATCATCGGCGTGCTCGAATCGAAGGGCTTTTCGGGCTTCGGCCAGGACCAGGACGCCACGGTGCTGATGCCGCTCAGCACGTTCCAGCGCCGGATCGCGGGAAATCGCGACGTCGAGACGATCTACGTCGCCGGCGCGGAAGGCGCGGTGATGTCCGAGCTGCAGGAGAAGGTCGAGGACATCTTGCGCGAGACCCGCCGCGTCACCGCCGACAAGGAAGATGATTTCTCGGTGCGCGACATGACGCAAGTCGCCGAGACGATGGCGAGCGCCACCACTGTGATGACTGGCATGCTCGGTGCGGTCGCGGGCGTCAGCCTGCTCGTCGGCGGCATCGGTATCATGAACATCATGCTCGTCTCCGTCACCGAGCGCACCCGCGAGATCGGCATCCGGCTTGCCATCGGCGCGCAGGAGCGCGACATCCTGATCCAGTTCATGGTCGAGGCGACGGTGCTGTCGCTGCTGGGCGGCCTGATCGGCATCGCCATCGGCATGGCGCTCGCGGGCATCGCCTCGTCGACGATGAGCATCCCCTTCAGCCCCAGCATCCCGGTGATCGCGCTCGCCGTCGGCTTTTCGGGCGCGATCGGCATGGTGTTCGGCTTCTTCCCGGCGCTGCGCGCAGCGCGGCTCGATCCGATCGATGCGTTGAGGCACGAGTAAGGAGGCTGGAGGCGCAAATCGCGCGACGCGACCGACGGCAACGCGCCCTGGCAAGCGCCGATTGACAATTTTTGAAAATTTGCCCTTCGTGTCCTGTCTCAATCTGAAAAAGAATGAGACAGCAATGCGCAAATCCTTCTATGCCTCCCAAAGTATCTACTCGGAGCCTGGGCCGTATCGCGAAATATTGATGCGCGGCGGCGTCGAGCCTAAGTCAACTGCCCTGTGGATCAGCTCATTTATGCAGCATCCTCGCGGGGCAGAGTCGGAAGAACGAGGCTTCAGACCTGAACAGTCCGCCGATCTGGAGCTTCGTTCGGTGGCAGAGATTCTGTCTGTCGCCGTAAAACGCAATTTGCTTGAAGGCGATTCCGCGCAGCCCAAGGTCGGCGGCGTATGCCGGGATTTCGCTCTACTGGCGGTTAGTCGATTTCGTCAGCGCGGCATCCCGGCTCGCCTCCGCGTCGGGTTTGCCGACTATCTGGTGCCTGGCTATTGGGAAGACCATTGGCTTTGCGAATGGCATGACGGCGGACGTTGGAAACGGCTTGATGTGGAGTTTGCGGCTATCGGGGAAGTTTCATTCGATACCTTGGACGTGCCGCGCGAGCGGTTCCTGACAGCAAGCGAGGCATGGTATCGGATCAAAGACGAGCCGGAGATCGCCAAGCGATTTGGCGTATCGAGCCTCGACCTTGGTGGGGAGTGGTTCGTGGCGGGAAGCCTGTTTCGAGAGATCGCGGCCCTGCGCAGGCTGGAGCTGAAACCGTGGGATTACTGGGGTCTATCAAAGGACCTTTCCCCTGTTTCAACCGAGTTGTCGCAGCTGGCGCGGACAACGTTCGACCAACTCGCTTCACGGCTCGAGAACGCCGATGTTGACGGGGACGGTGAGCCTGAAGCTGTAGCGGACTGGCCTTTGCCAAAGCGGGTTGTCAGCTTCCCGCGAGGCGAGCCTATTGCCGTCGTGCTCCGCAACTCCTGACATTCGCGACGAAATCGGCAGGACGAAAAATCGCGGCAATCTCCATCGCAAAAGTCGGCGTCATGCGGCTGACTTTTGCGACAGGTTCCTCTTGGCCCCTATCTTGCCACTCAACATCAAGGCCTCCCCGCGAACCCTGCCCGCCTCATCCCCCAAAATGCCACTTCACCAGCGGCGGCATGTGCGCCATTAGCCCGTCGGGCAGGTCGTCGGCGTTGCGAATGACGATCGCCTCGTCGATCTCGGGATCGGGATCCTTCGCGATGTGCCGGCGTATGTCCTCGACCAGATCATCGGCGCTCCGGTCGAGGAAATAGCGCCGCACGAGCACCGTGCCGCTGTCCGACGACCATCCGTGATAGGCCGTTTCCGCGCGCGCGGCGTTGAGGTCGAGCCCGGTCTCCTCGCCCACCTCGCGCGCCATGTTCGAGGCGATGTCGAGCCTTCCATCCCTGATGTCGTTCGGGTCGAACGATCCGGCGGCGAAGTAGACCCGCCCCGCATTCGCCGTGTGTGGCCCCATGCGGATCGCGATGAGCGCACCGTCGGACGACACCGGCATCGCATGTGCGTAAAGATGCTCGGCGCTCGTGTCCGGCCGCGTCCTGCGCCAATGCATGAAGGTGGCGAAACGGATCGTATGGCAGCGCGCATCGAGCCGGTCGTCTTCCCAGCGGATCGAGGAGAAGAACATCACCTCGCCGTTGAAGAGCGCCGGCTTCTCGGCCTTCTCGCGCTCCCAGTTCGCCGCGATCGCATCGCGATAGGCAAGCTCGTAAGGGTGCGGGTTCGGGTCGACGACGAGGTCCGCGGCCGTGATCGGCAGGATGCGGTTGCGGGGAATCTCGAACGTCATGCGGCGGAGATATGCAGCGGGATCACGACGGGACAATGATCGGACGCCTTCGGCCGGTCCCAGCCCGCGCGCGGGAAGCGCTCGACCTCCAGGCCGGGCGGGAACGGCGTGCGCCACGGCTGGCCGTTCCTGATCACGTCGGGCACCGCGCGCGGGTTCTCGCGCTGCAGGGCCGGCGACAGGAGGATGTAGTCGAGCTGGCACAGATGCCGCTCCTGCGGTCCTCGGGTGTGGAACAGCGTCCAGCGGTCGAGTTCGGGCCGCAGCGACATCGGATTGAAGGCGAAACCGTCCCCCGTCAGCACCTCCAGGGCCGAATGCTCCTCCTTCATCGGCTGGAAGGTGAAGCCGGACCATTGGTCGCCGCCGATCACGACGCGCTCGGCATAGTCGTTCATGTCGCCGCAGATCGCCCAGCGCTTCGAGCCGGCATGATCGCGGCCGAACCGCTGCTCGATGATCGCCCGCACGGCGCGGGCCTCGGCCATCCTGAGCGGCATGGTCGAGGTGCGCCCGTCCTGGCCGTTGCGGGGACTGCCCATCGACTTGAAGTGGACGCCGTAGATGGTCAGCGGCCTGCCGCCGATCCGCACGTCGATCTCCAGGCAGTCGCGCCGGAAGATGCGCTCGTGGCGCTCGATGCCGACCTGCGCCAGCAGCGGGTCCCACAGGCCGAGCTCGTCGAAGGTCACATGCGCATGGCTCGTCATGCGCACGAACTCGATCGGCTCGCCATCGGCGGTTTCCGGCCGCATCATCACCGCGACGTCGATGCCGCGCGTGTCGTTGCCGGTACTCGAATATTTGTTGCGGTAGCCCTCGCCGATCATCTTGAAGAGATAGCCGTATTCGAACGCCTTCAGCGCCTCGAGATTGTCGACCTCCTGCATGACGATGATGTCGGCCCGCGTCGCCGCGATCGCCAGCGCGCTGAGCTGGCGGGTATCGTCGGTGTGCGCGATGGCGCGGGCACGCTCCAGCGACTGATACTCGGCTTCCGTCTTGATCTCGTAGAGCGCGAGCGTCCGGTCCTTCCACAATTCGTTCCGGAACCCGGAGAAATCGAACCTGCTCATCAGGTTCTCGACGTTGAACGTGGCAAGGCGAAGCGACATGGGCAGAACGTTTGCCCGCACATCGCGCGAAATACAAGGCCGCCGGGCCCGCTTCGAAATCGCCGCGACGCCAATGACGATCCGGCCGCGCTGCACTATATTCGAGGCATGGACCAGCGCATCACCCGCCCCCACGGCAAGACGAACCAAGTAGCCCGCAGCCTAGTCGCGGCATTTTCGCTGTTCGCGATCCTGGCCGGCGCGGCTCCGGCCGCGGCCGACAACTACGTCGTCATTCCCAGTCCGGTCATCACCGGTAATACCCCGCCCTACGGGTCCGGCTTCGACACCGGCGTCGTGGTTCGCCCGCAGGACGGCTGCCGCACCGTCGTCAACTGCGCGCCAGGCAACTACCAGAACCGTCCGGCCCACCGCCGCTACTACGACAACTATTTCGACGTCCCGACCCCGCGCTATTCAGGCCAGCGCAGCATCGGCGGCACGCCGGCGATCGGCGGTGCGAGCCGGCTCGGCGAGGCGTCCGGCCATTCCGAATGGTGCTCGACGCGCTATCGCTCCTACCGTGCCTCCGACAATACCTTCCAGCCCTTCGACGGACCGCGCCGGCCCTGCGTTTCGCCGTTCTGAACCGGCTTCGCCGCAAGAGTTAAGCAGCCGTTAAGTGGCTGGGTCTACTCTCTCGCGTATATCTATTTGGCAGGCTGACGAGCACGCCGGGGAGACGAGGATGGCCATTCCGGCAGAAGCCGAGAGCCGCAGGGAGCACCGCCAGAGGGTGCTCAAGGGCGCGTCCATCCTCAACGGCATCAACAATTCCGAAGTCGCCTGCATGGTGCGCAACATGAACAAGGGCGGCGCGGAGCTGCGCGTCGCGGTGGAATCGCGCGTGCCTGAAGAGTTCCTGCTCTACGTCCCGATCGACGGCGTCGCCTACAGGGCGACGCTCGTCTGGCGCGCTGGCGAGCGGGTCGGCGTGCGCTTCGGCGGCACCGAGCCCAAGCCTCACTGGCACTACGGCTGAGCCGGCCGGCAAAGCCTGCCGTTTTCTCCTGATCGACTGGCCGTTCAAGGCTCGCGGAACACCACGCCGATATCCGTCATCGTGTGCCAGCGCGCGATCGCTGGCCGCCAGTCGAGATCGCCGCTGAATTTCACCATGAACTCGCTTGGAATGGCAAAGGTCTCGCAGAAGCACAGGCGTGCGCCGTTCTCCGATATGTTGAGGGCCACGCCTTCGAAAGTGCTCGTGCCTCCGTTGAAGCTGATGGTCACGCCTTTCAGCGCCTTGCGTCTCCCGGCGAGGCGCCGTTCCGCAGGCAGGGGCTGCTTGGCTGCGTTCTGAGTTGCGGCAGGTGTCATGGTCGGTTCCTCCTTCCTGGCAGAAACCGAGCAACGACCATGCCAGCCGCGCGTATCGGAACGGGACAGATTCGTCTGCGACGGCAAACCCTCATGACGTCAAAATCGCACGACAATACAACGTTGTATGAGCCAAATATTGAAAGTCGACTGAACAAATCGGCGTCAATCGGCACTTGCACTGTCAGCATGCCCATCCGCCAATCGGCGTAATTGATTCCTTTGATTGCTTGCTAAATACTTCCACCGGAGAAAATTACGCCATCTGTATATATGCAGAATCCGCGATCTTTAACGTATCAATGACCACGCCTGAAAGCCTGTTCGAAATATCGAAAGAATTTTTTCCAATTCTAGATGGGGAGGGAAAGATGATCAGAGGAGCAATACTTGGCGCAGCCTTGGTAGCAAGCGGCGCAACCACTGCCATGGCAGAAACCGTTTTTGTCGGAACCATCAAGTTTACCGCCGTCACGGCACAGTGCCAGAATGTCAGGCTTCACGAATACGCTCGGTCGACATTCCATCCGGCAGTACGTGGCGGAAACCAGAACTTCGCCGGTTTGTCGTGGGTGTGGACCAACTATGCAAGGGGCCACAAGCTCAACGGCGCCAACTTCGATGCGACGTTTCGAACCGTCGTAACGGGTGGAACCGGATGGGGTGACCCTTACACGGTAGCGGCCGCGCAACAGGCGCAGATCAGAATTACTTCATACGCGCCGGCGCTTGGCACGATCACCGCCGCGACCCCGACTTTGACGATCGTCGGTCAGATCAGGCGGCTCGGCAACGACCCTGGCGGCCTGGCCTGCGTCGCCACCTTCCTCGGAACCTATGTGAAGGACAGCTTCCAGTAGGACGGCCAAGTCTCTGGCGCCGCATCTGTCGGCGGGCGCGCAAGGCGCCCGCCGACCGCGTGGTAGCCTAATTCAGTTCTTGGTCTTGTCGACCAGCTGGTTCTTGGCGATCCAGGGCATCATCGCGCGCAGCTTGGTGCCGACCTCCTCGATCTGATGGCTGTCGTTGATGCGACGGATGCCCTTGAAGCGCGACATGCCGGCCCGATATTCCTGCATCCACTCGGACGTGAACTTGCCCGTCTGGATGTCGGTCAGCACGCGCTTCATCTCGGCCTTGGTCTCGGCGGTGATGATGCGCGGGCCCGA
>VFQN01007375.1_pt1 | contig 11881 bp, 4 predicted proteins | sample 3512371 | NCBI WGS metagenome assembly VFQN01 (sample SAMN10412370, study PRJNA504923) | tailings metagenome | isolation source: Replicate 2 from Balatoc abandoned mine | place: Philippines: Itogon, Benguet | collected 2017-08-28
GATCACCCATCCAACTTCTTCTTCGTAGAGTGAGGTATTATTATTTCGAGTGATGTACACGCGATGATAGGTATCAAGATCTTTCATATCTTGTCGCAAAGCAGGTAATGGAGCAACTGTAATATCTTTCAGAAGGAAAAACGAATTTCCATCGTTATTACTACTTGAAAGTCCTAGATTACGCAAATCTTTCGTTTGATCATTTCGAAGGAATTCTGTCAGCTTCTCCACTGGTAAAACCACAAGCTGACGTAGTTTTTCTACAACAGGTAATTCATTACTCATCGACATCACAGATACAGAAACAACGTCTGAATTAATGAAGTGAAACGTCGAAAATCACCCAAAAGCTAATGATGCGAGTGAACTGTGATTAAAACAAAGAGAGATTTTTGAATTTTCGAAATTTCGTTGGTGAGATTTATTCTCCCGAGAAAAATCGATAAATGAAGATCTCGAGTTTTCTCACCACGCGCGTGTTTATTATTGAGAGTCCAGTGATTTGTTTTGAATAGATTGTTCTCATCAATTCGAAAATCTTAATACAAAGGTTTAGATCTCATTCGCTTGAGAGAAGTGTATTCTTTGAATCTTTACCAAAAAGAGGTGTTTCTATTTTGATTAAAAAAAAAAATCTTGAATTAGTTAGGAGAAATGGAGGTTCCAATTGAAAATAATGTTTCAGCAAAGGTTTATAAGAATGATCCTATCCGTCGTATGGTTTTAATTGCGATCTTAATCGCTATGTATGCTGTTTCTTTACCATTTTGTTATTATACTGCTGGTGAACCACGTCGAATTGCGATGATCCAAGCACAAAAAATTGCAGATGAGAAATGGGCAGCTGAAATCTTAATGCTTCACACTGATGATAATAATGCGACTTCTTCAACAAATAATGAAGATAACACTTTAACGAACCAAATTGTCTATGAAGATGACAATACCTTGTCATCTAACAACCAAATGTTCGCAGAAATGAACGCTGCTGGTGTTGCCACTGGTGATCTTACCTCTTCTGGTGTGTATACCGGTTCCATGGATGAATTCTCTGAAGAAACTGGTGATTTAAGTTCTACCTCAACTAAGACTGAAGGCACTGCATCATCAAGCTTTCTTGCTGGATGGCTAGGTCCAACCAAGGAACAAAGAAGACAAAAAGCGGAATTTGATAAATGGCAAAAAGAATTTCAAGAAAAGTCAGGAGAATCCGTTTCATTACCACCAGAATATTTACCATCAGCATGGGCATGTTTAGCATTATTTTTATGTATTTCATTACATGCGTTATTCCATTTAATGTGTCATTGGGTTGTTTCTTTTAAAGCTTTAACACTTTACCAACCTGCTACTAAAGTTGAGGAAGGTTGTTTCGTATTAATTGTTCCACCCGCTAATCGTGGTAGTGCTGCTTTAGTACCAGTGAAAAAGTCATCAACAGCTGGTATTGCTACACCTTTCGCTGAATTTCAACGTTTGAAATATATTTATTTACCACCAAATAAATTAGGTGATCAAGCGAAAAAATACCCAAAAGGTGTCTTTACATTATCATCATACCCAATTAATTTACCAATTTCACATTATTTAACATCATCTGGTATTACATCAGAAGGTGAAATTAGTAAATTAACTGAAAAATGGGGTAAAAATCATTTAGCTGTCGCTATACCATCTTTTTTAGAGTTATTACAAATCCAACTATTATCCCCTTTAGCCATTTTCCAAGTATTTTGTGCAATCTTATGGCTGTTAGATGAATATTGGACATATACACTGTTTTCATTATTTTCTGTTGTGATGTATGAAGCGACTACAGTCTTTCAACGTACACGCACGCAACAAATGTTAGGTGGTATGTCACCAAAACCCTCGCCGATTTATGCTTTCCGTGCTGGTAAATGGACGATTATTTCAACAAAGGATCTATTACCAGGTGATTTAATCTCTTTATCCTTTAAGAAGAGAGCAGTGAACCGCCCTACACCTGTTGCTATTACTCCTGCTCCTGGAACTACCGTCGTTAATACCTCTGCAAAGGAAGAAAAGAAAGATGAACCTGAAGAGAAGCATATTCCTGTTACTTCGAAGGATGAGATTATTCCCTGTGATTGTGTCTTAGTGAAAGGTTCTGCTGTTGTGAATGAAGCTTCTTTAACCGGTGAATCCGTACCTCAAATGAAGGAAGCAATTGCTCGCTCTGAGAAGTCTGTTGCTTCTGATGAAGAGGAAAAGTATGATATGAATGGAGAGCACCGTGTTCATACCTTGTTTGCTGGTTCCTCTATCGTCACAGTCACCGGAAGAACGAAGTCTGACGTTGGTGATGATGAAAGTATTTCCTCGTCTATCCCCGCTCCACCTGATGATGGTGCCATTGCTTATGTCGTACGTACTGGTTTTGGTTCATCACAAGGCGCTTTATTACAAATGATTGAATATTCCCAACAGAGTGTCTCTGGTGATATCAAGGAAACAGGCCTAGCATTATTTTTATTATTTATCTTTGCTATTTTAGCATCAGGTTATGTATTAAAAGAAGGATTAAGAAAGAAAGAGAAAACAACACATGAATTATTATTAAAATGTGTGATTATTATTACTTCGGTTGTACCGCGTCAATTCCCAATGCAAATGGCCGTTGCTGTGAATATGGCATTAATGTCATTATCAAAGGCTGGTATCTTCTGTACCGAACCGTACCGTGTGCCATTGGCTGGTAAAGTATCACATTGTTTATTTGATAAGACTGGTACTATAACAACCGATCAATTAGTGCCTGTTGGTATTATTAACTATAATTCTACTTCTACGACTGCGGGCGAAGATTCATTACTCAATGCTGCGTTAGTCGATGATGAAGATGAAGACGGCAAGAAGGGTAAAAAGAATGAAGACGAAGACGATGATATTACTGAATTTGAGAAAAGTCTTCCTAATTTAAGTCCTGTGACTACTGCTTGTGCTGAAACTGCTTTAATTCTTGCTGCTTGTCATTCTTTAGTTGTAATTGATGATGATGACAATAAAGGCACTGATGCGAATAATGCTGACATGTCTTCCACTCCTTTACCGGCGACGAATCTTACCGGTGATCCAATTGAACTTGCTGCGATTAGAGCCATTGATTGGCATTGGGATGGCCCATCCTCTACTGCTAGTCCAGATGGTGCAGTAAGACGTCATATGTATGGTTTACAGATTGCATTAAATCAGAAAAAACGCTTATTAGCTTTACCAACAGATCAACGTGGTCCTAACCATGATAAAGAAATTGAGCATTTTAATAAAGAAATTCGTATCTTTGAAAATAAAATTGAATTATCAAAAAGAAAAGCTTCACAAGCATTATATAATAATGTACAAGTATTACAAAGACATCATTTTTCATCAGCATTACAACGTATGTCCGTGATTGTGAAATGTAATAATCGTGGAGTAAAGTCTTCGAATGCTACGACGTCGTCCTCTTCTTCTTCATCTTCTTCCGAAGTTACTTCGTCTTCCTCCGGTGATCATTGGTATTGTTTAGTGAAAGGATCACCTGAAGCATTACGAAAGTTAATTTTACCTGAACAATTGCCATCATGGTATAGTCAAACCTATGAAGCTTTAGCTCGTCGTGGTTTACGTGTTCTTGCATTAGCCTATAAGAAAGTGAGTGCTAAAGATCGTCCAGTAGAACAACCACGTCATTGGGTTGAATCCAATTTATTCTTCGGTGGATTTATTGCCTTTGAATGTAAAATCCGTGCTGATTCGACGATTGTCATTCAATCATTACTTCAATCGGATCATAAGGTTGCAATGTTAACCGGTGATGCATTATTAACATCATTACATGTCGCAAAACAAGTTGGCATCTGTCAACATGGACATGGATGGAGTAACGTCACTTTAGATAGTGAAAGAAATGATAAAAATCAGATTATTGCCACCAGTAAAGATCAATTTTATTGGAAAATTATTTCCGATCATCTCTTACCACAAGGTACTGATGAATCAAAGACACGTATCCCATTTAAATTAGAGGATATACCAACTTTAGTCCAACAAAAGTATAATTTATTAACTACGGAAGATGTTTTCCTTGCCTATATTCAATTAACTGGTAATAAAACATCATTAATGTGGAATTATTCACGTTTTTTCAAGGTATTTGCACGTATGTCACCACAGGGTAAAGCAAATATTATTAAATCAATCCAAGATACTGATAAAGATTTCCATGTTTTCATGTGTGGTGATGGTGGTAATGATGTTGGTGCTTTAAAGCAAGCTGATATTGGTTTAGCATTATTATCTGGTCATGCGAATGCGAATACGTCTGAGGAGCTCGGGAAAGAAGTTGTCGTTCATGAAGGTAATAACAATAAAAAGGAAGAAAGTGGTAAAGCAGCAGAAGATATTTTGAATGAACATCAAAAGAAATTACAAGCACGTTCCGAAGAATTAAATAAAGCACGTATGGCACATATGAAAGAATTTCAAGCAAAGTTTACACGTGAACAACAAGTATTATTACAAGAAGAGATTCGTAAACGTACAGAGAAGGGAGATTATATGGCCATGTGGACATTAATGAAGGATCAAGCAACACGTGTGAAACAAGCTATGGCAGAGGAGAATCAACGTTTTATGGCTATGCATGGACAAGTCTGGGATCCTAAACGTGATGGTGATGGAATGACAAAGTCTACCATTGAAGAGTTAATGGATGGTATGGATACTTCATCATCTGCTGGTGGTTTACCTGTTGTTCGTCCTGGTGATGCAAGTGTTGCTGCTCCATTCACAAGCAGAATTCCTTCGATTCGTGCTGTTGTTGATCTAATTCGTCAAGGTAGATGTACTTTATTATCTGCTCTGATGCAACAACAGATTATGATGTTGGAATCCACCATCTCTGCTTATACGTTAAGCTCTTTGTCTTTACACAACGCTCGTTCCTCTGAGCGTCAAATGATGGCATCTTCTTGGTTAATTTTAACCGCCGCTGTCTCATTCTCTTATGCTTCCCCTGTGGATCATATGCACCCACTTCGTCCATTGAGATCATTGTTTCATCCTGCTGTCTTTATCTCTATGCTTGGTCAAGCAGCAATTCATATTGCTTGTATGACATTAGCAGTACAATGGGCTACGGATGCAATGGGAGAAGAGAAATTAAAAGAAGTTACAGAATTCTTCCGTAAAGTAAAAGCAAATGAAATTGATCGTTCAGCACATTGTGGTGAAGAAGATTTAATGTGTCAATTTCAAGCTTATTGGATGGCACCATTTTTACCAAATTTATTAAATTCAGTTGTTTTCCTTGTTGAAACATCACAAATGATTTCAGTATTCTTTGCTAATTATAAAGGACGTCCATGGATGAAAGGAATCTTAGAAAATCATGCATTATTCTTGTCTGTTTTCTTATGTGTCACTGGTGTGATTATTGCTGCATGGGAATTAATCCCCCAAGCAAATGAATTAATTCAATTAGCACCATTCCCTGATGATGCATTCCGTTATAAGGTTGTATTCTTAGTCATTAGTACAATTCTTGGTACGATTGCATGGGATCGTTTCTGTATTTTCTTATTTGCACCTGATGTCTTTTGGGCAACATGGAAAGAGTTTAAGAAGACAACGATTGCTGATTTTATACCAATTTTTAAGACTTTCTTATTAATTGTTGGTTGTTTAATTATATTAGGTACTGGTAATCTTTTATTAGCTGGTGCAGCCTATTGGTGGTATCGTAGTTATTATGCGAATAAACCAACCACTGCTTAGTCATACCACATACATCATATCAAGGATGCGATAAAGAGGAGGATTGGTATACATATTAAAAACCAAGAAAAATGGTAGAGTAGATTGAATGCTAAATATCATGATTCTTTTCAAAGCGGGAAAAGAAAGCATTATAAGAGGAGAAGTAGCTATTTTGATAATGTGATATTATGATGGTAATTTTTCATTCAAAGATTGATAGACTGCTGTCGGCTTCTTAACCCTTGTCCGAAGGTCCACAATGCCGCTATGTTCACTTCTTCTGCTAAACACTACTGTTTACTTCCACTACCTTCTTCCCTACTTTTTTGTAGGGAGGAATTTGCCTCTCTTCTAGTGATTGCATAATTGAAAAACAACAACAACAACAACAACAACAACAACAGAATAGGAAATCAAAAGATGGAGGAAAGTCATAACCCTACAGAGACAGGAAATTTTGTTGATGTTCCAAAAAGATCTTTAAAACCAGAAGATTTGCAATTTTTAAGTGTTTGGATTCATGATCAAAGATCAATTGAAGAATTAGAAGCACATGTCAATGCTGTACATGATGATATTCGAGGCAGAGTTCATATTTTTGGTTGTATTTCAGCCTTTTTGTATCTCACTCCTTTAGCTCATCATCACCCTACTTACCCTTCTTTGATTGAGAAAGCACAGAAAGATTCAAGCTTCAAGGTTCTTGATCTAGGATGCTGCTTTGGGCAAGAAACTCGAAATTTCCTTTTGCGTGGCCTTTCTCCCCATCAGGTTTGTGCATCTGATTTGAATGATACATATTGGGAAGCGGGGAAAGATATGTTTATGGACGGAACTGTTGCCAAGGATCGAGGCATTGATCAAGTCGTCACAAAGTTCGGAGATTGGGCTCTTCCAAATTCTCATGTGCTATCATCTTCCGATGTTGTTACAGGTTGGGAGGGTCATTTCAATGGGGTGCTATGTTGGGCTGTCTTGCATGTCCTTTCCAAAGAGCAAGTTGATAATATGTTAGCTCGGATTTGCAAAGCCTTGAAACCGGGGGGAGTGCTACTTGGAGTTACAGGAGGTGCGAGAGTCGCTTCAGAATGGTTCAGAACACCTGATAACACGCAACAACGGTTCCTTCACGATGCAACCACTTTACGAGAGGCGTTTGAGCGAGCTGGTTTTACAGGTACCGCTGCCATTCAGGAAGTCGATCTCGCAGATTATGTTCCTTCTGGACCTCTTTCTTCTCTCCGCTTACGTGAAGATAATCGAACTACTTATCAATTTACCGTTTATAAGTAAGAGTAGTGAGTTTCCTCTCCCGTACACTTCCATTCTTTTTTTCTTCTCAATCTCGCTTGAAATTCATCATTCTCATTTGAAAATTAATAATAGCAGTACAATAGATTTTTATCAACTTTCTTCGTCAACTAAATAAATTTAAATAAAGATAGTGGAGGGAAGTTAGGAATCTGTATTATCAAGAGAGAAATAAAGATTCTTCATGATTTTTATCTTTACAAAACGATGAAAAAGTTAATCATTATTAATATTCTCATCGTTATTTTGGAGACAATTATCATCTATGAATATTTATTATATCAATTTTCTGAAAAGGAAAAGGAAAATCCTTCAAATTATTTGAGGAATGCAGTCATTCAAACACCCACTGAACCTCCAGCACCACCGCCATACATCTGTCCTTCTTGCCAATTTCATGAGATTCTTGAAGAAAAGTTAATTTTATCTTTACTTGAAAATCCTTCGATGCACATTCAACCTTTACTCTTCTATTCAAAGCTTTTCCCTTTTACCTCGACGAGATTACCTTATTACCCAATTTATTCCACGATTCCACAACGTGATGTGAAAAATCAACGGGGATTGATTTTTCATGAACAAGATTGGAATTTAGAGGATATCATCTTACCTTCTGTTTACCAAGAAAACAAAGTATCGAATACCTCTGAAGGAAAATATATTTTTCAAACTGTTGATTGTTTTACCTTCTATAAAATTTGTTGGAAATATCAATTAAATCATCATAATCTTCCTTTATTTTTAATATTTCTTCAATCTAATAATCAAACTGATTTGAATGCTTATCGTATGAGTGATAAGAATGACGTGGGTATATCAACAATTTCCTTTCGCGATTTCAATCCTATTCTCCCGTCCGATAAGAACGAAACTGTGGATAATGCGTCATTGAAATTACCAGAACAAAGCAGCTTTACCAACTCTTCGGAGACCTCAGAGCATCAAAAGATCCAGGTCCCGAATAACAAAGAAACGATTCCTTACGACGAATCGCAAGACGAAGAAAAGGGTAATGAATTTAATAGTCATGCATTGCCTCCTTCATCATCGAAATTACGACCTTCAAGTCTCCTATCCAGTAATACCACTACTTCTTCTCCCTTTGCTAAACTTTTTTCAGGAAATCATACAAAAGATACCTTTTCACATGGAAGATATTTTTTCCTTGATTCTAAAACGATTACTGAACTAACTGAATATTCATTTACGACTCTTCAAGATCTTCAACCTCCTCATCATCCAATTGTGATCTATCTATATAATGATCAGAAGAAAATATGCTCTGATTATATTAGACAATATAATGAAATAAGTCAACAAATTAATCAAAATTTATTGAATCATAATCATAACTTATTGAAAACCATGATGAAAGACAAAAGTCGATTTCGTGGTATGAATTATGACGAAGAAATTATTCCATTGATCAAATTTTATGCGTTTAACTATCACTCTTTTCCAAAAGGAGAATTAATGGAATCTTTACAATTAATTAAACTTCCTACTATGATTGTATTAAACCTGCACAAAGTTAAGGAGAAAGTGAAGAAATTCCTGATTGGAGAAGTAGAAAATATTGATATCTTACTCTCAGGTAAGTGAGAAAGATATGTTCTTTGAATATGAGTTAATTTCTCTCTCCATATTGTGTAGATTCTGTTTCCGTTGACATGGAAGAAGTTTTCCCGCATGATCTATTACACTTCCTTCGAACAGAGTATATGATTTTAGCTCAAGGACTGTAATTTTCAAATATCCACATCCACAGAGAGAAATTGTTTCTTGATTTCTCAATCCAAATGATCAGTGACTGTTATTTGCAGAAAATTCGTAGTACTCCTTTGAAGAAAGAAAAAAAAATAGATTTTGTTCCAATTGTTTAATCTTTTTTAATTTTTTAATTAAACTATACACAAAACATTTACAATCTGAATACAGAAAATACTTCTATTATGAATCTATTACATTTGTTATATACATTTCCATACAATTAATCAGGTTCAAAGAACAAACGTTACAATAATATACACAAATGCGGAGAGAAAACTAGTTTCCTCTAGCGAAGATTATAAGGGATCATGGAAAAAACACTATGAACACGTTGTTTCATCTTTCCCCACACACCACTATCACTGAAGACTTCAGGTAGAACGAATGAACTTGAAGTCATGGTATTTGTAGCAGTAGATTTAGTGGATTTCGCTGATTTAATACTCTTTGCAGATTCATGGATGGTGATAATAAATGAGGACGAATCTTCAGCTGGAGAAGCGTGGCTACTTCCCTCTGAGAGATCGATGGAAGTTACAGATGATGCGGTCTCACATTTCTTCTCATCAATTTTCGTGACTTTCTTGGAATTTTTAACCAATCGCTTAAACTTTTGGACAGCACGAAGGACTGTAGCAACTGTTGTAAAGCTTATCCTCTCTTGCTTCATGAATGGATGATTTAATGCTTCCTCAACAGTCATTCGTTGAGCTGGGTTAACAACTAATAAATTGGCAATAAATGATTTCATTTCGGCAGAAACAAATTCACCAGCACGGTTCCTCGATCGAAATCGATATAAACCTGAGAGAATTTGCTTTCCTAGAATACTCTTTTGCTTTGCATAAAATGGGTATTGACCATAAAGAAGACAATAAGCAACAACTCCAATGGACCACATATCAACAGCTTTACCATAATACTCATGTTTATAGATTTCTGGTGCAGCATAATAATGAGTTCCTACAGAATCATTTAAATTATTTCCATCAACATAACTGGCAAAGCCAAAATCAATTAATTTAATCATTTCTTGATAGGAAGATGATTCATCATCTTTTAAATCAATCGTAGAAAGAATATTTTCAAGTTTAATATCACGATGAACAATATTCTTCTCATGTAAATATTGTACAGCAAGTAATAGGGATCGAAGAATTGTGCGACATTCTTTCTCTTTAATCATACGATCATCAACAGTAATTTGAGCAAAGAGATCATTTCCTGTTAAATATTCTGTGACAATGTAAAAGTACTCTTTTTCATCATAAGCAGCCTCGTAGTGGAGAATGTTTGGATGATCTAAAGTGGACAAGATTTGAGCCTCGTGTTTGTATCGATTGGTCATGACCTCTGTACTCTTGCCTGGTCTTTGTTTGTTTAATCTCTTAGCGGCAACGTACTGGGAACGGTTCACCTTGGACGCTGCTAGGAAGACAGTTGAATATCCTCCATCTCCTATTCTATCAATAATAGCATAATCATTCCCAAATGACGACGAACTAATAAACTCTGGAACTGTCATTATAAATAAACTGGTAAAAATATACTAAATTAAAATCTTTCGCTTTTAGTCTGTTTCGAATTAAAAATGATAATCATCCTATCATGACTGATACTTCGAGTTGACATTAACATTCTTATTGCACCTCCTCTCCAATCTTTTGATTTCATATTCATCATCAGAACATCAACTTCTCATCTCAACACCTGGCTGTTCCACTGTGATACACAACTGTTCCTTAGATGGTGGAGATTGGTGTGAAACTGGGGAGTGGTTCTTCTTAACAGAGCAAGGAGGTGGAGTAGCGTAAAGAACATTCTTCAGGCTCTTTAAGGAATTCCTTTCATTTCAGAGGGAGTGATCAAGTTTTGGGATCAGGAATTGAATAAAAGGGGAGAAAAGGAATTTCATAAATTGCTGCTGTTCAATTGAGTGATGCTTTAGGAATGAGCGAGGATTGGATGACATCCAATGATGCTGTGAGATGATTCTACTGACTCATTGATTATTCAAAGGAATTTAAACTTTTCTCTGTTTGGTGATTTAGTTGGATCATGAAGGTGTGCTATTTTCCTTCTTGCTTTCAACAGAAACCAGAAGAAGTGAAGGAAGCACATGATACTTCTCTTTATGTAGTGCGAATCCTCTCTGAGATCTGTCAGATGAAATTCGACGATATTTGTGGTCTGTTAGAAGAGGATCGTGATTATGACATTCGTGATATTATACATAATGCATTGCTTCAGCGATTTCCTTCAAGTCCTAACATTCCTTTCATTATTTCCGACATCAGAGTGCAAAGTGATGAAAAGACGGAATACTATAGAGTTTTTTTGAATACTCGAGATTGTACTCGATATGAGGAGGAAGTAGGTTGGGTCATCAAAGGGCAGATTAGTAACTGTATGATTTGTTCAGTATCGTTCAGTAATACTGTCAGTCATCACTGTCGGGCGTGTGGTAACGTTATCTGTTCAAAATGTAGCCCCAATAAAGCTATTGTGGTTCATTTGAGTGAAGAGATTGAAGTAAGAGTGTGTCAAGTGTGTTGTTGGGGTCAAACACCAGTCCAATGTCTGAACAGCAGAAAGCTTGGCAAATCCCTCTTGATCGAAGAGGATTCTTTTTCGCTAACTGAAGAAACAGATATCCACAATCCAATAGTTCTTGATCGAGGCTTGCGTAAAGACTTGTCGCAATTTGATGAGCCTAAGATTAGTTTGAAATGGAATTCGGGAACTTTGAAGGCGCTTAAGGACTTGATTCATTTGAATCAACTGGTTTATTTAAAAGAGCATGGGCCATTCACTTTACGATCTGTGCAACCAGTAATGATGTTTAAAGCGTTCTATTGGTTAGAGGACGGCATTGATCAGATACAAAAAGATTACCGTTCTCCTCCGTACTTTATTTACATAAACCTTTGTTCATCTCCCGCTCTTCCTAATGATCACCGTGTATTGCGTCATGAACGTACCTATTATGGAGCATTGTCGTCAGAGGACACTTCAGTCGAAGAGTTTAGAGGCGAAG
>VFQN01007376.1_pt1 | contig 11880 bp, 5 predicted proteins | sample 3512371 | NCBI WGS metagenome assembly VFQN01 (sample SAMN10412370, study PRJNA504923) | tailings metagenome | isolation source: Replicate 2 from Balatoc abandoned mine | place: Philippines: Itogon, Benguet | collected 2017-08-28
AACACTGACCTCGCATCTCCCACACTGAAACAACTCTTTCCCTCCACCAACAAGTACAGCACCATACCCACTGACCAAACATCCACCCTCTCATCATATCTCTGCTTGTGATCGATATAGACAAGGTTTCGAAGCAACTCTGGTGCCATGCAGTAGTATCCATCCTCCCCACCTTCAGGATAGCTCATCCACGATGAGGAAGCTGTCGAAGGGAAGTCATATCTTGAGGGACCCAAACTTGAACTTGGCCCCATGAATGAGGACATCATTGTTCCATCCTTCATCATCGCTGGTCCGAAGTCCCACAGCTTTACCATCATCTCATCTTCACTCACTCTCTTTGCCAACACTCGACTCAAGTTCAAGCCTCGATAGATGATGCCTCTCCCATGCAAGTACGTCATCGCTGACACCAGACCTCTTGCGATCGACTGCAAACACTTCTCTGACATCGGTTGTCCTGCTACCTGGTAGTCATTCAGAACATTCAGCAGCCATCCTCCCTCTAACCAACCTACCGCCACATACTTCTGAAATCCATCGTCAACATAATCTTCGACTTCGCTTATAGCGACCTCATTACTGATGCTTCTCAAAATGGAAATCTCTTGATCCAACGGGATATTCTTTGCCTTGATATGTTTCAAGACTTGAATTCTCTGACTAGCGTCGTTGCGTACCACGTGACATTCATAATCTTCTGTACGAAGGAAGGTGTTGATAATAGTGAAGCGACCACTAAGTAACGTCTTATCTGGGTGATCTGTCGATGTAATTGAAGCGATTTGCGACTTCAATAAAGCAGGCTGTCTATAAAGTAAGAAACCAAGTTCGGTTTCTAGTTGCTGCTTTATGGCGACAACGTTCTTTCCCTCCATCAACTTCTCATAAGCGGACACAGTCCTGATCGCTTCCATACATTGACCGAAGGCATTGAGAGACTGTACATAGCAGCACTTCCGCCCTTGACGTATTGCTAGCTTTCTAACTTTCTTCGCCAGAACTAGACGTTGCCTCACTGCATTTCTCACTTCCGACAAACCTGCTCGATGATTTGCCGACACATGCAAGCAAGATGCTATGGCATTCTTCAACACACCTAGAGTCACTACATCTTCCCTTTCTGTACCCTCTTCCCCATCAGACACCCAACTAAGCCTATCCAACATCTCTCGCATCTTCTTCTCACTTTCTCCTTCCGCTTCTTCAGCTTTCTCTTGCACATATTGCACTTCCTTCCATGGAATCACATGCTTTACCAGGAACAAACCTAATAACCCCAACGACCAAACATCAGCCTTGAATCCAGCCTGTTTTGTGAAGACTTCAGGAGCCACGAACATGGAGTCTTTCAGCAATGCATAGTCCAACCTGCTTTCCCATTTCAGCTTATTTTCTTCATTTTCTAACATAAGATTGCTGTTCGACCCATGGCGCGAACTATTTTCCGACCAGATATCAGCGGTTAGTCGCTGGGCAAACGTAAAGCCGCCAATCTTCACTCTGGGGTTGTGGAGGGGACCTAACAGGTAAATATTTTCGGGCTTCAGATTTCGTATCACAACTCCAGAACTGTGAATACACTCCACAGCTTCCATCACATCGAGCCAAGCGTCGGCGACAGCGAGAAGATTTGCTCCAATTAGATCAATAACTTTGCAATCAGGGCAATGCTCAAACACAATCAGCTTCCTCGTACCAGCACTTGACCCAACCAATTCCAAGAAGTCAATATCTTCTTCAACTGATCTTAAGACTCGGAGAGCGCAATCCCTCTGATTCAACTTCTTCAACAACTCGACTTCTCGGTAGAATAAATATTCCGACTCGTTGTTATACACCTTGATTCTCACCGAATTTGAAGTCGCTCTTTCCTTACCCAAATACTCTCGGTACAGTATATTATCTTCCATTTTTGCTTCTGCAATCAATCCTATGGACGAGAAGTCTTCCGTCTCTCGAGATAGTGCGATGTCCGCAAGTTGCAATAAAGATCCTGCAACCTCCTTCTGAGCTTTCCGACTCTCAGGAGCGAGTTTCCGCATCCTCTTGCGGGGCTGAATACCACAAAGTCTTTCAATCAACGCTACCCGCCTCTTCGTCTCCTTACTAAGTGCAAATAAATCTCAAATATTCATCAAGACACAACATGACATACCTCGCATGACCGCCTGTGATATATTTTGTGAATTCTTCTGAGCCTTCTAACAGACTCCCGACTGACAAGAACAAACCCTTGTTTCGGTTTCCTGAGATGTAAGTCTTCGCGATCAGAACTGCTCTCTCGAAACGATACAAACAGGTCAACTCGATATCACTGCCAACCTCATTCTGCATGAAGTCCGCATACGAGTTCTCCACACCGTCTTCTACCAATCTCTTCCGAAACTCCTCTCTTGCTTGACTGGTGTCTCTTTTCTCGGCAGGAGTCTTGAGAATGAGATAACGAATGACAGAAGCCACAAAACAAGCCTCGATCTCTTTGCGTTGGTTGAAGTCCAGCTCCGACAACTTCACTTCGATCAAGTATGTATGTTCCGCTCCTCGACTGAATACTTTCTCAATGATCAAGTCGAATTTGTTCGGTTGTGTCTCAAGGTCGTTCAGCAAGATCTTAAGGACAGGAACGACTTTCTCCTTCATTTCCTCTGGAGCGACGCGGTAGGAAAGTCTTCGAATCCATTTCGACTCATCCAAGAGGTAGGAGAAGTCATCCTCGGTGATAAATTTACATTCGTGAAGTACTCTTGTCATCTCATGAGATTGTTTTCTCTGTTAGTGAACACAACAGAAAACTCGACTTTTCTCGCCTCCAAAAATCGACTTTTATTAATCATTTAAAGTAATTGAGTGTTTGAATTTTGTAAGCTTTATTACGATTGAGTTGAATTGTTGAAATAGAACAAACAAACAACAAACAACGACTCAATCTTGAAACTTACGTGATTTGCTGAAAATTTCTTCGATGATGCTGATGAGGCCAGATCACGAGATCTGAACAACAGACAAGGGAGCAATCACATTGAGGAGAAGTGCAGAGGAGTGAGAAGGGGATTAACGTTGATGGTGGTGATTTGTGGTCAGTGACAGGTGAGTTTAGACTCTCAACGACACAGAGGGTTGAAGAGAGACAGGTGCCAAGTAACAAGTACTGATCATAAGTGCGTCAGCGAACTTATAAAGCCCAAGCGGCGAGGATGACGTCTTCTCGAACCATTTCCCATCTAAAAACTTCGAATAACTTCATAACTAATTTCCTCATGTCAGCAATGTGATCTGTCATTCGAGCAGTTTTCGGCTGCAGTTGAACTGATTCTCTTCCGTCTTCCACTTTATGGTTAACGACCTGTTTCTCAAAAGACCTTTATCCTAATAACGGTGTTGTTTGCTGTTGCTTTGTTATACGAGTATAGTCAATTATTTATATCGACTTACCAATGAGATATGTTCAGAGTTCCTGGTATGGTGGAAGAACGATGATGGAGAGGTAACTATAGTTTGAGCATAAGTAAACCTTGAACCTTGATCCATCTCTACAATTGAACCTAATATCGCAGGATATGTTCTTTGGAGACTGGAAGGACGAGTTTCTCTTCTTATTTCAAACTTTCTTGCGCCCACTTCATTCAATTCATTCATTTGCTTTTGAAACCGTTTCTGATATTCAACTTGAATACAGAGGGTTAGATGTAAGACCAGAACAGTTAATCCTGATTTTACGTAATCCAAATTTTCATGGCAGAGTTTGAGAATCCTAGCAAGTCATATAATCAATGATAATATACTCAAGGATAAAAGTTGTTGAGGTTTGGTGATAATTAAAGGTAAAATGGATTGGATAGCGGCAAGAATCTCAAAATGTGCGAGAATGATACTTTGTTCCTCCTGAAAGTACGAGACGGAGATGAAAAAAAAGGACTTTCAGCAGATGAAAGTAAACTTAATGAAGAATGCTTCAACTTGTTCTTGAAGGGTGTACATTTTCGAGTTTGGAGTGGTTTAAGGAGGGATTCGGGTTTTCGAAATTTCGGGGTTGATCGTTTGTGGATATAAGGAGTTCGAAGGAGTTTGTCAGAAGAAAATAAAGAGGTTAAGTGGACTTTAAGAGAATTCATGACAAGAGTACTTCACGAATGTAAATTTATCACCGAGGATGACTTCTCCTACCTCTTGGATGAGTCGAAATGGATTCGAAGACTTTCCTACCGCGTCGCTCCAGAGGAAATGAAGGAGAAAGTCGTTCCTGTCCTTAAGATCTTGCTGAACGACCTTGAGACACAACCGAACAAATTCGACTTGATCATTGAGAAAGTATTCAGTCGAGGAGCGGAACATACATACTTGATCGAAGTGAAGTTGTCGGAGCTGGACTTCAACCAACGCAAAGAGATCGAGGCTTGTTTTGTGGCTTCTGTCATTCGTTATCTCATTCTCAAGACTCCTGCCGAGAAAAGAGACACCAGTCAAGCAAGAGAGGAGTTTCGGAAGAGATTGGTAGAAGACGGTGTGGAGAACTCGTATGCGGACTTCATGCAGAATGAGGTTGGCAGTGATATCGAGTTGACCTGTTTGTATCGTTTCGAGAGAGCAGTTCTGATCGCGAAGACTTACATCTCAGGAAACCGAAACAAGGGTTTGTTCTTATCAGTGGGTAGTTTATTGGAAGGGTCGGATGATTTTACAAAATACATCACAGGCGGTCATGCTAGGTATGTAATTGTATTTGATCTTGAATGAATCTTTTGATGATTATGTGCGTAGTAAGGAGACGAAAAGACGAGTAATGATCATTGAGAGACTATGTGGAATTCAGCCCCGCAAGAGAATGAGAAAACTTGCCCCAGAGAGCCAGAAAGTACAGAAGGAGGTTGCAGGATCTTTGTTGCAATTCGCAGACATTGCATTATCCCGAGAGACAGAAGACTTCTCATCTATAGGATTGATCGCTGAATCTAAAGAGGATGAGAACATGCTCTACAGAGAGTATGTTGGGAAGAAGATGGCAACTTTAAACTCAGTAAGAATTAAGGTGTACAACAAAGAGTCGGAATCGTTATTCTATCGAGAAGTAGAGTTGCTGAAGAAATTGAATCAGAGAGATTGTGTAGTTCAGATGCTCGGGTTCTTCGAAGAATTCAAAAAAGATACCAACATGTTCCCATCGGCAGATATGAACAAACCCATCGAAGTGGAGAAGATTATTGTTTATGAGAGTGGCTTTCGCTATATGTTCTCGGATTTGATGGGAGCAGGAGTTTGGACCCTTGCCAAACTTTGGGTCGATTTGATGGAGGCGGTACACTTTGTGCATAGTCATGAAATGCTGATACGCAATCTGAAGCCCTCAAGCGTCTATTTAGTGGGTCCTTTGCATAATCTTCGAGTGAAGATTGGAGACTTAACGTTTGCGGAAAGAGTTAGTTTGGAATCGAATGTGATACCATCGAAGGATAAACAAAAGAAAAACAAAGAACTAATCGAAGAGGAAGAAAATAAGATGGATGTAGATGAAACAGAAGATAATGAATCCTTCAAACAAGATGAGAGATTTAAAGGTTTGGTACCTTGGAAGGCGGAGAAGGAGGAAGTTGAGAGCAGATTGGACTATGCACTATTGAAAGATTTCATGTTTGTTGCTCCTGAGGTCTTCTCAAAACAGGCTGGATTCAAGGCTGATGTTTGGTCGTTGGGGTTATTAGGTTTGTTCCTGGTAAAGCATGTGATTCCATGGAAGGAAGTGCAATATGTGCAAGAGAAAGCTGAAGAAGCAGAAGAAGAAAGCGAGAAGAAGATGCGAGAGATGTTTGATGGGCTTAGTTGGGTGTCAGAGGTGTCAGAAGATACAGAAAGGGAGGATATCGTGATGCTAGGTGTGTTAAAAAGGGCTATTGCATCTTGTTTGCATGTGTCGGTGAAGCAGCGAGCAAGCCTTTTGGAAGTGAGAAATGCAGTGAGGCAACGTGTAGTGATTGCAAAGAAAGCAAGAGGAGAAATCATGCTAAGAGATAGAGAAAGACGGAATGTTCAGAGCTTGGGCAGTTTCATACAGTGCATGAAGGCAGTTGGAGCGGTTTCAGTTTTTAGTAAGCTGAAACAAGAGGAGAGGATAATGTACATGGAATCGCAAGCCGAGAGTAAAGAGTTCCGAGAACCTGTTATGTTAGAAACAGAGCCGAATGAAAATAAGTACAGAAAGATGTTTCGCCGGTTAGTTCATGTGGTGATAGCAATGCATCGATTTCAGAAACCTAACACAAGCACTGGAGGGAATTCATCATCTAAACCTTCATTCTCAAGTCCTCCCTCTCTTCCTTCATCTTCGACGATTCCAAGCTCTGTATCGTTGGCAGATCATTCAGATAAGACATTACTGAATGGTCGCTTCACTATCGTCAGCACCTTCCTTCGGACAGCAGATTATGAATGCCACATCGTACACAACAACACGAGCCAAAGAACTCAGATCTTGAAACATATCAAGGTGAAGAATATGCAATATGAGAACGAGCTGTTGATATTGAGAAGCATTAGCAATGAGGTCACTATTAGTGAGGTGGAGGACTATGTCGAAGACATGTATCAGAAGTATGTAGCAGTGGGTTGGTTAGAGGGAGGATGGCTGCTGAATGTTCTGAATGACTACCAGGTAGCGGGACAACCGATGTCAGAGAAGTGTTTGCAGTCGATCGCAAGAGGTCTGGTGTCAGCGATGACGTACTTGCATGGGAGAGGCATCATCTATCGAGGCTTGAACTTGAGTCGAGTGTTGGCAAAGAGAGTGAGTGAAGATGAGATGATGGTAAAGCTGTGGGACTTCGGACCAGCGATGATGAAGGATGGAACAATGATGTCCTCATTCATGGGGCCAAGTTCAAGTTTGGGTCCCTCAAGATATGACTTCCCTTCGACAGCTTCCTCATCGTGGATGAGCTATCCTGAAGGTGGGGAGGATGGATACTACTGCATGGCACCAGAGTTGCTTCGAAACCTTGTCTATATCGATCACAAGCAGAGATATGATGAGAGGGTGGATGTTTGGTCAGTGGGTATGGTGCTGTACTTGTTGGTAGAGGGAAAGAGTTGTTTCAGTGTGGGAGATGCGAGGTCGGTGCTAGAGTCGATTGAAAGATGGGAGAATGGAGTGATTAACAGCAACATAAGTGCGAATACTTTGTCTTTTAGGAATGATTTGGTGTCGCAGGGTACAAAGGATGTCATCGCAGGATTATTGAAAGTGTTTCCAAACGATAGGCTAAGTTGGACCGATGAGCTGTTGTTAAGATGGTCTGGGCTGAAGGAGATCAACAATCCTCCAAATGAATATTTCATGGTTGAGAATATGGTCCCCGGATACGCCGGCAGCATGATCGGAAGTGTAAGTGGTGGGGTTGGAGGTCTAAGTTGGAAAGGTGTTGGACTTCCTCCAGGAGTTGCTGGTCAGCGAGGAATGTACGCTCCCTCGATGACTCCTGTATGGCAAAGCATCAACCCTAACTACCCTAACATGAGTCAAATGGTATCTCCATTCGGCCATCCTTCTTTACCAGTCATGTACACCATTCCCACAGTTCCGGGTCTTCCTCCTTCAGTTCCCCGAAAGAGCCAACTCGAAGTCCCTCCAAGTGAATCTTCATCTTTCCTAGCTGGAGCGAAGCCCTCTGTGATGACAAGCATAATCCCTAAGAAAGAACCTGAACCTACAATTCTCACCTCCTTCTCACCTCCTTCTCAAGGTTTACAGTCGATCTCAAATTCAACAGTAATGCCCAAATTACAGTCGTTACCTAACCAAGAGAAAGAGAGGACCGATGAAATTGTGGTGAAAGATTTATTGCAGAAGCTACAGAGCATGAAGGAATGTTATCTGAAGTATGTGGAGTATCAGAGTGCTATTTTGAGTGATGATTTTGACAAAGCAGAGAGATTGTCAAGCGAATTGAGTGATATTGATGAATCAGAGCTCTCTGATAAGAATCGATTTCAGGCAACATATTCTACGATGTTAGAGTCTTTGAATACTGCGATGGCAAGCTGGAAGGAAATGGTGATGAAAACTCCAAAGTTGTTTGAGCAGTATAAAGAGGATTCAAGAAAGAAGAAAGATTTGGACAATTTTTTGGAGATCCTATCTTCGAAGTAAATTTGATTTTGAATGGGCGATCAGAGCGGTCCCACACATTTTTCCAAATGAAAAATCTTTTTGGGCCACCACAATCTTGGAGGCTCCCTCTCGCTTCATATTTGGACCTAAAATTCAATGTCTTTTTGTTTCGCCTTTTTTCTTCGTCGGTAGCATGCATATGTAAATAGGATATCCTCATTCTTTTTAGCTGTCCCTCACTCAAGTTTTGCTATTCCTCTCAGAAAGAAAAAAAATAATACTCCTCATCAATCGGTACTTGCTTAGAGTTGTTTATTATAAGTTAACAAAAAAAAAAAAAGTTGATTAATGCTTTGTGACCGTGCGCAATACTCTAGAACATCTTTTGATCATATTCATATTCCATATTAATCGTTTGACCATCTGGTAAGATTAGAGTTCCTTTACCATGTTTCTTGCCATCTCGAAATTCTCCTTCATAGATGTATCCACTTTTATATGTCATTTTACCTTTACCGTGATATTTATCATATTTCCATTCACCCACATAAAAAGAACCATCAACAGATTGAGATCGACCAAATCCGCATCGACGACCCTTCTTAAACTCACCTTCATAAATTGTACCATCTTCCTCGGTAAATATTCCTTTTCCATGAGGTCGACCATCCTCAAACTGACCTTCATATTTAGTGCGATTGGGGTACTGTAGAACTCCTTTCCCGTGACGTTTCCCGTCTTTAAAGTCTCCAACATACTTTTCACCTGATTGTGCGACATAAGTTCCTTTTCCATAAAATTTCCCATCATAGAAATATCCTTCATAGATATCTCCAGACTCAATGAAAGTCATACGACCGAAGCCTTGAGGTTTTCCAGTCCACCAACTTGTTTGGCCGGTGTAGATAATTGAACCATCAATTAGAGATGTTGGTGGTGCTTTAGTTTCTTCCTCCTCTCCAGGTTTCTCTTCACAATAGGAAAGTTGAAGTGCTCCAGGTCGACTCAATAAAAAGGCTGTTGAAGATCCCAACAACAGCCCGGATGCAGATATTCTCTGACTCACATTAAATTGGGCTTTTTTCCATTGAACTCTGCAAGTTTGAGCGATTCTTTGCCAATGTTGTCTCATCTTTTTCTATTGTTGAACTGCTTCTCTTCTTATGTTCTACGAAACCTCTAACATTCCGTCCTTCTTCCGCCGGCATATCGGGCTTTTGAATAATGAACAATAAGACAAATCATTCAAAGAAGATTGATCCGATAAACCAAGGGATATAGGAAAGATGGATGATGATATTATTCGTTTTATTGTTGCTACGGATAACCATTTAGGGTTTTGTGAAAGGGATCCAATCCGATGCAATGATTCATTTGCTGCTTTTGAAGAAGTACTACAACAAGCAAAGAAGAGGAAAGTTGATTTTATTTTACTTGCTGGTGATTTATTTCATGAAAATAAACCATCAAGACAAACATTACATCATACAGTTGAATTATTACGAAGATATTGCTTTGGTAATTCTCCAATCTTTATTGAAGTCTTAAACGAACAGAATGAGCTCTTTCGTGCATCCCTTGGAAAAGTGAATTACGAGGACCCTTTCCATGCTGTTAGCTTACCAATCTTTGCTATCCACGGTAACCACGATGACCCTTCGCGTGATGGTGGGAATGGTGAAGCATTAGCTGCATTAGACCTATTAGCTGTCAGTAACATGGTCAACTATGTTGGCAAAGTAGATGCTGTTGATAATATTGAAATTACACCAATTTTAATACGTAAAGATAAGACTAAAATTGCACTATATGGTCTTGGTGCCATCCGTGATGAGCGTTTAAATCGTATGTGGAATTTAAAGAAAGTGAAATTTATACGATTAACCACAGAACAAGGACGTGAAGATTATTTTAATATTTTCCTTATACATCAAAATCGTGATTATGGACGGGGTCGGAAAAACTGTATCCATGAAAGTATGATACCTGATTGGATGGATTTAGTGATCTGGGGGAATGAACATGAATGTCTTCCTCAATTACAAGAAAGTTTAGTTGGAACCTATCGTATCTTACAACCTGGTTCTTCCGTTGCTTGTTCACTTAGTAAAGGTGAAAGTACTTCATCACCAAAGCATATGGCTTATTTTGAAGTAAAAGAAAGAAAATTTCGTATGAAACCAGTGAAATTTCAACAAGTACGACAATTTATCTATGATGAAGTATGTTTGAAAAATTATAAAGAATTAGATCCTTCCAGTAATCGTATCGAAGAATTAATTAAAGAAGTTTTAAGAAAGAAAGTGAACGAAATGATTAAAGAAGGTAGAAATTATTTACTTGAACAAGAACAACAAAAGAATAATGAACATGATACTAATGATGATATGATCCAAACAAGATTTACTTTAACTGATCCGAAAAAAGTATTAATAAGATTAAAAGTTGATCATGAAGGGTTTAATGCAATTAATCATCAAAGATTTGGTGCACAATTTATTGGTGAAGTAGCGAATCCAGCTGAAGTTTTATTATTAACACGTAAAAGACAAGAGGTTGTTCGTAAAACTATTGATAATATATCAGCACAAGGTGAATTAAGACAATTATTGGCAGAAGGTGCTGAAGAAGAAATTCATCGAATTCGTATCGAAGATTTGGTGAATGAAACTTTAGCAAATAGTAAATATTCTTTATCTATTCTTACAGAAAATGATATGGCACAAGCATTAGATGATTATATTATTAAAAAGATTCCTAATGCGATACAAGATCTTGTAATTGAAAGTTTAGATCGAGTACAACGAATGATGTCTCGTGATACGAGTGTGACGGATAAATCAAGTATTTTAAAGGCAGCTGAGACATGTAAGACTCAGATAGTAGCAAAGGAGAAGGAGAAAAAGAAGAAAGAACCAGCCGCTGACCCTAAATCTTTGTTTGATCTTGGTTCCTCGACTGCGAACGCGATAGAGTCGGCGCCTGCTGCCGCCAAGGGAACGAGAGGAAAGAAGGCTGTCACCACTGGAAGAGGGAAGAAGGCAGCCGTTGATTTAGATGAGGATGAATTTGATGATGCACCTCCACCTCCACCGGCCCCAGCGAAGAATGCACGGGGAAGAAGCACAAGAGCAGCGGCAACCAAGGCAAAAAGTTTTATTGAAATTGATTCTGATGACGATGTACAGGAAGTTCCTCAAAAGGCTGAAAGTGATGACGATGATTATAAACCTAAAAAGATGATCGAAAGCGATGAAGAGGAATTTAGCGAGGAAGAAGTTGCACCAAAGCCGAAACGCGGCAGAAAGGCGAAAGTTTTGGATAGTGATGATGACGAAGATGTTAAACCAACAAAAGGCAAAGCCAAAGGTCGGGCAACCACTTCAACGACCTCAACCGCAGCTCGAGGAGGAAAGCGCACTGCGAAAGAAGATCCACCAAAAAGGGTTATCCATGAGGAAGAGGATGTTATGGAGATCGACGATTCACCTCCACCTATTGAGACTCCTGTGAGTCAGAAACCTGTCGAAGCTGCAAAACCAACAGGAAAGAAGACTAGACAATTACCTCTTTCCTTCTCTCAAGCAAGTGTTTCATCAACCACATCTAAATCAAGGTTTGGCAAAGCAAAAGATATTGCAAATCAATGGGACGATTAACCGTGAAAGAATAGTCACCAAACGTTACTTTCAGGAAGATATGAAGAGTGAATCGTATCGGGTCTTAAAGAAGAGGATAGGTTGTGGTGTCTATCTCTCCAAGGTCAGATTAGTTCAATG
>VFQN01007377.1_pt1 | contig 11878 bp, 13 predicted proteins | sample 3512371 | NCBI WGS metagenome assembly VFQN01 (sample SAMN10412370, study PRJNA504923) | tailings metagenome | isolation source: Replicate 2 from Balatoc abandoned mine | place: Philippines: Itogon, Benguet | collected 2017-08-28
CCATGAACACGGGCCACGGCGGGTCGTTGGCGACGCTCCACGCCAACACCCCGCGCGAGGGGCTCACCCGGCTCGAGACGATGATCATGATGGGCGGGTTCGAGCTCCCGGTGAAGGCGATGCGACAGCAGATCAGCTCCGCCATCGACCTCATCATCCAGGCGAACCGCCTCCAGGGCGGGCCGCGCAAGATCACCAGCATCACGGAAGTGATGAACATGGAGCAGGACGTGATCATCATGCAGGAAGTGTTCCGCTTCCGGCAGCTGGGGATCGACCAGAACAGCCGGGCGTTCGGGCAGTTCGAGTCGACCGGCGTCCGCCCGACGTTCATCAACCGGCTCGAGGCGAAGGGCGTGAAGCTCCCGAGCAACATGTTCGCCGAGCGCGTGCTGATGCGGGACTGAGTCGGGACGGCGTGACCGAGGGGCACGGGACGTAGGGACAAGCCGGTTGAGTTGCGGCCTGAGTCCCCCGGTCCCGGCGTCCCAGAATTCCCCGGACTTCCTCAGATCCGGCCGAAAAAATCGCCCCGACCCGACCGCAAAGTCAAAAGACGCGAACTAGAGTTCCCACGGACGGGAGACGCCCAACCCCCCGCCGACCCGCGGGCGGATACCCGGCACGGCCCCGCATCCAGGACCACACCGATGATGGCGACCCTCGCACCGCTCGTCCCGTTGTTCGTCGGCGGCCTGGTCGTCGCCGCCATCGTCCTCCTGTTCCTCGCGTTCAGCGGGCGGGCGGAGGAGCGCGCGAGCGACCGGCTGGACGTGCTCGTCGGGCGGAACGTCCGCCGCGACTCGTCGGCCGACATGCTCCTCAAGCAGGCGCTCCAGGAGCAGGACCGGCGGACGTTCCTCGACCGGATCACGCCGACGGCGTTCAACCTGACCAAGGTGTTCGAGCAGGCGGACGTGAACATCAAGCCGAGCGCGCTGTTCGGCATCTCGCTCGGGCTGGCCGCCTTCGGGGCCGGGGCGAGTGTGTGGCTGGCGAACATCTACGTCGCCCCGATCGGCGGGGTCATCTGCTTCTCGCTCCCGTGGGTGTGGCTGTTCACGACCCGGGCGAACCGGCTGAAGAAGTTCGCGTCGCAACTGCCGGACGCGATGGAGCTCGTCGCCCGCGCCCTGCGGGCCGGGCACTCGCTGGCCGCCGGGATGCACGTGGTCGCCGAGGAAATGCCGCCGCCGGTGTCGAAGGAGTTCGCCCGCGTCTACGACGAGCAGAACCTCGGCATCTCGCTGGAGGAGACGCTGGACGGGATGTGCGAGCGGGTGCCGAACCTGGACCTCCGGTTCTTCGTCACCAGCGTGGCCATTCAGCGGCAGACCGGCGGCGACCTGGCCGAGATCCTGGACCGGATCGGGCACGTGATCCGCGAGCGGTTCAAGATCCTGGGCCAGGTGAAGGCGCTGACGGCCGAAGGCCGCCTCTCCGGGGTGGTGCTAATCGCCCTCCCGATCGGCCTGTTCCTGATGATGATGTACATGAAGCCCGACTACATCGAGCTGCTGTGGAAGGACCCGCTCGGGGTGAAGATGTCGGTCGGGGCCATCATCCTGATGATCATCGGCAGCGTCGCCATCAAGAAGATCGTGGACATCAAGGTCTAGTAGTGTGAGTGCGAGTGTGAGTGCCGAGCCCACGGCCCCGCCCCACTCACTCCGGACGCCGACACTCACACTCGCAGACGCACTCACACCGCTTTGAGGGGCCTCCCGTGGAACTGTTCGCGTTCTTCTCCGCCGAGGAGCTCGCCCCGATCTTCGTGTTCGGGGCCATCGTCGCCGGCACGTTCTGGGTCCTGTCCGCGATCTCCAGCCGGAACAGCCAGGCGGAGGAGCGGCTGGAGCGGATCGGGCGGCCCAAGTCGCTCATGGACATCGACGTGGCCAGCCCCGAGAGCCGGCAGCGGTTCTCCGGGCTCAAGGACATGTTCAGCAGCCTCGGCGGCGCGATGGAGCCGCAGAGCGAGTTGGAGAAGAACTCGCTCCGGGTAAAACTTGCGAACGCCGGGTTCCGGAGCGAGCAGGCGGCGGCCGTGTACCAGGGCCTCCGCGTAGTTTGCCTAGTCGGGTTCCTCCTCCCGGCCCTTTTCTTCTTCCTGCTCAAAGACGGGTTCACCCTCCGGTCGATGGAATGGACGGTGTTCCTCGGCGGGCTCGGGTTCTACCTCCCCCAGATCACCCTGTGGGCGCTGGTGAGTGGCCGGCAGAAGGAGATCTTCCTGACCCTGCCGGACGCCCTGGACCTGTTGGTGGTGTGCGTCGAGTCCGGGCTCGGCCTGGACGCGGCCCTGCGGAAGGTGACCGAGGAGATGAAGGGGCACGCGAAGATCCTGTGCGAGGAGTTCCAGCTCGCCAACCTGCAGCTCCAGATGGGGCGGCCGCGGCGCGAGGTGCTCCACGACCTCGGCGTCCGCACCGGGGTGGACGACGTGCGGAGCCTGGCCGCGATCCTGATCCAGGCGGACCGGTTCGGGTCGAGCATCGCCCAGGCCCTCCGGGTGCAGTCGGACTCGATGCGGACCCGGCGGCGGCAACTGGCCGAGGAGAAGGCGGCGAAGACGGCGGTCCAGCTGATCTTCCCGCTGGTGCTGTTCATCTTCCCGGCGATCTTCGTGGTCCTGGTCGGCCCGGCGGCGATCCAGATCTCGCGGAACCTGTTGAAGGCCGGGTGACCGGCCGGCGGAAGCGACGACGACCCCCCGCACGCGGGCAGGACGCCCGACCGGGGTTCTCAAGGAGGAGAGCGATGACCCGATCCATGCGGCGGGCGGCGGCGGCGGTGATGGTCGGCGGGCTGGCGGCGACCGGGTGCCACGGCACCGGCCCGGTCACCGCGAACGGCCCGAAGGCCCAGCCCGAGGGCTGGACCCGGTACTACAACGCGGTGGACCCGTGCTGGCCGGAGCGGTACACCGCGGCCGCCCGGGCCGAGACCCTGGCCCCGTTCGCGGCCCAAATCAACAACGGTCACGTCCTCGAACAGACCGTCTGGAACTGGCACTTCGAGTCCGGGTCGGACGTGATCACCCCGGCCGGGCAGGCCAAGCTCGACGCCATCGCCCAAGTCCGGCCGCAGCCGGACGGGCGGGTCTACATGCAGGTGGCCCGCGACGTGCCCGCCTACGGGGCCGGCGGCCTCGACACGGTCGCCGCCCGGCGCGAGGAGCTGACCGCCAAGCGGGCCGAGGCGGTGCGGAAGTACATGGCCGCCCAGCCGACCCTGCACGGGGTCAACTACGAGATCTTCATCCACGACGCCCCGGTCCCGTCGATGCCGGCCGACTTCTCGGCCCGGGCGTACCGCGGCCAGGCGACCGGGTACCGGGGGGGGCTCACCTCCGGCGGCGCCGGGGTCACCTCGACCGGGAGCGGTGGTGGCGGCGTCGGCACGGGCGCCACCACCGCCCCCGGCAACCAGGGGCCGTCCGGGCCGGGCGGCCCCGGCAGCCCGGGCTCCGGCCCCGGCACCGGCGGCACCGGCGGGCCGAACTACTGACCCGCTGGGAGGGGTAGACGGCGGCGGGATGACGGCTGAAGGCACCGCCCTTCGGCCGTCATCCCGCCGCCTTTCCCGTTCACCCCTCATCCCTCATCCTTCCGCCGCCGTCCTTCGCCCTTCCCGCGGTTTGTGACCTAGAGTTGAATCGCCCGCACCCCGGACGCACCCCGATGACCCGCCCGCTCCTGCTGGGACTGGCCCTCGCCCTGTCCGCCGGCCCCGCGGCCGCCGCCGACCCCGCCCCGGCCGCCCCGCTGTTCGGCGGGTACGCGTCGAGTTTCGTCGACCACTGGGTCGAGTACTTCCGCAAGCAGAACGGGATCGTGATGCTCGCCCTCGGGGTCGGGGCGGTCTCGCTGTTCATCATCACCCGCGGGAAGTGGCTCAAGTAGTTTTTCGTGTTCGGTGCTTGGTGTTTCGTCCGCCCCTCCCGCCCGATTCGGCGCCGGGACGAGCGGCGGAGTACCAAAGGCCAAACACTAAACACCAAACACGAAGCACACCATGTCGCTGAGCCGGCACGCCGTTGTGGACTGGGAAGGAAATCCCGCCCCCGAGGCGCCCGTCGCCCCGGACTCGATCCGCGAGGCGGGGCTGTCGCAGGCGTTCATCTGCGACCTGCTGATGAAGGCGCTGTACACCCGCGGCGCCATGCTCGGCCGCGACCTGGCGCAGCTGTTGTGCCTGCCGTTCAAGGTCGTCAAGGACCCGCTCCGGTTCCTCAAGGACGACAAGTGCATCCAGGTCGACGGCGGCGACCTCGTCGGCGAGGTGAGTTACAAGTACAGCCTCCTCGACCTCGGCCGCCGCCGCGCCCAGGAGGCGATGGAGCAGTGCGCCTACGTCGGCCCGGCGCCGGTGCCGCTCGAGGACTACGTCGAGCAGTGCTACCGCCAGGCGGTCACCGGCCTCCAGTGCTACCCGGAGGCGCTGCGGGCGCCGTTCAGCCACCTGGTGCTCAAGGAGGAGATGTTCAACAACCTCGGCCCGGCCATCGTGTCCGGCCGCAGCGTGTTCATCTACGGCCCGCCCGGCAACGGCAAGACGGCGATGGCCCGCGCCATCGGCGACTTCATGAACACCACCGGCGGGAGCGTGTACGTCCCGTACGCGTTCGTCGCCGACGGGAACATCATCACCGTCTACGACCCGTCGCTCCACGTCACCGACGACGCCCCGGCCGACCCGATGGACGAGGGCGACGCGACCATCCGCAAGCTGCTGACGACCGGCGCGATGGACCAGCGGTGGGTGCGCATCCGCCGCCCCGTCATCGTGACCGGCGGCGAGCTCGGGCTCGACATGCTCGACCTGCGGTACAACGCCGAGGCCAAGTTCTACCAGGCGCCGATCCATTTCAAGGCGAACGGCGGGGTGTTCCTGATCGACGACTTCGGCCGCCAGCGGTGCAGCCCGAAGGAGCTCCTGAACCGCTGGATCCTGCCGCTCGAGGACCGGCACGACTTCCTCACCGTGGCGAGCGGGAAGAAGTTCCAGGTGCCGTTCGAGCAGCTCATCATCTTCAGCACCAACCTCGACCCGAAGGACCTGGTGGACGACGCGTTCCTCCGCCGCATCCGGCACAAGGTCGGGGTGCTGGCGCCGACGCGGGACGTGTACGAGCGGATCTTCGCCGGGAACTGCAAGCGGCTCGGGCTGAACTACTCGGCCGAGGCGGTGGACTACCTGTACGAGCGGTACTACAACCGCGGCCGCATCCCGCGGGCCAGCGACTGCCGCGACCTGCTCGAGATCGTGCAGTCGATCTGCCGCTACCGCCGCCAGCCGGTGCACCTGACCCGCGACCTGATGGCCGAGGCGTCGGCCAGCTTCATCGCCGAGTTCCAGTAACATCCCCGGCGCCGGTCCTGGGCGAACGGCCGGCGTGAGCCGGCTGGCCGTTGCGCCGGTCAGTTGAGCACGGGGGCCGGAAGCGTCACGAGCCGCGACCGCCAGGGAGCGGTTGCTGAACCCGTCTGCCGCGATCGGCGAAGGTGAGTTCAGCAGCCGCTCCCTGGCGGTCGCGGCTCGTGACGCTTCCGATTCACTCCCCACGCATTTGGGCCAACGACCAGCCGGCTCACGCCGGCCGTTCGCCCAGGACCGGCGCCGTGCGAACCTGCGCGGTTGTCGGGGTTTGGGGTTTTCTGTCGAGTCCAGCGGTCCCGCGGGTCGAAACAGGTAGCACGACGGACCCGATCATTCGCGGGGGGCGGGCCATGGACGGCCGACGGCTGCGGTGGCTGGTGGTGGGCGGGCTGATCCTCGGCGGCGTCGGCTGCACCCGGAACACCAACCCGCCCGGGTTCGTGCCCCCGGCCCCGCCGCCCCAACAGGCGTCCAAGTCGCTGTTCGGCGGCGGCCAGCAGGTGGCCGCGGCGCCGACGCCCGGGATGGGGCCGACCGGCGGCGGCATCCCGGTCGAGGCCGCGCCGCCGCGCCGCCCCGGGCAGAAACTCCTCCCCGACACCGAGACCGAATTCGCCAACACCCACGTCCAGGTGGCGCTCGGCGACCCGCCGCCGCCGAACAAGGACGAGATGCTGGACATGGCCCGGCACCGCTACCAGCGGGCGCTGAAGCAGGACCCGAAGCACAAGGGCGCACTGCTGGGCATGGCCCGGATGTACGTCAAGACCGGGGAGCGCGAGAAGGCGGCCGAGGCGTTCAAGAAGTACGTCGAGGTCCACCCGAAGGACGCCGGCGTCCACCACGAGGCGGCGATGGCGTGCGCCCGGTTCCAGGACTGGGGCGGGGCGACGAGGTGGTGCGAGTCCGCACTCCAGCTCGACCCGGAGAACCGGGCGTACCGCAAGACGCTCGGGTTCTGCCAGGCCCGGGCCGGGCGCTGGGACGAGGCGTTCGCCACGATGTGCCGGGTGATGCCGGAGGCGCAGGCCCGGTACAACATGGCCGCGGTGCTGCTCCACACGAACAACCTGGACGCCTGCCGGGCGCAGCTCCAACTCGCCCTCCGGGCCGACCCGCAGCACTCCGCCGCCCGCGACTTCGTCGCCGAGCTCGAGGAGACGCACCCGGCCAACCCGGCGGCCGCCCCGAACCCGATTCAGACCGTCGGCGGCACGACCCCATAAACCCGAAAATCGTTCGCGGCTCCGCACTGTGGGGCGTGGAGCCGCGAACGATTTTCGCGTTCACGTCGCCGACTCTCTTCTCCGGCAGCGGTGCCACCCCGAACCCGTCGATTCCGGGTAAATTACCGGCACCAGGCCGCCGACGAGTGACCCGCGTCACCACCGGAATGCCCAGTGCCGGTCGGCGTCTGCCAGTTCCGCCTTCCGCCGCGTCGCGCGACGCAGCGCCGGCAGCACCGCGGCCGGGTCCGCGCCGAGCAGCCCGGCGCACCACACCGGGTTGAACTCGACCACCGCCCACCCGCGCTCCTCGACCGCGCCCACGTCGATCACCACCGCCGGCGGCAGGTGATCCCCCAGCGCCGCGACCGCCGCTTCGGCCGTCCGCACCCCCGCCATCGGCACGCTTCCCGAGCGCGTGGGCGACCAGTTCGGCCGCCCGAACGACAGGTACGGCGACCCCGCCACCACCTTCCCCTCCAGCACCCAGTAGCGCAGCTCCGCCGCCCAGCTCACGACGCCGGCGACGAGCACCGGCGCGTCGGGGTGGTCCTGTCCCTTCGTGCGGATGTCGCGTACATCGCGGTAGACGCCGGCGTCGAACCACTTGTCGAGCGGGTCGGCGGGCTTCACGAACGTCGGCCCGCGGAGTCTCGCCAGGTCGGCGAACCGCGCCGCCTCGACCGGCCGCAGGCGGAGCCGGTCCGGCAGCCGCGCGAGCAGGTCGAACGGCGGTTCCAGCAGTGCGAGCTCGAAGGCACGGGCGGTGGCGACCGCCACATCGGTGGTGACGTAAAGCGCGAGGTCCGGGTCGGCAGGCGGCGGGTCTGTCGGGGCCGCACGGAGCACTGCCCATCCGACCCCGTTCGCGGCCCAGGCGAGCTGACCTTCAGCCGTCTGCTCCTGACCCGGCTGCCCGCCGGTCAGCAGTTGGCGCACCGGTGCGAGTACCAGTGTGGGCATCGTGAAGCTCTGGGTTGGGGGAGCGGCCCGGGCCGATCGGCCGGGCGGGAGCGAGGTGTCGTCAGGAGAGCAGACGCACGCCGCGGGGGGAAGGTTCACTCGGTGAACCGCAGTCAGGGCCTTGAGCCCCCGGAGGGGGCGGCCGTTCGTAGCCCGGGGTGGCAACCCCGGGCGGACGGGGCGGGTCGGGGAGATCGATGCCCCACGTTCACCGCCGACGCCACCCGGGGTTGCCACCCCGGGCTACGAACGGCCGCCCCCTCCGGGGGCTCAAGGCCCGAGCCGCGCACCACCACCACCCGCTTGCCACCCGCCGCGGCGCGTGGTATATCTCCCCAACTGCCGCGGTCGGCGGTGCCGAAGGCGAACCCGATGACGATGACCTTCCAATCCCGGTTCGTGCCGGCCGCCCGCGTGGCGGTCGCCGCCGGTATTGTTGTCGTCGCACTCACAGCCGCAGCCCCGAGCTGACTCCGGTCCCGACCGCGTTCGCACCACGAACCACCTGTCGGCCCCGGAGTCACCCTCCGGGGCTGCTTTCGTTTCCCCCCGATTCTCCGAGGACTGCCATGCCGCCGGCCCCGCTTCCGCTGTCCGACCGGTCCGGCCGGACCACCGACTCGCCGATCACCTTCTTCATCCAGAAGGCGCTCGAGACGCCCGGCCTGATCTCGCTCGCCGCCGGCCTCGTCGACGAAGGGTCGCTCCCGGTCGGCGAGATCGGCGCCGCCGTCGCCGCCATCATGGCCGACCCGCAAGCGGCCCGTGCCGCGCTCCAGTACGGCTCGACCCAGGGGCTCCCGTCGCTCCGCCAGCGCGTCCTGAATCACGTCTGCGCCGCCGACGGCGTTTCGCCGGGCGACGTCGGGCTGTCGGTGGGCGACGTGGTACTCACCACCGGTTCGCAGCAGCTCCTCTACCTCCTCGGCGAGGCGCTGTTCAACCCCGGCGACATCGTGCTCGCCGAGGCGCCGTCGTACTTCGTCTACCACGGCGTCCTCCAGAGCCACGGCGTCCGCGTGGTGCCGGTGCCGATGGACGCCGGCGGCATGGACCTCGACGCCCTCGACGCGAAGCTCGCCGACCTGAAGCGCCGCGGCGAGCTCGGCCGCGTGAAGCTCATCTACACGGTCGACTACTTCCAGAACCCGACCGGCCTGACGCTCGCCGCCGACCGCCGCCCGCGCCTCGTCGAGATCGCCCGCAAGTACAGCACCGCGCACCGCATCCTCGTCCTCGAGGACGCCGCGTACCGCGAGCTCCGCTACACCGGCCCGGACCTGCCGAGCGTGAAGAAGTTCGACCCGGCGAACGAGTTCGTCGCCTACGCCAGCACGTTCTCGAAGCCGCTGTCGCCCGGCCTGAAGCTCGGCTACGCGCTGCTCCCGTCCGACCTCGTCGCCCCGGTCCTGCACCTGAAGGGGAACCACGACTTCGGCTCGGCGAACCTGGCGCAGCACGTCGCGGACCGGCTGCTGGCGACGGCCGCGTTCGGCCGCCACGTCGGGCACCTGCGCGACGTGTACCGGGCCAAGCGCGACGCGATGCTGGCGGCGCTGGACGAGGAGTTCGGCGACGTTCCCGGCGCTAGCTGGACGGTCCCGGGCGGCGGCCTCTACGTGTGGCTGACGCTGCCGCCGGGCGTGGACGCGGGGCCGAACGGCCCGCTCGTCCCCGCCGCGCTCGAAGCCGGGGTGCTGTACGTGCCGGGCGAGTTCGGCCACGTCGCCGACGAGGCCGGGGGCATCGCGCGGAACGAGTGCCGCCTGAGCTTCGGCGTGGCGGAGCCGGACCGCGTGCGCGAGGGCATCCGCCGCCTGCGGAAGGCGTACCGCAAGCTGGAGCGCACCGCCGGGCGGGCGCCGGCGGCGGTGTGACGCCGCGGCGTTTGACACGCACTTCCCGGTCGTTTAGCCTGACCAGCCGCCGTGTCGGTCGGCCCATCTGCCACCGGCACGAAGTGATCGATTGCAGCGCTGCAATCGATCAGTGGTTGGGCCGTGGAGGTGCTTTATGGATCACCCGTCAGCGGTGTACAAGCTGCCTGCCTTCCTGAAGGGCACCTGCACACCGCCGGCATACCGCCGTTGGCTGGCCCGGAAAGCGCGGGCTCACGTCAAGCGGGATCGTGATCGAGGCAACCTCACGACGACCATTGAGGAGTACAAGCAGGCTATCCACCGTGCCGTCTAGCGCAGCGGTGATCGAGACGCTTACACCGGTCGGGCGCTACGGTGGGATCCAGGGCTACCGCACTACGAACTGCCGACGGCGTAGCGGCTTGAGGCTACACCGGGGGTATCAGGAGGATACCCATGCCGGTGCTGCCACCGACGGCGGTGTTCGACGACCTGCCCGACCCGCGCCGGGAGACGGCCAACAAACTCCACGCCCTCACCGACCTCCTCGCCATCGCCACCTGCGCGGCCATCGGCGGGGCCGAGTCGTGGGAGGCGATCGCCGAGTACGGGCGGACCAAGGCCGACTTCTTCAAGCGGTTCCTCGCCCTGGGCGACGGCATCCCGAGCCCGGGCACGTTCGAGCGGGCGTTCGCCAAGCTCGCCCCGGGGGCGTTCGCCCGGGGGTTCGGCCGGTGGATGGCGGCGGCGTGCGAGAGCACTGGGCTGGTCCCCATCGCCGGCGACGGGAAGGCCGCACGCGGGGCCAAGCGGAACACGGCGACCGGGTGCCTGACGGTAGTGCGCGCGTGGGCCACCGAGAACCGGCGGCCCCTCGGCCAGGCGGCCGTCCCGGACGGGTCGAACGAGATCGGGGTGGTCCCCGACCTGTTGCGGCCCCTGGACCTGGCCGGGGCCATCGTCACCCTCGACGCCGCCGGGTGCCCGGTCGGGAACGCCGCCATCATCCGGGGCCAGGGCGGGCACGACCTGCTGGCGGTGAAGGACAACCAACCGCCGTGGCGGGCGGCCGTCGAGCGGGTGGCCGCGGCCGCCGCCGCGGGCGGCTTCGCCGGGGTAGCGATCGGGGAGGAGGCCGACGACGCCACGGGCGCCAGGAGGAGCGGTACGTGAGCGTGTTCGGGAGGCCCGCCGGCATCCCGTCGGACTGGCCGGACGTGGCGGCGGTGGTGCAGGTGAACCGGGAGCGGGAGGTGGGCGGGGAGCGGACGTGTACGACCCACTACGACCTGACCAGCTACGCTGGCACGGCGGCCGGGATGGCGGCCTTCGTCCGGGGCCACTGGGGGATCGAGAACGGGTTGCGCTGGGTGCTCGACGTGGCGTTCCGGGAGGACGACAGCCGAGTCCGGGCCGGGCACGCGGGCGAGAACCTGGCGATGGTCCGGCGAGTGGCGGTGTCCCTGCTCCGGCGAGCCCCGGGGAAGGGGACGACCCCGACCAAGCGGCTCAAAGCCGGGTGGGATGACGACTACCTGCTACAAGTTCTTCAGGGAATCCCGGCACTCGTAGTGCGGTAGCCCTACCGCCGGGGGTGGATCTGGAACCCCTTTCCCGCCGTGGCCGTGGTCGTCACCTTCCACCGGCACACCCGCCGGACCCAGTCGACGAACGTCCGGCTGAACCCGCGGTCCACGATCACCTCCACCAGCCGCGGGAGCGGGTGCCGGATCTGGCTGAGCCGCCGCCCGCCGCCACGACCCTGGTGGCCGGCGGACAGGGCGCACGGCCTCCAGATCCGCCCCAGCGAGTCGGTGGGGACGAATCGCGTGCGCCCCGTCACCGTTTCCCCCCCGTCAGACCCGCGGTCGCCCCGGGTCCGGGTGGTCTTGACCGTCGGGCTGTCGAGCCGCCCGGTGAGCGGCTCGGGCGGGTGCCCGGCCCCGGTCCGGACGTCCCCGGAGGCGGTCGTGGCCCCGCTCCCACACCCCGGACTTCCGCCACGCGGCGAAGTCGTGGAACACCGTCTTGTAGTGCGGGAAGTCGTGCGGCAGGAGCTCCCACGACGACCCGCCCCGGAGGTGGTAGAAGATCGCGTTGACCACCTCCCGGCGGTCGGTCGCCGGCCGGCCGCCCTTGCGGGTGCCGGATCGGGGCCGTGGGAGTAGCGGTTCCAGGCACGCCCATTGGGCGTCGGTCAGGTCCGTCGGGTAGGGCTTGCGCATCATGCCCGAACCGATAACCATACGCATTACGCAGTTCAACGGGACAGATCTTGCGCAATCGCCAGCCGGCGGTTAGCTTCGGTCGGATGAACCCGCCGCGGTCCACCGACCAGGACGACATCGACTTCCTCATCGCGTCCCCGGCCGTCGTGTCGGCGACCGAGGCGGCCCGCGTCCAGCCCGACCGACCCGCGGCCCCGGCCCACGACTCGTTCACCCGCCG
>VFQN01007378.1_pt1 | contig 11877 bp, 11 predicted proteins | sample 3512371 | NCBI WGS metagenome assembly VFQN01 (sample SAMN10412370, study PRJNA504923) | tailings metagenome | isolation source: Replicate 2 from Balatoc abandoned mine | place: Philippines: Itogon, Benguet | collected 2017-08-28
CCTTGCCCAGCGTGAAGACGAAGGGGTCGTCCCTGTCGCGGCTGGAGTCGAACTTAGAGCCGTCCTCCAGCGTGCCAACGTAGTGGACTGGAGGGGGCAAGGGATGGGGGGACACGGGAGGAGAGGGCGGTAGCAAGTCGTTGTCACCTTTCTCTTATCGCTATCACCTTGCCTCTAGCAAAGCGCACATGTTACCACTTATTGCCGAACGACGTGTGACTCCGCACACGTTTACCTGGGCTGCGCATATTCGCAACACCCAAGGGTTGCGCGGAGTCACTACCGCCATGGGTCCCGCCAGTGCGGGCCATGCTGTTGCTGCTGGGAAGCCATCCCTCAGTCGTGCAAGCACCGGAATGCCACAAGCGTGTTACAGACTGTCAGCCGGTACCTACCTGTGACCTCATCGCCGGTCTCGGGGTACTCCCAGCCCTCGCCAGCGGTGATGATCTTCTTAACCACCCCTCCGTCATCCTGTGCAGGGACATGGTTTGGCAAGGAGTATAATGCACAGCAGCCCCACATGCAGCGATGGATGGCATGTGAAAGAGCAGCAGGACGGGCAGTAGGCAACTCTGTAGCAGTTCCTCGAATGGCCAAACCGACCACGTGCAAGGCAACACGGAGAGCACGAGATCGGCCTGCTGGCAGCCTGTACTCTGGCACACGCGCTAGTGCCTTAAGCTGGTCCCCAAGGACAACAACCAAAACCAGTCAGCCGGGGCCCCAGGTGCACAGCACATGCTCTATTGTCGCAAGCTAACTGCAATTGGCTGCCTCCCCGAGGCGGATGGGTGGGATCTGCGCCAGGGCTGACTACACACGCACAGGGAGGTCGCTGCACCATGTGCACTGCCGCGACAGCTGCCCTTCGTGCCGCTGCACCACGCTTACCGTCAGCTTCACCTCCTTGCCAACAGCATCACCTAGGTCAAAGTCATCCTCCATAGTACCGTTGTTGACGGGCTCTGCAATGCACCGATGTCAGCGAGGAGTGTCGGATGCGCAACGAGGGAAGGAGGGCTCGCCAGGCTGTGCTGCATATATGCCGTGCCTACATACCCGCAGCAGGGCCCAGATCAATATCAATATTGTCCTCCGCAGGCACGTCCACCACCGGCGCGAGCTGAGGAACGGACTCGCTGTCCACCTCCATGTCGATACGCGCAAAGGGTTGATACGCTTTAAAGCTGAACTTCGGGCAGTGTGTTTACGAGCATCCAAGGTGTCCTCGATGTCCCGCGGTTGCCGGGGAATGTTTTATGCTTGTTCATGCAGGGTCCTTCCAGAAGAAGAACCGCGCGGTCTCGCGAAACCAGGCAATCATGCGCTCCTTTCATCGCCCGCTGCTCATCAGATGCACTTTGCTTGCAAACTTTTGTTACCTTACTCCTCTGGGAGGGAGCGCCATCAGGTGGCTCTTAGGTCCAACTGCCCAGCTTGCAGAAACGCCACCAAGCGCATGGGTAAGAGTATTAGTAGCATGCTTTTACACAACAATAGGCAGCTGTCGTGCGAAAAGGTCCCACGGGACGCTTCCACGCAGGCGAACAGGGGACCTCCCCTGGTCCTGGGCCCTGTGGACGGACCAGGGTCGTCATTCAGCACGTACCGGCAGGTGCCCTTGCAACCTTGCTCACACTGTGTAACCGGTACACAGTTTGCCCTGCGCGTCCCACGTTGAACAGCGTTTCCGCATTTTGCTGTCGGAATAGGTCCAACGACAGCGTCCAAAGCCACGCCTCTCCCAGTCCCATGAGCTCTTGACAAAGCGGACATTTGGAACAGAAGCTTTAGCATTCTACGATCGATATACAGGGAACTTCCCGGTACTGCACACGCATGAAAGAAACAGTGCAAAAATGACCTCGACGGAGGAGGTCGGAAGAGTGGTGCGACGCTACGTAGGCTGCGCCGACGCCGTTGTTGCGGCGTACTCGAGGATTGACGTTCCCGTCGCTTCAGACCTACGATCTAGCACAGTGCGCACTTATAATGAGAGCATGTATGCGGTGGACAAACTATGGCATGCCACCGTCTGCGCCTCTGGGGCTGCGGAACAGGCGGCCGGCGCGAGAGCGTGGCTTGACGCCTACTTGGAGCACTCACTATTCAGACGCTTAGAAGCTATGCTTCAACAGCTGCACAATAACGCGGCGCTTGTGGTGTCAGCGGTAGCGCCCCTCACGCCGAGGTACGGTGGTCCGTGCTTGCGCCCTTACAGTGTCTTAACTGTTACCTGTAATCCTGTACCGAACATGCGTATCGCTGTGTACCCTGGAAATGCGGTGTGGGATGCAGGCGTCACCTCTTAAGGGCGGCAGTAGCCTAGAGTAGGGCTAGAACGTCTCCCCTGCCCCAAACTAGCAAGGGATCTGCCCGTTCCCTGCTTAGCCCCAGTGCCCCAATCCCCGACTTTCTGGAACTGTCCACACAGCCGGCAGCCAGCCCCCAGACCCTATTGGTAGGACCGTTCACCATAACAGCATGCTTTTGGCAACCGAGACTGTGTCTCAACCCCACACCCTGCTGCCTACCCGCCCGCCAGGCACAACGCCTTCCAGGTCGTCATCACCATTGGCCAAGCCGCGTTTACGCTCCTAAGCCACGCTTCCCACGCGGCCTACCACGTGGCAACAACCACCAACAGCCCAACCAGCAACGACCTCAGCCTCCGCGCCGAACAGGCTCTGACGCACCGAGACTTCATGCAGGCTGTCGCCGGCGCCTCGCGTGGCGTTACCGTCACCTGCGCGCTCCTGCGCTCCGAAACCGGCGTACGGCAGCTGTCCGGCCCGGCGTTAAACCTGAGTGCCGCGACGACGCAGCAAGCCTCCATGGCCAGCGCTGCAGCCGCGGCGGTCTGCCGCTACACGCACACCATCACCCAGCTGCTGCTGATCAGGCTGCACAAAGCTAGCATAGGAAGCGGCGCAGGGCCAGCGGCGTCCTCGATCCCGCCTGGCTTAAAACCCGTGTACGAGGCGCTCGCAGAAACGCAGCTGCTTGCAGTTTCCGCCGGCGCCGTGCTGGAGGACCCGGGCATCGAGGCGCTGCCGGAAGCTGTGCGCCACAGGGTGTGCTACGGGGTAAATAGCGCGGCCGTCAGCGTCTGCGCTGCCGTGGTCCACATGAACCTGCTGTGGGTAAAGACGGCGCAGTGTGGGCTGCACGAGGGCCGGCAGCTGGCGGCCGGGGCCCTGCGTGCGCTAAGACACAGGCAGGTGCAGCGGCTGCAGGTGGCCCTGCTGGACCGGCTGGCTGTGCATGCAGGCATGGATGCGGGGCTGGTGGTTGAGGGCCAGGGGGCCCAGCAGGGAGGGCCAGGGGGCCAGCAGGCGGGCGGGTGGGTGGGCAGCAGCGGGACGTGGTGGCTGGCGAGGGAGGAGCAGCGGCAGGGGAGGCTGCTGGGGTGGGATCTGCCTGGGGGAGATGGCAGCGGCGAGGCGAGGGCCGAGGCGCGTGGGAACACGGCGGCGGGGTGGCTGGAGGACCTCCATCGCCACGTGCTGTGCGGCACGCTGTTCGATTGGGGGTCCGTGCCAGCGCAACTTGCGGGGCAGGCGGGCGTGGAGGCACGGCCGCCGCCGCTGCTGGTTGCGCGACTGGCAGCGCGGGCAGCGGAGTCGCTGTGCCAGCTGTGCAGGGGGCAGGGGCTGGGAGGGGTGTACGCGACCGCGCCGGAGTGGAAGCTCACAAAGACACAGGTGGGTCGTCGGGGGTACCGTGAGTGATGGTCACCGTGCAACGATCACAACTTGTGCAAAGCGCTGCTGTGGTAGCTGACGCGTAATGCCCTCTTGCGCCGGCTCTGTTAATGTCTCGAGCGATTTTGGGTAGTTGGTGCAACAGCGTAGCGGCGCGAGTATCCACGCCCCCAATCTGGAATGTAGCAAGCACCTTGCATGTGTGCACCTTGATCCTGGTAGCAATCCACTGCTGGGTTGTTTGACACAGCTGCGCACGTCAAAGGAACAGCACCTAGAGCCCACAACATGGCGTCCACCAGCCAGCAACCACCGACCACGCACCCACCAACACCTTGCATATGTGCCGCTGTCTTGCCGCACATGTATGCTGCCAGCACACAAGACGCTGGGTCGCCCCAAAGACACTTAACGCACCGGCGGCCATCAAAACCGTTACGCGCCGGCTTGCTTGCACAGTGTTCGTTACTGGTATCCGGATGAAATCAACATGAATCGCACTGTGCTGCCGGCAGCTGCTCATGCTCGCGATGGTACCCGACGCCGCGGATGCCGATGAGCTGCCCGCCGCCACAGCCCGAACCTGCCTGCCGTACTGGCTGGAAGCGGGCGGATGGGCGGCGGCGCTGCAGGCGGACGGAGTGGCCGCGGCCATGGGGCGACTGCCCGCCTCCCAGCGCCCGCAGGGGCCCCGTCACGACGTCGTGGAACAACAGGTGCGCCTCGCCTAGGTAGCTTGCTGCTTCACATACTTTGCTGCGCTGTCATCTGCGCTGTCAGAGACCTGTAGGCCCATACTGCCGCCCTCTTTTTAGTAGTGAGCTGTCATGAGCTGCATATCGACATGCTACTGCTGGATCTCCTGCTAGCTGTGGCAGCGAGCGTGTCCGGAACGAGCTAACCCTGCTGACGGCCTGGTGCTGCGGCTCTTTGCGAACCCACCGCGCAGTATTGCCAAGAGGGGACTCAAGCCGTGACTCTCATGCAACTGCTGGCGCGTGTGTCGCGCCTGGTGCATGGACGCGCACACCAGGAGGTCGGAGATGCCTATGGTGGGTACCGGTAACCGCTGGGTACACCAATGTGTAGGGCCTAGGTCCCCTAAGCGGTGTGTGAACCTTCTGCCGCTTCTTTTATTTGGGAAGAACACATCACCTATTCACGTTGCCCGCGCCATGCCGCAAGGGGGCCGCATCCACCGCGTTCCTTCCAGCCAGTGCCGTGCTGTGCAGTCCCGTCGGGTACAACTGACCTTAGCGTGATGCTCGCATGCTCGTCCGCCGCTCGCGCCCGCAGGCCACCGCGCGGTTTGTCGGTGAAGTTAAAGTCAAATCCCTTACAACAGGGTTGCCAAACCTCTTGTACTTTATCCTTGCTTTCTTCTTGGCCTTGGAGCAATGCTCCGCCGCGGTTCCCCCGTGCCTGCTGCTCCCCAGGTTACCGTACCCTCCCCGACGCTGCCCAGGCGGACGTGCGCCGCCGCCTGTCCCGCTGCGGCCTGGCTGCCACCCTGGACCACACCCTCCGCCTAGTCCACAGCGCACAACAGGACGGGCTTACATACAGTAACAGCAGCACCTGCAGCAGCAGCCTACGGCAGGTGTCCCAGCTTGGCTTCGCGTCTGCCCTCGCCCTGTCTATATCGGCGGTGGAGTGTGTTATCGAGAGCGGCATTATCCCCTTGCTACAGCCTCCCTCATCGGCAACCCCAGCCGTCTCCGGAGCCGCCATCAGCAGCTCTGCGGAACGAGCAGGGGATAACAGCGACAGGGGTGGGGCCGGCGGCGGCAGATGCGGCGGGCACCAGCTGGGGGTCCTGTACACGCTGTCGAAGGGGGCGGCCGTGTTGACCCGGGAGCTGGACGGAATCTCTGACGCAGCCGGAGGAAGCAGCACGCGGGGCCAGCCGGAGATGCGGCTGCGCCTGCTGAACTGGGCAGCGTTAGAGCTGGAGGCGCTGGTCAATACCACGGAGTGCGTGCAGAAGGAGATGCTGCGGAGAATGGCTGAGACACATGGGTTGGAAGAGGGGCAGGACAGCGGGGAAGAGGCGGCGTGGGGGTGGGAAGCGGGGTGCGTGGACGAGGTGCATGAGGCGCTGGCCCTGGCGGCGCGGGCGGCGTGCAACCTGGCGGCGCCGCTAGGGTGGGCGCTGGCGGCGGACTTGGCGGCGGCGGCGGAAGGAGGAGCAGGGTCTGCCGTACAGCTTTCGCGCGAGCAGATGACGGGAGTGATGTCGTTGGCCAGGCTGCTGAGATCCATGGCGGACTGGTGGCGGCCCCCGCTGCTGCTGCCCCCCGCGCAGCTGCTGGCGGGCCAGCCGCACCGGCTGCTGGCGGCGGCGTGCGCGCTGGTGGCGGTGCTGCCGCCGACAGATACGTATGAGGCGAAGTCGCAGTTGGGTGTGTGGCTCCCGACCGCCGTCGTGGCGATGGCGGCACACAGGACACTGAGCTCCCAGGTGCGCAGCTGGATGGCACCGCGGCCTGCCGCCGCCGCCGCCGCCGCTGCCCCTGTCCCTGCCGGCAGATGCGCAGCAGCGGTGGCCAGCGGTGAGGCCAATATCGATGAACATGGAGGCTGCTTAGTGTTGCCGCTGCAGTCCGCCGTATGGCACACGACCAGCCCGGCGGCGCCGTGCGCGGCGCAGTTGCTGGCGTTGCTCAAGATCGCTGCAGGCGAGGTTGCGGCGACGCCGGGCGTGCCTTGCCGCGCTGGCGGGCACGACGCGACGGAGGAGGCGGACGGGGGCTTTCAGCAGTGCGCTGCAGGCATGGCGGCAGAGGTGGTCGGGGGCGATGGTCGCAGTGCGTCCACAGGTGTGCTTGAGCAGCTGCCGCTGCCACATGGCTCCTTGCTCATGGAGCTGCTGGACAGGGAGCAGCTGGGTGCTGGCGGCAAGCCGCCGTCGCTGGCGCCGCCATGCGCCCTGCCGCCGCTACTGGCGCTGCCGCCGAGTCCGCAGGGGGCGCTGCCGCGGCTGCGCGTGTGCGGCAACCCGCGGTGTGGCAACTTTACGGAGAGGAGCGAGGGTGCGCTGCCCCTGAAGCAGTGCGGTGGCTGCCGGGCGGTGCGGTACTGCGGGAAGGCCTGCCAAGAGGCGCACTGGCGGGAGGGGCATAAGGCGGAGTGCAAGGCGCTGGCGCGGGCACGGGCCACTGAGCTACGTTGAACATAGCAATGTGTGAACGCGGGCTTTGGGCTGCAGGAGCAGCTGGTGGTGTTGCGCTTTTCGCTGTGTGCGCTGTCCTTGCGGCTTGAGGCCCAACTGGCTGGGGCGACGTGCCGTTGCTGGGTTTGATGCAGCTGAGTATTGGGGAGGGGCCAAAGCGGCTTTTACTGGCACGGGGCTGTTGGTGGTTTTATTGCATAACTGCTTTGTTCCGTGCGTTTGGGGAGACGTGAGTGGGCTTCCAGGTGTGGGCGGCGACTTGGGGACATGCCTGTTCCCGGGTCTTCGCCGGGTCCCAATGACCATCGGAGAATAGTTGCAGCTGACATGACCTGCACGACCTATTGCTGCTCCCTTCAACAACACCTGATGTGCCGTCGAGACCCTCCACTCTTCCCGTTTGGGTTAAACGGGTTTCCTATATAGTTGCTGTGCGGACCTGTTCTAGTTGTCTGTAGTTATCAACTCACGCGGCTCTGAGAAGAGGGTGCGTGCATCAGCAACAGTTGCAATGGCACTGCACGGGGCATTTTGCAGCAAGCCACACTTGTTATATGGTGTGTAATAAAAGGCGGCACAGGGACAAACGAGGCCTTTCGCCTGAACCAATGGGACCACTCCGTAGCTCCGTACGCAGAGGGCCTCCCCTTCCTCTACTACGTTAGTGACGCGCTCACCCGACGCCTTTCCCTCTCCTTCCCCTCCCCACTCTTCACCCTCACCTCCACCCCAACTCCACCCCAACTCCACCAGCCACAGCAGCCGCTCCTCTGCACGGAGGCCCCCCTTCAACCTTCACAGCCAAGAAGATCGTTTGGAGCGTGCACAGCACAGCTCCCTGTCCACACGTCCCGGTAACAGGACGCTAAACCCCTACAGGGTGTAACGCCTCGCAGCGTCGTTTACCACCTACTCCCGAACACCCCTCCTCGGCCTCCACCTCCCCCACCTCCACCAGCCACAGCGGCAGCCCCTTCCGCCCCGCCTCGGCATCGCGCGCCCCATCCCGCCTGTACAACCACAAAACCTTTAATTAAACTTGTGACAAACACCCGTCCCCCGGTCCCATGCAACATCCTACACATCACCTACTTGCACGATGCGCTTCCCCTATCCCACGGCCCTTCCCCATCCCCGTCTGCTTCCAGTTCTCCCGCCCCCTGTGTTCACCCAACCTCCACCAGCCACAATGGCAGCCCCTCCCGCCCCTCCTCCAGGGCCGCCGCCCCCAGCCTGTCCACCAGGCTGAAGGGGTGGGCGTACGGCCATGCCGGCAGTACGGCAACCGCCGCCCGCCGGGCCATAACCGCCTCCACGTCGCCGCACGCCGCGTGGTCCCCCAGCGTGGTGCCGCGCCGCAGCACGAACGAGGAGGGCAGGGACGCCAGCGCAGCGCCCCAGCCGCCGTTGCCGTGCCCTTCACTGACGCTACCCCGAGCGTTAGTACCCTGCACCTGGGCCTCCTCCTCCTCCTCCTCCTCGTCTGCTGCTGCAACGGCGCTGCACGCTTGCCCACCGACTTCCTCCTCCAGGGCGCTGCGCCAGTTGCTGCGGCTGTAGCCGGAACTGGAACCGTTGGTGCTGTGGGCCCCGCTCCCGACGGCTCCCTGTCCCCCGCTGCGGTTACCCCCTCGGGACCCCGCACCCGGCCTTTTGCTCCCCGACCCCAGCCGGGACCCAACCGCCGCCACCAGGCTCGCGGTGTTGTCCTGCCCCACAAAGGCGCCCGCCCGGTCGCGCGTGTCTCCGAAACCCTGGCGGGGCAGGCTCCTGCCGTACAAGTCGCTCTCGTCCACGCCCCAGGACACGCGACGCTGTGTCCCCTGCCCTCCACCTGCACCTGCCCCGCCATCCCCAGTCAAACTCCCCTCCTCCCCCACAACCGGGGCCGTCACGGCCTCCACCTGGTAGCACGGCCACAGCACGCCCGGCCGCACCGCAGCGAACGGTTCAGGACCTCCCCTCCCTTCACCCCTTCCCCCGGCTGCACCCGACCCGTCCCCTGCCCCCACCCACGTGGGGGGACAGTTGACAAGCAGCAGCAGGTCGCCTTCCGCGAAGGCCTCCCGCAGCAGCTGCCTGCTAGCCGCCTCATCCGTGGCCCCCTCACCCGGCCCCGCGCCGGCCCCCAGCCCGTTCGCGCCGCTCCAAATGCCCCCCTCGTCCCCCAGGGCCCAGCAGTCTGCGGCGGCGAAGCTGCCGGCGCCTGCCGAGGCCGCCGCCGCTGCCCGCACCGCCGGCGGCGCCGCCACCTCACGGCCCAGGCTCCAACGCCCTGTCGTGTGTGCATAGGACAAAGGGGAGCACAGCAGCACACTTTCCCAACATGCGCATACACCCTTGGCTTGCCATGCCCATTGCAGTGCGTGCCGTGCGATCCCTCCAGCCCTTTAGAGCTTAAATATCTACCGCTATATACATGACCGACAAGGTAGCTGCACGGTACGCACCTCTGGTGGGGAAGGGGAAGTGCGCTCGCGGCAGGTTCCGTGCGCGCGGCCAGCCCCCGGTGCTGCGGAGGCACCGCACCGCCGCCGCCGCCAGGCGGGCCGTGGCAGCAACGGCCGGCTGCAAAGGGGCCCCCGGGCTGGGCGTGGTCAGGCAGGCAGCGATGCAGGGGAGACCCAGCAGGGAGGAGTGGCGGGCCAGGGCCAGTGCGGGGTGCGAGGAGTCGCCGGCGTCTTTGGCACGGGGGATGCAGGGAGGGGCAGAGCAAGGGGGCGGGGGGCGGGAAGGATAAGGCAGAGCCACGAAGGTGGGAGCTGAGCAGAAGGCCATGAGGCACGCGCTTGCAGTTTCCCGGTCGCAGTCCAGTACACCACTCTGGGTAGCTCAAACTGGGTAGATGCGAGGAGCATGCCACATGTGGCGCGCTTGTGGGCACGTGCCAATGCAGCGCAGTACGGTACAGAAACACGGCGGGTACATGCGCTGTACGGCAGGCACGTTGGCATACACGTACACGTACCTGCGCCGAGAGCGGGGCCGCGGTGGACGCCTGTGACCAGCAGCACAGGGGACAGCCCCAGCTGTGGTGCCAGGCCCGCACTGTGGTCCACCGCCGCTAAGACACAGTCCGCAGGGGAGGCGCCGCCGCCCAGGCTGAACGTGAGGGGCAGGGGTGCGTCTGGATGGTGTATTAGGGGAAGGTTCTGGTCGAAGGTGAGGTGGCGTGGGCTGCCATTGTCGTGGTGGTGGTGAGAGGGTTGCGGTGGTGGGGTGGACGAGGGGCTGTCTGGGGCTGTTGCTGACACGACCAGCACCTCACACTCCGGGACATGGCCCCTGATCTGTGGAGGGACAGAGGAGGGAAGTTGCGGCAACAGGACCGCTCCATGGCGATGCGGTTACGGCTTTACCCTCGGGACGGAAGCTGCCCTGCACGGCACACCCGCTAGGATGCACGGGGGGCTCGTGCGTCGCCAGGCCGTCGCCAGGCCACAGGATTCCCCTAGGCGCTCATTATGTCCACAGCAACCGAGTCATGAGCTTCGATATGTTGTTTGTTACCTGTTGTCCTAGTTGCTGAAGCGCGCCGCTAGCAGCTCCATGGGGGCCAGACCCAAAATCCGCGACGACAATGCAAGGCCGGTTTGAGCTCTGAGCGCTCGCCTTCGCTGCGATTACAGCCCTACATCTTCTGTATACGCTATTAAACCTTGAGTACCTTGTGCTTTTGGTAAAAGCAGAAGCCCTAAGCCCTGACGGCATACGTGCACTGGCTCTTGAGTTGTTGGCTGCGCGGTTACCCAATGCATTCAAGTGATCCAATGGCTTAGTATTCAAGTCAGAGATGCCATGATGGCGTGACATGGTGCTCCGTGCCATGCTGCGGCAGTAGCCGTTACGGCTCCCCGGAGGGCTCCCCTGCCGCTCTAGGGGCTGCTGTGTTCGGCTGCCGTTCAACTCCAACTTAACTGCCCACTACATTCAACAGTTCCTGTTCAAGCATTGGCATCGCTTCGTACTCGCCACATCTTGCCATATATTCTGTTGCGCACGCCAGCCCAGCGGTTCTAATAAACACGCGGTGGCGGCTGTAAGGCGGCTGCATGTACCGGCAAGGGCTATTCGTTGACCGGAAACGACCCTGTCTCCCGCCTTTCCCCGTCATGCACCGGGTGGCAATGCATATTGTGCGTGACCAAAAGAATAAGTACGTTCCAGAGCCCGAGGCACCATCATTTCTCAAGTTCACGCCAGAGATTGAGCACGTGGCGCCTAGCCACCGTGTTTGTCCGACTTGGCTGGTGTGACACGATCTCAGGCTGTACACAGTCTACACGAGATGCAAACGGTAAAGCAACCCAAAATACCCACTGGACCACCTCAACTGTACGTCCTCGAATATACGCATAAAACCATTGTCAGTGGCAGGCGGCCTCCCTGGGCAGCCCCTGCCGGCCACCAGCTGCGCAGCTGTCCCATTGCTGAAGGCACCTTGCATAGCGCCAGCGTGCATTGTTTGAGGCCACCAATAAATTAAAGATGAATCACAATGTGCACAATGCCCTGATCGCCACACATGCGCGGAAGCGCTCCCCTACAGCGCATCTCCATCGCAGTCCAAGTACAATGCGCCGCATCATCCCCGCACAAGCCAGCCGCTCACCATCCCTTGCTTCCACCTGCCTACTTTGAGAGCTGCGTGTCGCTCCTACCGTTATCCTTTCCCTCTTCCCCCTCCTACTTTCCCCCTTCGCCCTCTTTCTCTTCCCCCTCCTCTTCCTCCGCCTCCACCGCCTCCCGCGACCCCTCAAACAGCGCTCTCAGCCACGCCACCACCTCCCGCGCCGCACCCTTCTCCCGCGCTTTCGCCAGCGCCCGGCCCGCCTCCGCCCTGCCCGGCGCCCCACCCCACTCCACCAGCAGCTGCAGCACCGACAGCGGGCACTCCGCCGCCGCCTCCGTCAGTAGCCCCCTGCGCAGGGGAGCCCCCAGCCGCCGCAGGCACCTCAGCGTCGCCAGGTCGCCCCGCCGCCCCGCCACCACATACGG
>VFQN01007379.1_pt1 | contig 11876 bp, 21 predicted proteins | sample 3512371 | NCBI WGS metagenome assembly VFQN01 (sample SAMN10412370, study PRJNA504923) | tailings metagenome | isolation source: Replicate 2 from Balatoc abandoned mine | place: Philippines: Itogon, Benguet | collected 2017-08-28
GACGAAACCTGTCTCCTCAGAGCCTCCTGCGTCGTCAGCTTCAAGCCAAGTGAAGAAACGACCTTGAGGACCTACCCGCAAAAAATAGGTCCCCGATAATCCCAAAACCCTTCCCCTAAAAAAAAAAAAAAAAAAAAAAAAAAGCCCTCCCAAGGCCCCAAAGCAACACGAACCGCTAGGGCGAAGGTCCTGTAGAACGGCCGTGGGACTACAACGAAAAGCACCTCGCAAATGCAGTTAACAAGCACGGCGCTCAGCGATGACTGAGAGGGTTTGGGTCACCGAACCTGACCGAACAGTACGGTAGCTACGACCAACCTCCGTCCAAGCAGCCGCTTCACGCCACCTCCGATCAAGCTTCCTTTCATTCCTGCTTCCCTCCGCCCTGGTCACGAGCAGCGTCCACGCCGCATGCCTACCTTCCCCTGCCGTTACCCGTAAGGCACCCGACATCGCACAAACTGTCACTGACCGAGTGCGCACACACCTCAACCGCTGCAGTGCAGTACAGTACCTATTCACCACCATTGCCCTAGCTAGCCTGAAAACCTCCTGCACACATGATAGCCCACCACCTCACAGTCGTCACACGCACGCTCAAACTGCCTTGCCTCTACCGGTATTCGTTAGCCAGGCCACTCCCTGGCAGCCAATCCTAATGACCATCTGTCGTTCCGAACCGCTTGCCTTGCCCCACAGGTCAGTGAACGAAGTGAGTGCCCAATTGAAGCGCCCCATTACATTCCGGTGGGTCAGTATAGACTCCCAACAATGCAGCTCCTAACACCATCCAATGTAGCCCCGCAACAAATGCGGCAATTGCTGCGCCTAGCAATCCTTTGGGCTTGCCCTTCCGTCCCACGGGTCGCTCAGCCCTCCGAGTTTCTTGGCAGCGACCCGTCCCATGGGCCACTCAACTTACCAAATGCTGCTTGCAACGGCTGGTGCAAGGGTGCATTAGTCCTCCGAGTGCTGCTTGCAGCGACCCGTCCTGTGGGCCTGCCAGTGCTCCGGCTGTTGCTTGCAGCGGCCCGGCCCTTCCGCTCCACGGGTCGCTCAGTCCTCCGAGTGCTCTGCTTGCAGCGTCCCGGCCCATCCGTCCCACAACAGGTCCCTCTGAGCGTTCCTTGCAGCGACCCGGCCCTTCCGTCGCTCAGTCCTCCGAGTGCTGCTTGCAGCGGCCCGGCCCGAAGTGCGCCCCTGGCTTGTTGCGCAGCCAGGTGCGGCACAGGTAGCAGAAGTGGCAGTTGCAGGCCCAGCAGCGCACGTTGTTGTTGCCGCCCTGCTTGACGTTCTCCTGCCCGCACACCACGCAGCGGCACAGCCGGACCTGCAGCGCCTGCAGCGCGCCCTGCGTGTGTGGGGCGTGCGGCATGCCAAGGATGATGTAGGCAATCCTATTTTCATTAGGTATGCAAAGTAACCCCATGTAACACCGTGCCAAGCGCGTCGGTCAGGATTATTTTCAGCTGTTGGGACACACACGGGAACACGCCTGAACACGCTGCCGCTGCGCGCCCTCCGTGCCAGGAAGAATACCGCAGGTTGTGTATTAACTAATATTCAGGGTACAATATACATGTAGCCTCATCGCACCTCGCCTCGCCCGCCCCTCCGCACGTAGTTGGCCAGCACCGCGCCCTCCGCCAGACCCGGCCGCGCGCGGGGGGCCCAGCCTATGAAACACCGCGGGGCGCGTGGCATCGCAAGCCGGGGCATGATATTCTTAAGTTATTCATCTCGTAGCATGCCATAGGCGAAAGGTGTTCGGCGCAAGGCCGGCAGTCAGCGGCTGGAAAAATACCAAGCGGCGTGCGAGGTTCCCGCATCAGTAATCGTTACGCAACGGTATTAACGACCAACTACAGCCCACACGATGCGCCCACCGACCCACCGTTGTACATGGCGTTCCAGCGGTCAACCTCCTCCTGAGAGAACAACACGCACTTGCCCTCGCCCTGCAGGCACGGAAGGAGGGTCGCACAGGGTGGAATCGGGCATGGACAAAGGCGTGCCGAGTTGACGGGGGGCTCATGGCCATGGTCCTAACAGCACGGACGCAGCCCCTGAGTCAGCAGCAGTGTCAAGTCTCATCACATGACTCACAAAGTGGTCGTATCCGCTTATGACTGCGCTGCATGCCCAGCAGAAGAACGCCCCGCAGTAGCCGCACGTCATCTTGTTGCAGCCCTCCACCTTCTCCACGCCCATGCCGCACGTGGGGCACTGCTTGCTGGTGGTCTGCGGACAAGGGTAATTTGATGGGAAAGAAAAGATTTTAAAGTTGATGGGTAAGGGTACTTATATTGGTTGCAAAATGGCCGGGGGACTTGCGAGACAGAGCCGCAAGCAACGCAGGTGCGTAACGCCAAACGCCCCTGGGCCCCAAGCACAATGTAGACAGGCTGCTGAGGCAGCTTCTAGTCCTGGTGGGCAGACGCTGCGAGGCAAGACAGAGGCCAAATAGTATCAACGAGCAGAAGGCAGAAGGAAAGGCACGCAGGGGACGCCGGATGTTGTATGCCGTTTTGGAGCGGGCCATGATAACACCTGCCAGTACGCCCGCTGAGACACCAGGGGGTCTCCCCTGCTGGGACCCATGCAGCTGAACCCACCCACCCGGACCCACCGACAGCAGCGCCAGGCTCTTGAGCTCGTTCACCTTGTCCAGGTGCTGCGGCCGGGATGTACGACAGGGCATAAGGGGGCATGACATCATGTACACGTGTAGTACAGTTACATAGCAGGTGCCGCGGCCGGAAGAACATGTCCGCCAGCTCCAGCACGCTGCCCCGCACAGCAGCCTCCAGTGCGCGGGGGTGCGTGGCGCAGCTTGTCCATGGCCGCCGTCACCACGCCGGCCACCATCTCCGCGGACCCGGCCCAGGAGCGTGCATCGAAGGCAGTTCCCTCGGTCGAATTTCACGGTCACCACGGTCACGGTCAGTGGGTGAGAACTCAACCGAGGGGACCGCGTTCGACGTAAGCTCCTGGGCCGGGTCCGCGGAGATGGTGGCCGGCGTGGTGACGGCGGCAATGGGCAAGCTGCGCACCACGCACCCCGGCGCACTAGAGGCTGCTGGGCGCGGCAGCAGCGTGCTGGAGCTGGCGGACGCCGGCCACGGGGGCTGTACACGTGCGGGTTCGAGATGCCCGACCCCTAAAGCACGCACGTCTCATCATTCAACAGCCAGGAGGGGGACTACGCACGAGGACGTCAAAAGCCCCCCGGCAGTAAGCTGCTGAGCACACATATCCATTTCAACAGGTACGGCAGGTACGGCAACAGCTCTGCCCCCAACGCACCTTCCTGGCCCGCTCCGTGGCGCTCCGCCCTCCCTCCCCTGAGTCCTCCCCCCTGTTGCGGCGGGCCTCCAGCAGCGCCAGCCTCGCCTCAGCGTCCAGGCACGGCCTGCAGACCGAAACGTGGACAGTACGCAATACGATCGTGACTTGGCAGCCACGCTAACACACGCTGGTGGCCACGCTAACACACGTCCAGGCACGGCCTGCAGACCGAAACGTGGACAATACGCGCCTAGCCCTTGTCGTGACTTCAGTACAACTAACACACGCTGGCGGCCACGCTAACACACGTCCAGGCATGGCCTGCAACGCAGAGTGCCGGCCCTCGTGTTCGTTGTAATGTGACTACAGCTCCTGTGCAGCAACTGTGCAATGCCTTCAAGGGAGAGTGGATGTACCCTGGCCTGGCCTTAACTCTGGCGGCCACGCTAATACACATGGCAGGCAACTGCGCGCTGCCACTATCGGTGCACTAGAGGATGCCGAGGAGGCTGGCACGGTGGCGTGACGAGCCGGGTCGCAGGAGCGCAGAGCAGCCGTCAATGCGCAGCCGAGACTGCCGCCTTCACGTGCGAATGTATGTTAACACGATGCATAAGGCGCCGTGCCAAATGCAGGAAATGCATGTAGATTGATGGTAGTCCCTAGCGGCAGGTGGTCGCGTCAGGTGCGTCAGGTGCTCAGGATGCCACACTCGCTGTCTGCGCTACGCGTTGTTATTTCTGCAACCGCAGCGCTACTCACGTTCCGGGGTGCCACGACTCCTCGCACAGGGCACAGAAGGAGAAGAAGCAGTTGGGGCACAGCGTGCAGTGGTCTGCGGGGAGCACAGGGCGTGGGGTAAGTGTACAAGGATGCTGATTATGGAGAGAGCACACGACACAAAAGGCCGGCATGCCATTCGTAGCCATCAATCCGCCGTCCAGCTCGCCGTCCTCCCTCCTCTCCAGCCACTCTCCAGCCACTTGTACAGCCTAGGGAAACCGGCGCGCATGTGTACACAACCCGGGCCAAAGTGCAAGGATTCCTCCATGCCGGCAACCCACCCAGGCACGGCCCCCTAATCCAGGCTGACACGCCGGAGAAAGCCGTACAAGGCCGTACCCAATATCGGTGCACGATGCACTATCGGTGTGATGGTCTTGTCCCGCGCATCCGTAACCCACCCTTGTCCTCCAGGCACGGCTCCCTGCAGCGCGGGCAGTACACCAGGTCCTCCATGCGGTCCAGCGTGCGCTGCAGCGTCAGCGCCTCCCACCGCTCGTACTCCGCCTGCGTACGGCAGCGGTTGGAAGTTGGCGGGGTGTTAGTAACAGCAATTTTGTCATAGCTGGTGGCAGTGCCCACATCATATCAGTAGGTGATCAAGAGGCCTAACAAAGGCGGGTGAAGGCAGATGTGCTGTTCTCTGTACAAGTTGTTTCCTGGCCTTCGTTTATCCCTCCTTTTACAGTTAGCACGCACCGGCGTGAGCAGCTGCTGCAGCGCCAGAGGCGGCAGCTGCCTCCTGCATGCGGGGGCCGGGCAGCGCAGGTTGTCCACCGCCCCGCTGCCCAGCTGCGTGCGCAGGTGCGTGGCAAGGCAGGAGGTGCAGAAGACGTCGCCGCACTCTGGGAGGCGAACGCAGCGAGCGCCCAGGAAGTCGTCGAAGCAGATGGGACACCTGCGGACGCGTTAGACGTTTGCATGGGTGACGGTTGGAAGTTGATTACTGTAGTAATCTATTTGTACATGGAGTCGTAGGCTGGCTTGTAAGGCCGCGCAGTGCTTGCGCGGGGCTAGAAGCCTGCCGTCAGAATGCGCCATCGCAAACCCAGCCTTCTCCTCTGCCCTGCCCAAAGCTGCTTCCGCTCTGATCCCACACCTCCAACCCACCTGACGTTGGAGTCATTGAACACTTGCTGCTCCCTCCGCGCCGAATAACGCAGTAGCGCCACCGCCACCTGCTCCGGGCCGCATCCGCCCCCGCCCGCCCCCGCCCCGCCTGCAGCCCCGCCCGCGCCTGCCCCTGCCCCTGCCCCTGGCCCCGAGGACGGCACCACCAGGTGTGTGTTAACGCCCAGGTGCTCCAGGGCGCTGCTCTTGAGCCAGTCAAGCCACGTGAAGGTGATGGGCGCCCCCGGGCCCTGCTCCTCCCAGCACTTGGCTAGGGCGGCTGCTAGGGAGGTCGCGTGTGCCTTGGACAGCCACAGCGCCTGGCCGTTCATGGCGGGGGAAAGGGAGGGCGACCAACAAAGGTAACGATTTGACCCTGTCATGGGAGTTGCCGTTAGTGGGGGAGGCCACGTGCGCCCTGGACAGCCACAGTGCCTGGCGGTTCAGGGCGGAGGCAAGGGAGGATGAGGGCAGGGGCAGGGGGCAAAGCAGTTACTGGTTGGATTGAAGTGGAGTTGCAATGGATGGGGGGAGGTTGGTCGTCTTGGGCAGTTGCGGGGCTTGGAGGTCCGGAGGGAGGCAAGGGAGGTTGGAGAAGGAGTTAGTAAATGAAGCTTTACCTACTGAGCAGTGCATGGGGGACGTTGGGTCAAGGGTCAACAGGCCTGCGCGTGGGGCCTTGTGCCTGCGACAGCCACAGACCCTTGGGAACCGCGCTTGAGGCGAAGGTACGAACCAGCAACTTGGGTTCTGCAAGGGAATGGCACGCCGCGTTGATCCGAGCTTCCTTCCACAGCCCCTAACCCACAGCCCCTAACCCACCTGCAGCTCCACGGCAGGGGGCTCCTCCGAGGGGTAGCGCGGCCCCAGGGCCATCGTCACCCGCAGCGGGCTAAGGTGCGACAGCGGCGGCCCGAACGGCGTTAGCTGCGAGCCGCCGCCGCCGCCGTTGCCGCCGTCACTGTCGCCGCCGCCGCCCCCGCTGCCGCCGCCGTCGCCAACAGCAGCGGGATCCCCGCCGTGCCCTTCCATGAATGGCTCTGGAGAGGTGTCCGTTTGGGAGTCACCCGCCGGCGCCCCCTCTGCTGCCCCTGTCCCTATCCGGCTTCCTGCCCCTGCCGCAGCCGCAGCCGCTGCTGCTGGCACGTCAGGTCGCAGGGGAGCCTCCGTCGAGTTGGCCAGGACTGCGTCCCTGCTTGCGTGGTCTTCGTTCGGCTGTGGGTTAACATGCAAGTGCTGGTCCCCGCCAGCTCCCTCCTCCGCACGCACTGTGTTGCAACCCAACGGCGCCTGACCGTTGGCCTGCGCCTCCCCGTACTCGCTGTCCTCCCTGCGGCTGCTGCCGCGGCCGCGGCCGCTGCGGCCCCTCCGCCCCGCACCACGGTCGCCGCTGTTAGACACGCGTAGCCCCACCACCTCATCAGCGGCTGCTGCTGCTGCTTCTACACTATCAACGACCATCCCCCAAGCCTTCTGGCCCCGCCCCCGTCCCCTGCTCCCACCGCCCCGCCCCCGGCCCCTCCCGCCTCCACCTTCACCTCCGCGGCCGCCTCCCGCCTCAGCAGCCCCATTCCTATGCGGCCCAACACCGGGCCAGCCTCCTTCCCACTGCCCCCCAGGGTCCACAACCCCTGCATGACCACCTCCGCGCCCACCGCGGCCCCGGCCACGCCCAGAGGCCTCACCCTTGCCCCGCCCCATGCCACGACCCCGCCCACCGTAGCTCGTCCCACCTGCCCATGGATCCCCATTGCAGGCGTGACCGTTACCCTGCTGCCCGCCGCCCTGCATGCCGTGCCCACCTCTCTCCTCCGCCTGTTGCCGCTGCTGCTGCTGCTGCTGCTGCTGCTGCTCTTGTTGTTGCAGCAACTGTGGTGGCTGTGTGCAGGGCGGTGGCGCCTTGGGCTTTGGGGCCGGCGGCGGTGGGGCAAGTTTCTCCAGCATCAGCTGCAGCCCACCCTTGGGAATGTCCACGTGTATTAACGCCTCAGCAACAAACAGGTGATGCGGCCAGCCACCCGCCCCCGGGTCCAGTACGGCGGCGGGCGGCCCTGCGGCCATGAGCTGGTCCAGGTCCAGGGGCTCCTCTGCCCCGCATGCGGAAGGAGTGTCGTACTGCACGGCATCAGTGGTGGAGGCGCCTGCGCCCGCGGCTGGTGGCTGGTCAGAGGGCGCGGATAGCACCCTGCAAAAGGCAACGGATCCGGTGTCGGTGTCGTTGTTGAAAAGGGGCTGAAAGGTGGCAAGAGGCGCGGGACGCAAAGCAGCGCAGACACACAGGCACACAGGGTGGAACCCTACCCCTGGGATCGTGCCCTGTGCCCGACAACCGCCAGCACAGACCACGACTACCCAACTAGTTTGCCCCCCACGTTCCAGAATGCACTATACATGCACGGTAGCAGTGTACACACCCGAAGTCGTCCTCCCCGTAGGAGAGTTTGAAAGGTGTCAAGTAATGGTAATAAATAAATAATCATAATACATTAATAAGTAGCAATATACATCTAGAAAAGGTTGCAGCGTACGCACCTGAAGTCGTCCTCCCCGTAGATGGACTGCAGCGCCACCAGCTCGTCCAGCTGCTGCTGCCACGTGTCGCTATCCATGCTAGCGGCTGGAGGGGCGGCCACGTGTCCACCGCACAATACCGCTACAAGCCGATACAAAGTACGTGTACTGCTGTAGGGGTTTTACTATCTACTGGTACGCTTGGGCAGCTGGGGGAGGCCTGCCAGGGCGTGGCGCGCACCTGCGCGGCCCGGGGCTCCCACTGGCACCCGCCGCTAGGGACAGGAGTTCACACTCCCATCGGCGAGTAGCTGCTGCGCTATACTGCTGTATAGAATGTTGGGGCCGGGGCGTTGGGCGCGGTCCGATTGTCCTTGCTAGGAACTGGTGCCGTCTATGTCCACAGTACGCTGCCGGCGTGCTGCGGGTGCCACCGGTTGCTCTCCCTCCAGGCCCTGATCCTGGGGCCTACTCCGTCAGCAGTGCCCAGCCAGTGTAACCCAGAACCAGGACTGCGATGGTAGTGCCGATGCTGTGGGCCAGGAGCAAGATGTACTCCTTTGGCGGGAAGAGGAGTAGCAGGGGCTGGCCCTCTTCCACAAACGGCTGTGGGAGGGTGCGAAGCAGTTGGGACTGTCAGGTTTGGTGTTGGAACGGATGGAGATGGGAGGCCAAGTGTAAGGAAGGATAGGGTGTGCACGGCTTGTGGCAAGGGGACGCTTGCGAAACGTGGTGCACGGGGCGCTGCCACCAACGTCAGAGCGCCCGGTCATTCGCCACGCCGATCGAGGAAATGCATGCTGGAGACGGGACTAGCGTTATCGTTACTGCAGTAAAGACTTACGAGGACTAAGAGCCAAGCAGTGGCGTAGGCAAAAGCAGCGGTGCCCAGGATAATTACCACGCGGCCAAGGACCGAGTCGTGTATCATGTGAAGCGCATTACTGTATTATGCGACCTTGAAAGGTGTTTTAACTACCCGTTGCTAGCAAAAGGGGGCCACTGCTGTTATGCATAAAGAAGAGGCCGACCGCGCGGCAGGCCCCGAGCACCCTGCGCGAAAGGGGGTTGCTATTGCACGGAAGAAGCGCAGCGCCACACTCTATGAGCATACAGCGTACGATACATATCTATAGCGCATAACATGTATCATCGTGCTATCAACGGTACGGCGCTTGGCCGACCCACTGGGCTGAGGGGCAGCGAGTGGGACCAAGCACCTGCACGTTGCACGTCACGACAACTACATAACACGCATGCGCACGCACGTGGCGGAAGCCAAGGCAGACCGAACTTCTTGACCGGAGGTCCATCCACAGGCCACACACGTGTCGCCAACCGTTGCTGCCAACTAACGAAGCCAGATCCCAACCTCCTGTAACCTCGTCTTGGTACCTGCAACGTTCATCCCTGCGACGCTTTCTACTGCCCACGGCACCAGTACCACGCGCAGGTTTGTAAATGCCTTGCCTTGCATGCCTCATGCACGTGGATTATGACCGCCCCTTTCTCTGCCTGCAGGTGGCCCCGCCTATACTGGTACCGCTGCCATTGCTGGTCTGTGGCCACCCGGGCCCTGTGCACCCCACCGACTTCCCTTCCGGCATTGTCCCATGCATCTCACTGCTGGTGGTGGAGGGCGTGTACCCGGAGGGCGTGCTCGCGGAGGTAGAGAAGCCCAGCGCCGTACTCTGCCTCGGGTACGGCTGCTGACGGCTGCCCCAGGCCCACAGGCGGGGCCACCGCAGTACTGTACTGGACCGCTGCCACCAGGGCTGGCTGCCACTGCTGTTCTATTGGCCACCCGGGTCCTGTGCACCCCTCCGGTGTTTTCGCGTTTACGCATAGCCCTTCCGACAGTGCCCCGTGCATCTCGTTGCTGCTGGAGGAGGGCGTGTCCCCGTTACCTCGTGCCTTGACAAGTTCAGGTGCCGGTACTCGAGAAGGAGAGAAACGCAGTCAAAAACTTGACACAAAACATGCCGTCTTGGCAAGCTGCTTGTGATGAATACTACAGATACTGCAGATGGTACAGCCGCTACAGCCACCACGCCGTACGCTGCATCGACAATGAACACTGTAACATGGACACACCTCTCAAACACAATCAGCCGAACACACCGCAAGCAGCAAAATAATGCAGCAAAATATACTGTTGCAGAGCCACAGCACTCAACTAGCTTGAATGTCGAGCATGCGTCTGGAAGTTTTTGCGTTCCCTGGTGTTTCGCAGGCGTATAAAGTTGCAATTGTGAGGTCTTTGGAGAGGGTTGGTTACGACGTAGATTTGAGGAGGGATTCGGAGAGCGGAAACTGGTTGCGCGACGTTAATGTTCGCCTCCTACCCGGCCTCAACGTGTGGCAGCGAGCAATTCTACAAGCGATTGCTGCAGGTAACTGCAGAGGGTAATGAAGGCCTCGTGCTGCACGATGCCAGTGGTGTGTCAGCAAACGAGGGTTCTGCTCACGAACCTTTCTGCGCCCTTCTTTCACCTCAAACTGCAACACGTGTTGCAGAAGTTGCCAGGCATGGCCCATCATCCGCTGGTGAGATGGGTTCCATAGCGGCAGCTCCTTACATGAGTGTTGGGTTGGGCGCCATGTCTTCCTGGCAGGGCCCCAAGCCCTTCAAGCACTCCTTTTGACGCCGACAGACGTCAAAAGCAGGATTGCATATTCACGTGAATAAGGCATGCATGTCCCCCGTCCTACCTGCCAGCAGGTTGCCAGGGCGTGGAGTGCCAGGAGTGGTGGCGACCCTTGCTATCCTGCTGGTCAACACGTGGGGACGAGTCAGGCACTGAGCAGCACGTGCCATGTATTACTGGGCCAGTGGCACCTGATCTTGCTACAGAGTACTCAAGCCAACGCAGCGGCTCGGCACCGCTTGCAGCTCCTAGTCAGCAGCAGCCCCTGTGCCGTCGACGACTCCAACAGCCCGGCAGCCAAGAGGTGCCCGTCTGGGACACCCAAAGGTGCTGAACGAATTGGCTGCGTTGTGCCGGCACGTGGGGCTCCGCATATGCTGCTCCTCCCTGCCAGGAAGCTGCTTACGGCAGTTAGCGTGTGCACTGGGGCTGGGGGTAATGTTGGTTTGCGTAGTGCCACATACCGTTACTTGCCGCACTGCTGCCGCTTGGTCACGAAGGCACAGTCCTGGCTTGCTGGCTGGTGTCGACTACGGCACATGTTGCAAACCTGATGGTCCTTGCATTGTCTGTTGCTCTATGTTGAGACTACACATACGGCAGGCGGTCTTTGGAAGACATGGTAAGCAGACCTGCATGTCTAGGACACCGCCCCGTACAGCCGGTTGTACTTTACAGCATTGGAGCGGGGAAGTTGGGGTAGGCCAGGATAGGCTCTGCATCCTACGGGATGGCGCTGGGGAGTGTTGGGTGTACGAATGGGTACGTGTTGCCCAGGGTGTTGCCGTACCAATGCGTCAGGACTGAGTGTTGGGGCAGATGCACACGGCACTGTGTGCATCTTGAACCCTTTGCTTATTTTAAGGCCTGTCCTACCGCCAGCGCTAATAGGTGGACGCATAGGGTTTTGACGGGCAATGACTGCGTGCCTTTGGGGCGTCACCAGTATAATCTAAGTTAGCCAGAAGCAGGCTGGTCAACTGCATTTGGCGGTTGAAATGGTGCGCTTTGCATACGGCTAGTGTTGCGCGAAGAAGCACAGCATCTGCAAACACGAAGACGCGTCTTAGGTTAACAAATGCTGTGCAGGCGTGCCAGCACGAGGGACTCACTCCGTGCCCCACAAGGAGGATGGGAAGACGTCAGCTGCCATGCGTGGCTGCCATGCCTGGCAAGTATATGCCTCCAGGGCATACCACAAAATACTATATATTCTGCAGTCCTGGGAGCACCCTGGCGCACAGGTCAGCCCAGGAGTCGCGCACGCTAGCTGCATGCACGGCTGCTGCACAACCTGTGCCAGTGGCATACAAAGGGGTACCATAAGCTGGTACGACCTGCAAGCGACACCTGATGAACAGCACACAAACGAATATACTTGCACGATTCATCTAGAAGTCAGGACATACCGAACGTAAAGTTTTCGTCCGGGGGTCCCATCCACAGGATGGCCATGTACATTACCACTCCAACCGTGCACTCAGCGTTCCTATCTTCATCGGTTGGTTCGAAGCAGGCGCATTTTGGGCTGATTTT
>VFQN01007380.1_pt1 | contig 11875 bp, 11 predicted proteins | sample 3512371 | NCBI WGS metagenome assembly VFQN01 (sample SAMN10412370, study PRJNA504923) | tailings metagenome | isolation source: Replicate 2 from Balatoc abandoned mine | place: Philippines: Itogon, Benguet | collected 2017-08-28
CCGCGCCGATGAAGATCTCCAGCTGCTCGCGCACCTTGGCCTGGCCGACGTAGTCCGCCAGGCCCTTGGGCCGCAGCGCCCGCTCGATCGCCTCCTCGTTCGGCGAGGCCGGCGCGGCGCTGACGACGCGGCGCGCGGGGGCGAAGTCGTCGGTCTGGATGCTCATGCGCGATTATGGCCACGGGGCGCTTGGTAACATCCGCGGCGTGAACGTCGTCCGCCGTCTCTTCCGCCAGGCCGCTGCACTTGCGCTCGTCGCGATGCTCGGCCTCGCGCTGGCGCCGACGGTATCGCATGCGCTGGCGGCGCAGCTGGCCAGCGCGCAGCCGTGGAGCGAGCTGTGCTCGCTCGAGGGCGATCGGGATCCCGGCGCCCGCCTGGCCCATTGCCCGCTGTGCGCGCAGCCGGGGCACTATCCGGCGCTGCCGTCCTCGCCGCCGCCGCTTGCCGCGCCGATTGCCGCCGCACAGCCGGCCCCGGCTGCGGCGCCGGCGGGCGTGCGGCTCGGCTTTGCGCGCGTGGCGCCGCCCTCGCGTGCGCCGCCGCGGGTCGTTCCGGCCTGAAGACGCTTCGGCGTCATCCCCAGCCTGACGTGCGCCGGCGGCCCTCGTGCCGCGGCGCTTCGCGACCCATTCCGGACACGACCATGAACACGACTCTCTCCCGCTCCATCACCCTGCTCGCCGCACTGCTGGCGGCCGGCACCGTTTCCGCCCAGACCACCGTCAGCGACGCCTGGGTGCGCGGCATGGTGGCACCGCAGCGCGCCACCGGCGCCTTCATGAAGATCACCTCGGCCCAGGGCGGCAAGCTCGTTGCGGTGAGCACGCCGGCCGCCCGCGTCGCCGAGGTCCACGAGATGGTGATGCAGGGCGACGTGATGGCCATGCGCGCCATCGAATCGCTGGACTTGCCGGCCGGCCAGGCCGTCGAACTCAAGCCAGGCGGCCATCACCTGATGCTGATGGCCATCGATCAGCCCCTGAAGGCCGGCGACACGGTGCCGTTGACGCTGACCGTCGAGGGCAAGGACGGCAAGCGCGAGACGCTCGAGCTGAAGGTGCCGGTGAAGGCCGCGGGTGCGGCGCCGGCGATGAAGAGCGAGCACAAGCACTGATCGCCTCGATCCGCAGGCGCTGACAGCCACGGGCCGCTCGCGGCCGTGCTGCGGCGCGCTTCGCCACATCCTTCCGGGACCTTCCCATGACGACATGCCGCCTTGGGCGGCCGGCCGCTGCCTGCGCGCTGGCCTGGCCCTTCCTTGCCGCCGCCCAGACGGGCGACGCATCCCCGCCCCGCGACGACACCAGCTTCCAGCTCGGCCGCGTCGAGATCCACGCCCGCGGCAGCGGCCCGTTGCCGACGCGCCGCCTGCTCACCTCCGTCGACGTGGTCGGCGGCCCGCCGGTGCAGGACGCGCCGGTGCGCGACACCTTCGAGCTGTTCAGCCTCGTGCCGGGCGTGATGCTCACCGACTTCAACCAGGGCACCACGTCAGGCAAGCCGTCGTTCCGCGGCTTCAACGGCGAGGGCGAGGTCAACGCCGTCAAGCTGCTGATCGACGGCGTGCCGTCGAACAGCAACGACGGCAACATGCCCTACCTCGGCGCGGTGTTCCCGCTGGCGATCGAGAGCATCACCACCGTTCGCGGCACCAACGACGCGCGCTTCGGCCTGCACAACATCGCCGGCAACATCGACGTGGCCACGCGCACCGGCGGCAATGCCGCGGAGGGTCGGCTCGGCCTGGGGCCGAAGGGCCTGGTCGACCTGCAGCTGGCGCACGACAGCGAGCGTGGCGAGTGGACGCAGAACCTGTTCTTCGGCCTGCGCGACGGCCGCGGCCACCGCGAGCACAGCGAAGCGCAGCGGCTCGCCGCCTCGGGCAAGTGGTACTGGAACCCGGCCGGCGCGAGCTGGCGCATGGGGCTGGTGCTGCGCCACCACGGCGTCGAGGCCGAGGAGCCGGGCTACCTCAGCCAGGCCGATGCGCGCGCCACGCCTGAACTGTCATACGCCGTCTCGGCCACCGACGGCGGCGAGCGCCGCGTCGGCCAGGCGGCGCTGCTGGCCGACGGCCGCTGGAGCGATGCGCTGTCGTGGCAGGCCACGCTCTATCGCAACCGCTTCGTCGACCAGCGCTGGGTGCGCTTCTCCGCGGCCGTCTCGCAGCAGGAGCGCGACACCGACGAGACTCACATGGGTGCGCGCGTGCTGCTGAGCTGGCGCCCGGCGCAGACGCTGCTGGACGAATTCGCGCTCGAAGGCGGCGCCGACGTGGAGCGGCAGGACAACCGCAGCGAGCGATACCTCACCACCGAGCGCATCCGGCAGAGCCAGACCCGCGAGCAGGCCTGGGACTTCGACGTCTACGGCGCCTTCGTGCAGGCGGTGCTGCGGCCGCTGCCGCAGCTCAAGCTGGTGCCCGGGCTGCGGCTGGACACGCTGCGCGGGCGTTTCGACGACCGGCGTGCCGCGGCGCGCTACGAGGTCAACGACTACGGCGTGATCCGCCAGCCGAAGATCAGCGCGGTGTGGACGCCGGCGCCGGGGTGGCAGGCCTACGGCAACTGGGGGCGCAGCTTCCAGGTCGGCGTCGGCGCGGCGACCTACAAGGTGCCGCCGCGCACCAGCGATCTCTCGCCCTCGATCAACGACGGCTGGGAAGCGGGCCTGAAGTTCCAGGCCGCGCGCGTCGAGTCACGCGTCGCGGTGTGGCGGCAGACCGCCACCGACGAGGTCCACCGCGACCTCAACAACCCGAGCGGCGATTCCACCAACATCGGCAGCACGCGCCGCCAGGGGCTGGACCTGCACCTGCGCGCCCAGCCGCTGTCCCGCGTCGATGCCTGGGCCACCTGGACGAAGCAGGAGGCGGTGATCATCGAGCCGAACCCGGCGGTGCCGGCCACGCGCGGCAAGGACGTCGACCACGTGCCGCGCTGGCTGGCCTCGCTCGGCGCCGACTGGCAGGCCCGCGAGTTGCTGCGTCTGTCGGCCTGGGCCAGCGGCCAGGGCGACTACTTCCTCGAGCGCACCAACGCGACCGGCCGCTATGGCGGCTTCGCGGTGCTCAACCTGGGCGCGAGCTGGCAGGCCAGCGAGGCCGTGCAGTTCGATGTGCAGCTGAAGAACGCCACCGACCGCTATCGCGAGTACGTGTGGTGGGACGGCACGCAGACGCTGCACTCGCCGGCCGAGGGCCGCGCGCTGCACGTGGCCCTGCGCGTGCGGATCTGAGCATGGCCGCACTGCGGTCGCGCCGCCGCGCCTGGCTGGTGGCGCACCGCTGGCTGGGCCTGCTGTTCGGCGGGGCCTTCGTGCTGCTCGGCCTGACGGGCAGCCTGCTGGTCTTCTATACCGAGCTCGATGCGCTGCTGAACCCGCGGCTGGCCTGGCGGCCCGCCGACGGCACGGTGCAGCGCTACGACCCGGTGCTGGCGGCGCTCCAGGCCGCTCATCCGCAACGCCACGGCAGCTGGCGCCTCGAGCTGCCGCCGCAAGGGCAGGGCCTGGTCACGGCGCGCTACCTGCGGCCGCAGGAGACCGCGGGCGAGGGCTTTGCACCGCTGCTGGCGACGGTGCACCCGGCCACGCACGAAGTACTGGCCAGCCGCTTCTGGGGCGACACGGCGATGACCTGGGTCTACGACCTGCACTACACGCTGCTCGCCGGTGAGCTCGGGCGCTGGGTGGTGGGTGGCCTCGGGGCGCTGCTGGCGGCCTCGCTGATCAGCGGCGCGTGGCTGTGGTGGCCCACGCCGGCGCAGCGCGCCGCGGCTTGGCGCCTCAAGCGTGGCGCCGGCCGGCCGCGCCTGGTGTTCGACCTGCACCGCCTCGGCGGCATCTACCCGCTGCCGATCACCGCGCTGCTCGCCCTCACCGGCGTGGTGCTGGCCTGGCCGGAGCTGGTCGAGCCGGCCGTCGCGCGGCTGAGCCCGCCGCTGACGGTGGTGCCGCCGCGCGCCGAAGTCCCGCATGCCGGTGCGCGGTTCATCGGCATCGACGCCGCCCTGCAGCGCGTGCGCGCGCGGTTTCCGGACGGCGTGCCACGCTGGATAGACAGCCCCGAGGCGGCCACCGGCACCTACCGCATCCGGCTGCGGCAGCCGGGCGAGCCGAGCGAGCGCTTCCCACGCACGCTGGTGTGGATCGATGCCTGGCGCGGCGAGGTGCTGGCGGTGCGGGACGCGCGCTCGCAGGGCGCCGGCGACACGCTGCTGGCCTGGATGCATCCGCTGCACAACGGCGAAGCCTTCGGGCTGGCGGGGCGCATCGTGGCCTGCGCCGCGGGCCTGGTGCCGCTGCTGCTGGCCGTCACCGGCGTGATGCGCTGGCTCGACCGCCGCCGCGGCGAACGCGCGCGGCGCGCGCGCTCCGGTGCCCTCAGCGCGCCAGCGCCTTGAGCGCGAGCTTGATGCCTTCGCTGACGCCGACCTCGGCCGGCAGCGCCTTCAGCGCGGCGGCGGCCTCGCGGTCGCTGTAGCCGAGCGCGACGAGGGCCTGCAGGATGTCGGCCTGGGCATCACCCTGCACGGCGGCCGGCGTGGCGAGCGCATCGCCGAGCTTGCCCTTGAGCTCCAGCAGCAGCCGCTCGGCGGTCTTCTTGCCGATGCCCGGCACCTTCACCAGGCGACCGGTTTCCTGCAGGCTGACGGCCTGCGCGAGTTCGCCGACGCTCAGGCCCGAGAGGATGGACAGCGCGGTGCGCGGGCCGACGCCGGAGATCTTCACCAGCTGGCGGAAGGTGCTGCGTTCCTCGTGGGTGAGGAAGCCGAACAGCACCTGCGCGTCCTCGCGCACCACGAAGTGCGTCAGCAGCACCACGCGCTCGCCCAGGCCGGGCAGGTTGTAGAACGTGCTCATCGGCACGTCGACCTCGTAGCCGACGCCGTTGACGTCGACGAGCAACTGCGGCGGATTCTTCTCCGCGAGGGTTCCGGTGAGGCGTCCGATCATGGGCGGCGATTATCCCGCCCGACGGATCACCGTCCCCTGCCGAACAGCCCCAGGCGCTGCGCTTCCAGCGCCGCCTCGGCACGCGAGCTCACGTTGAGCTTGCGGTAGATCTGCTTGACGTAGTCGGCGATGGTGTGACGCGACAAGTTGAGCTGCACGCCGATCTCGGGCAGCGTGAAGCCCTTGGCCACGCGCAGCAGCACCTCGTTCTCGCGGTCGGTCAGCTGCACGTGCGGGATCGTGTCCTTCTGCGGCTTGGCCTGGGCGGCGAAATAGGCGATCACGCGGCGCGCGATCGACGGAGACAGCGGCGGCTCGCCCTGGCTCATCCGGCTGAGCTGTTCGGCGATCAGCTCGCGCGCCTGCTCCTTGAGCACGTAGCCGAAGGCGCCGGCCTGCAGCGCGGGGAACAGGTGCTCGTCGTCGTCGTGGATGGTCACCACCACCGACTGGCACTCGGGCTGCTGCTCGCGCAGCGCGGCGACCACGTCGACGCCCGAGCCGTCGGGCAGGCCGAGGTCGACCAGCGCGAGGTCGAACTTCACCGCGCTGACCAGGCCGAGCGCATCGTGCACCCGTGCCGACTCCGAGATCTGCGCATCCGGAAAGACCTGGTGGATCAGCACCTTCAGCCAGGCGCGGATCTCGGGCAAGTCCTCGAGCAGCAGGATGTTTTTCATGGTGAGTCCTCACTCGGGGCTGCAGCCCCACCAATCGATCGTATCAGCGCACCGAGGCGGCGGGCGCCTCCGGCCCCAGCGGCAACGTGAGCCTTATCACGGTGCCGTAACCCGGTCCGGACTCGACCAGGCACTGCCCCTGCATCTGCTTGGCGCGCTGCTTCATGCTGGTCATGCCGTGGCCGCGGTCGAGCTTGCCGTCGAGCTCCATCGGGATCCCCTTGCCGTTGTCCTGGATGTTCATGCCGAACTGCTCGCCGCTGATCGCGCAGCGCACCTTCACGTGCGACGCGCCGCTGTGCTTGATGATGTTGTTCACCGCCTCGCGCAGGATGCGCGTGGTCTGCACGTAGGCGCGTGCCGGCAGCACCTGCTCGCTGTCCTCGGCCAGACTCTTCCAGTCGATCTCGACGTTGGCCTGGCCCAGGCGCATCACCGTCTCGGCGCGCCAGTCGGCCAGCGCGTCGGCCAGGCGCACGGGCTTGCCGGTCAGGCCGCGCACCGACAGCCGCATCTCCTCCAGCGCCTCGCGCGCCAGCGTCGAGATGCGTTCGCTCTCGCTGGTGTGCACGATGGTCAGCAGCTTGGCGCCGAGGTCGTCGTGCAGGTCGGCGGCGATGCGCTTGCGCTCCTTCTCGGTGACCTGTTCGATGCGCGCATCGGCCTGCTGCGCATGGGTGCGCTCGATCTCGGCCGTCAGCTCGCGCACCCGTGCGTCGATGACGTAGCGCATGTCGGGCACGGCCGCGGCGTTGCCGACGCGCTGCAGCAGCAGCCGCAGGCCGAACGCCAGCAGGATCAGCGGCAGGAACACCTGCAGGCGCGGCGCCTCGGGCAGCGGCAGCCAGCTGCGCTGCACGGCCAGCTCGTGCAGCATCACCGCCGAGGTGGCCGCCAGCGCCAGCGCCATCGGCCAGAAGTCGCTGCGCCGGTCGCGCCAGCTGATGCGCAGGTGCAGCATCATCGCGACGGTGATCTCCAGGGCCAGCACCACGTACCAGGCGCTGGTCATCGCGAACAGGCGCGACGGGCCGGCCATCAGCAGGCTCATCGGCATCACCACGCACTGCGCCAGCATCGCGGCCTCGATCACGCGCGAGCGCACGCCCGCGTAGCTGAGCAGGAACTGCACCGCCAGCGCCAGCACCGGCGTGAAGGCCAGGCAGAACAGGAATTCGACGGTGGCGTTGTCCAGCGGCACCGCACGCCACCAGTGGCGCGCCGACAGCAGCGCCAGGCCCAGGGCCATCAGGCCGTAGTAGCCCAGGGGCGCGTCGCGCCGCTGGCGCCAGGCCAGCAGCACCATCACCGCGCCCAGCGTGGCCAGCGCGAGGTTGACGATCTTGACCAGCGTGACGTTCCAGAACACCGCCTCGGCGTGCCGGGCCGCCAGCTCGTCGTAGGCGCCGATGCGAAGCTCCGACAGGCCACCGGCGCGGTCGCGCGAGGCCACATGGGGCAGCGAGTGGCCGCGCACGTGCAGGTCGAGCACATTGCCCTGCGACAGCACCAGCCCGCCCGGCAAGGAGACGAGTTGCGGATAGTGGCAGTCGCGCGCCAGCGGATCGGTGGGCCGGCCGCCGCTGTGGATGCGCCGGCCGTTCAGGTAGACATCCAGCGCGCTGCAGGCGCGGCGCACGTACAGGCCGAGCAGGTCGTTGCGGTTCAGTGCGAGGCCGGGGTCGAACTCGACGCGGTACCAGACACCGCCATCCTGCCGTGGGTTGGTCTCGCTCCAGTCGTCGGGCAGCGCCACCTTCACCGCGGCCGGGTCGCCCTCGGGGAAGCGCTCGACGTTGCCGGCCACCGCCAGGGCCTGCGTGACCAGCTGGGTCGGAGGCGGCGCGGCAGACGTCGCGCCGCTCCAGGCCAGCAGCGCGCCCAGGGCGCCGCGTGCCAGGGAACGGAGCAGGGCGGTGCACGGCATCGGCGGGCATTGTGCAGGATGGCTGCGGCGCCCGAGCGGTCGGATGCCACGCTCGCGCCCGGCTTGGCGCCACAATGCCGGCTTTGCGTCCCTCGATGCCGCCGTGATCCTTCGCCACGCCTTCATCCCGCCCGACAACGCGCGGCTGGCCCACCTGTGCGGCAGCCTCGACGAGCACCTGCGCAGCATCGAGGCGGCGCTGGACGTGACCATCTCGCGGCGCAACGAATCCTTTCGCGTCGAGGGCGGCAAGCGCCAGGCCGAGCGGGCGGTGGCGCTGCTGCAGTCGCTGTACGACCGCGCGCGGCGGGCGATCCCGGCCGAGCAGGTGCAGCTGGCGATCGTGGAGGCGATGTCCGACCTGAAGGCCCCCTCTTTGCGCGCCGCCACGGCGGCCGATGTGCTGCCCGCCGACGGCGATGGCGAGCACGAGATCGTGCTGCACACGCGGCGCAGCGACCTGACCGGGCGCACGCCCAACCAGGTGGCCTACCTGCGCAACATCCTCGGCCACGACATCACCTTCGGCATCGGCCCGGCGGGCACCGGCAAGACCTTCCTCGCCGTGGCCTGCGCGGTCGATGCGCTGGAGCGCAGCCAGGTGCAGCGCATCATCCTCACCCGCCCGGCGGTGGAGGCCGGCGAGCGGCTCGGCTTCCTGCCCGGCGACCTGTCGCAGAAGGTCGACCCCTACCTGCGCCCGCTGTACGACGCGCTGTACGACCTGATGGGCTTCGACCGGGTGACCAAGGCCTTCGAGAAGGGCACGCTGGAGATCGCTCCGCTGGCCTTCATGCGCGGCCGCACGCTGAACCACGCCTTCGTGATCCTCGACGAGGCGCAGAACACCACGCCCGAGCAGATGAAGATGTTCCTCACCCGCATCGGCTTCGGCGCCAAGGCGGTGGTCACCGGCGACGTCAGCCAGATCGACCTGCCCAAGGGCATGCCCAGCGGCCTGGTCGACGCCGAGCGCGTGCTGCGCCGCGTGCGCGGCATCGCCATCACGCGCTTCACCTCGGCCGACGTCGTGCGGCACCCGCTGGTGGCGCGCATCGTCGAAGCCTACGATGTCGCCCGTGGCGAGGAGCGCTGAGTTGGCGGCGCGCCCGGATCTTTTGCTGGCGTTGCAGTTCGCCGATGCCAGCCATCGCGCCGTGTTGCCGCGCCATCGCGTTGCCCGGTGGATCCGTGCGGCGCTGGAGGCGCCGGCGGAGATCGCCGTGCGCATCGTCGACGCCGAGGAAGGCCAGGCGCTGAACCGCGACTACCGCGGCAAGGACTACGCCACCAACGTGCTGACCTTCGACTATGCGCGCGAGCCCGTCGTGCACGCCGACCTGGTGCTGTGTGCGCCGGTGGTCGAGCGCGAGGCGCACGAGCAGGGCAAGACGCTCGAGGCGCACTATGCCCACCTGCTGGTGCACGGCACCCTGCACGCGCAGGGCTACGACCACGAGCGCGCGCGCGACGCCAAGGTGATGGAGGCGCGAGAGCGCGAGATCCTCGCCGCGTTGGGCTTCGACGACCCCTACGCGGCTTGACGCTGCGCCGCCGCACGCGCCGGCAGCAGCACCGAGGCGATCGCGGCGAGCATCAGCACGATGGCGGCAAAGTCCTGCCAGTGCAGCTGTTCATTCAGCCACCAGGCGCCCGACAGCGTGCCCAGCACCGGGATCAGCATCACCGACAGCGTCGAGGCCACCGGCGGCAGCGCGCGCGCCAGATAGAGCCACACCGGCTGCGCGAAGCCGAAGATCATCACCGCATTGAAGACGATCGTCGCCCACACAGCCGGCGAAGGCATCTGCCAGCGCGCGTGCTCCAGCGCGGTGGCGAGCACCGTCATCACGAGCGTGGTGACGACGGTCATCCAGAAGACGATGGCCAGCGTGGGCGCCGTCATGTGCGTGCGGCGCAGCTGCTGCGTGCCCAGCGCCCAGACCGCGGCCGAGACCAGCATGCCGCCGGCCGCCCATGGCTTGCCGGCCATGCGGCCGAGCTCGTGCCACAGCAGCAGCGCCACGCCGATGGCCGCGGCGGCCACGCCGGCCAGCTGCCGCCCCGACAGCCTCTGGCCGAACAGCGCCACGCCCCACAGGGCCGAGAACACCGGCATCGTGTAGCCGAGGATGGCGGCGCGGCCGGACGACAGCGCCTGCACCGAAATGATCGCCAGCACGTGCCAGACGATCATGTTGGTGAAGGTCAGCCGCGCCAGCTCGGGCCACTGGCTGCGCTCGATCGCCAGCGGGATGCGCATCGCGCGCACGGCGAGGTACAGCACCGGCAGCCCCAGCCACATCGACAGCGCACGGAACGACAGCGGCGGGAAGTGGGTGACGCCGAACTTCATGATCGGCCAGTTCAGGCCCCACACCAGCGTGAGCAGCGCCAGCAGCACGAGCTGCCGCGCACTGAAATGTGCGCCGCTCAATGCCGGCTGCCCAGGTACTTCTTGCGCCAGAAGAACAGGCTCAGCCCGATGCCCAGCAGCAGCATCAGGCCGGCGGCGACCCAGAAGCCGGTGGCGCTGTGGATCAGCGGCAGGGCGTCGAAATTCATGCCGAAGAAGCCGGTGACCAGGTTCAGCGGCAGGAAGATCGCCGTCAGCACGGTGAGCGTGCGCATGATCGAGTTGGTGCGATGGCTCTGCGCCGAGAAGTGCATCTGCACCGCGGTCTCGGCCGACGACTCCAGCCGGCGCACGTGGGCCAGCACGCGCTCGATGTGCTCGACCACGTCGCGCGAGCGCAGGCGCAGCATCTCGCGCTCGCGGCGTGCGGCCGGTTCGGTCTCGTCGGGCCACTCCTCGAGCGCGTCGATCCACTCGACCAGCGCGCTGCGCTGGTCTTCGCAGGTGTCCTCCAGCAGGTGCAGCGCGTTGCGCGATTCCAGCAGCAGCTGCCAGTTGCGGAAACCGCCGCCGGGCCGGAACAGCTCGTTCTGCAGGTGGGTGAACTGCCGCGTCAGCAGCCGGCGCAGCTCGAGGTAGCTGTCGACCATGTGATTGACCATGCGCAGCATCAGGTCGGCCGGGCTGCTCGGCAGCCGGGCGCCGCCGCGCGCCTCGCCGGGCTGCGCGTGCTGCTGCAGCCGCGCTGCGAAGTGCTCGCGCACCAGGCAGTCGGTCGGGTGCACCGTCAGCAGCACCCGGTCGAACACCGCGAAGCCCACCGGGCTGGTGTCGATGGCCTCCAGCGCCTGGCGCGCCGAGGCGACCGTTCCCTGGCTGTCGTCGATGAAGCTGCCGTTCGTACCGGCGCCGGCGGCCAGGCGGCGGAACACCAGCAGGTCGTAGCCCGAGGTGGTGTCGAAGTGCGAGGGCAGCTGGTTGTTGAGCAGGTCGGAGACGTGCAGGTCGACCAGGTTGCCGCCGGTCCAGCTGGCGAGCCGGCCCTGGATCGTCGCGATCTGCACCTCGAACTCGCGCCGCGCCACGCCGACCCAGAGGTAACCGGTGGCTGGCAGCGCTTCGGGCAGCGCGTCGAGCTCGGTGAACTGCTCGCCGCGGACGTGGAAGACGCGCATGCGGTCTTGCGCGCCGGCCCTCAGGCGCCCTTGAGCAGACGCGCGGCGTCGCGCGCGAAATAGGTCAGCACGCCGTCGGCGCCGGCGCGCTTGAAGGCCAGCAGGCTCTCCATCATCACGGCGTCGTGGTCCAGCCAGCCGTTGGCGGCCGCGGCCTTGAGCATCGCGTACTCGCCGCTGACCTGGTAGGCGAAGGTCGGCACGTGGAACTGGTCCTTCACGCGGCGCACGATGTCGAGGTAGGGCATGCCGGGCTTGACCATCACCATGTCGGCGCCCTCGGCGATGTCCAGCGCCACCTCGCGCAGCGCCTCGTCGGTGTTGCCGGGGTCCATCTGGTAGACCTTCTTGTTGCTCTTGCCGAGGTTGGCGGCCGAGCCCACCGCGTCGCGGAAGGGGCCGTAGAAGGCGCTGGCGTACTTGGCGCTGTAGGCCATGATGCGCGTGTGGATCTTCCCTCGCGATTCGAGCGCCGCGCGGATCGCTCCGATCCGGCCGTCCATCATGTCGCTCGGCGCCACGATGTCGACGCCGGCCTCGGCCTGCACCAGCGCCTGCTTCGTCAGCACCGCCACCGTCTCGTCGTTGAGGATGTAGCCGGTGTCGTCGAGCAGGCCGTCCTGGCCGTGGGAGGTGAACGGGTCGAGCGCCACGTCGGTCATCACGCCGAGCTCGGGGAAGCGCTTCTTCAGCTCGCGCACGACGGTGGGCACCAGCCCCTCGGGGTTGAGCGCCTCGCGGCCGTCCTCGAACTTGAGCTTCTGGTCGATCACCGGGA
>VFQN01007381.1_pt1 | contig 11874 bp, 9 predicted proteins | sample 3512371 | NCBI WGS metagenome assembly VFQN01 (sample SAMN10412370, study PRJNA504923) | tailings metagenome | isolation source: Replicate 2 from Balatoc abandoned mine | place: Philippines: Itogon, Benguet | collected 2017-08-28
CCCGCCGCCGCTCCCGCGTGGCCGACGGGGAGCTGGTGCCGCTGCGCGACCAAGATCGAGGGGGCTGGGACCGCGAGCTGATCGCCGAGGGCCAGGTCCTGGTCCGCGAGTGCCTGGCGCGCGGTCGTCGTGGGCAGTACCAGCTCCTCGCCGCGATCAACGCGGTGCACACCGACGCCCCCGACGCGGCCGCGACGGACTGGAGCCAGATCGCCATGCTCTACGACCAGCTGTACGCCGTGGCGCCGAGCCCCGTCGTCGCCCTCAACCGCGCCGTCGCCGTGGCCGAGCTCGACGGACCGGCGGTCGCGCTGGCCGAGGTCGACCGGCTCGGCGAGCTGACGCCGAGCCTCACGACGTACCACGCCTGGCACGTCACCCGCGCCGACCTCCTGCGCCGGCTCGGTCGCGGCGCGGAGGCGCGGACGGCGTACGACGCCGCGATCGCGGCGACCGACAACGCCGCCGAGCGCGCCTACCTCGCCCGGAGGCGGGACCAGCTCGCGCCTCGGCGCGACCCCGGGGAGGCCGAGGGTGGCAGTCTGGCGCCATGACCGATCTCGCGACGCCGCTGCCGCTGGTCCTCCCTCCCGCCGAGAACGCCGAAGACTGGGTGCGCGCCCGATCTCGTGACGGACTCGACGCCGCGCGCGAGATCGAGGCGGCGTTGCGGACCGACCCGCCCGCCGACACCCTCGCCCTGCTCCACGCCTGGGACGAGCTGAGCCGACAGCTCGGCAACGTCGGCGCGACCTCCTCGCTGCTCGCCAACGTGCACCCGCTCGAGGGCGTCCGTACGGCGTGCGAGCAGGCGGAGGTCGAGGTGGAGCGCTACGTCACCGCGCTGCGCCAGGACCGCGAGCTGTACGACGTGTTCGCCGCCGCGGACCCCGTCGGCCTCGACCCGGTCGCCGCGCGCCTGCTGGCGAAGACGCTCCAGGACTTCCGCCGCTCCGGTGTCGACCGTGACGACGCGACCCGCGCCCGGCTCGCCGAGATCAGCGCGCGGCTGACCGAGGTCGACCAGGAGTTCTCCCGCAGCATCCGCGACGACGTGCGAACCATCCGGGTCACGCCCGAGCGACTGGCCGGCCTGCCTGCGGACTGGCTGGCCGCGCACCCGGCCGGCGACGACGGCCTCGTCACGGTGACGACCGACTACCCCGACGCCGTGCCGGTGCGGATGTTCGCCCACGACGCCGAGGTGCGCCACGACATGACGGTCGCCTTCCTCGAGCGTGGCTACCCGCAGAACGAGCCGCTGCTGCAGGAGATGTTCGCGCTCCGGGAGGAGCTCGCCACCCTGGTCGGCTACCGCGACTGGGCGTCGTACGACGCCGACGTGAAGATGATCGGTGCCGGCCCGGCCATCCCGGAGTTCATCGACCGGATCGCCGCGGCCGCCGAGGAGCCGATGCAGCGCGACCTCCGGCTGCTCGTCGCTCGCTACCGGCACGACGAGCCGGACGCCGCGACGATCACGACCGCCGACTCGCTCTACTACGAGGAGCTGTGCCGGCAGGACCGCTACGACGTCGACGCGCAGAAGGTGCGCACCTACTTCGACTTCGCGCGCGTCCGGCAAGGCCTACTCGACGTGACCGCCCGGCTCTTCGGGCTGCGGTACGACCCCGTGCCTGACGCGCCGGTGTGGCACGAGGAGGTGACGGCGTACGACGTGGTGCGCGACGGCCAGTGGATCGGGCGGATCTATCTCGACCTGCACCCGCGGGAGGGCAAGTTCAAGCACGCCGCGCAGTTCACCGTCGCCGACGGGCTCGCCGGCCGGCAGCTCGCCGAGGGCGCGCTGGTGTGCAACTTCCCGCGCGGCCTGATGGAGCACGACGACGTGGTGACGCTCTTCCACGAGTTCGGTCACCTGGTCCACCACGTGCTCGCGGGCGGCGGCGAGTGGACCCGCTTCGCCGGCGTTGCGACCGAGTGGGACTTCGTCGAGGCGCCGAGCCAGATGCTCGAGGAGTGGGCCTGGGACGCCGACGTCCTGCGAACCTTCGCGATCTCCGGGGACGGCGAGCCGATCCCGGCCGACCTGGTGCACCGGATGCGCGACGCCGACGACTCCGGCAAGGGCTACCACGCCCGGACGCAGATGTTCTACGCCGCCATGTCCTACTGGTTCCACACCTCGCGGCCCCACGACCTCACCGCCGCGATGCGCGAACTCCAGGAACGCTACTCGCCGTTCCCCTACATCGACGGCACCCACATGTTCGCCAGCTTCGGTCACCTCAGCGGCTACTCCTCGGGCTACTACACCTACATGTGGTCGCTCGTGATCGCGAAGGACCTCTTCTCGGCGTTCGACCCTGACAATCTCTTCGACCCCGAGATCGCCGGTCGCTACCGTGACCGCGTCCTGGCCCCCGGCGGTACCAAGGACGCCGCCGAGCTCGTCGCCGACTTCCTCGGCCGCCCGTACACCTTCGACGCGTACGCCGCCTGGCTGGCCCGCTGAGCGCTCGTTGGCCCGCCGCTACTTGTCCGCCGAAACGGGGGCGACACGCCGTACGACCCCGGCGTGTCGCCGTCGTTTCACCGGCTGACCGGTGAAACGGGGTTGTCGCCCACCCAGTCGACGTACGCTCACGATATATCGCGACAGGTTGACGACAGGTCAGCTAGTCGCCCGCGAGTAGACACGAACACCCCCGACACAGGCAGGAGTCCGGGCATGGGGCACAAGGGATTCAACCGACAGTGGGCGCAGTACGACGAGGGCGAGCGCCGTCAACACAGCGGCCGCCGTGGCGGCTGGGGCGGCCCGTGGGGCGCCCCCGGCTGGGGTGGGCCGGGTGGCGTCGGCCGGCCGGGTCACCCGGGCCCGCCGCCGTGGGTCGCCGGCCTCTTCGGCATGGCGCAGGGTGAGCGGCAGCGCGGCCCACGGGTCCGCCGCGGCGACGTGCGCTCCGCGATCCTCGACGTCGTCCGCAGCGCGCAGGCGAACGGAGAGGAGGTCAACGGCTACCAGGTCATCCAGCAGATCGCCGAGCGCAGCAACGGCGCGTGGCGACCGAGCCCGGGATCGGTCTACCCGACGATCCAGCAGCTCGAGGACGAGGGTCTGGTGCAGACGGTCGAGCAGAACGGCCGACGCAGCCTCCGACTGACGACCGCCGGGGAGGAGTACGTCGCCGACCGTGCCGAGGAGCTCGCCGCCGTGTGGACGCCGTTCGCGGAGTCCGACCGCGAGGAGCAGCACGGCGTCGCCGACCTGCGCCCGGAGATCGGGCAGGTCATGAACGCCGTCTGGCAGATCGTCACGACCGGCACCGACGCTCAACGCCGCGCGGCGATCGACATCCTCGTCGACGCCCGCCGCGCGTTGTACGGCGTCCTCGCCGACGGCGACCCCGAGCGGGACCCCACCGAGGAGTCGTGATGGACGAGCAGTTGAGGGTCGGCGACGCCGAGCGCGAGCAGGCCGCGGCGGCCCTGGGGGAGCACGTCGTCCAGGGCCGGCTCACGGCCGAGGAGCACGCCGAGCGGCTCGACCAGGTGTGGGCCGCCCGCACCCGGGCCGACCTGGCAGCGGTCTTCGACGACCTGCCGGCGACGGACTCGTCGCAGCCACGCCGTACGCCGGCGACGGCCTCGGGCGGAGTCGCCCGGAGAGGGCCGTGCGGGGCGTTCGGCCGCGTCGGGTTCGTGCCGTTCCCGGTCGCGATCCTGGCGCTCGTGCTGGTGATCGTCGCCACCCCGCTGACCCCGCCGGTCGCCGCGCTGATCGTCATCGGCCTGCTGGTCCTCGGTCCGCGGCGACGGTGGATGGGACGGCGGTGACCGGTTCGGGTGGGTGACGCGTCAGCCACAGCGGTGGCCCGGGGGCCGCGTCCGGCCGGCAAGGGGTGCGGCTCGGCTTGAGTGGGTATGGACGAGGTGACCTACGTCACCTGAGTCTCGGAAGGTGCCCCTCATGTCTGACGCGTCCCATCGACACGCCGCCGGCGCGGGTGGTGGCAGGAGTCGGTGGCCCCTGATCGGGGTGCTGCTCGCCCCCGCGGTGATCCTGCCGCTGTGGGTCTCGCTCTACGACCGCGAGGACCCCGAGCTCGGCGGGTGGCCGTTCTTCTTCTGGTTCCAGATGGCGCTCATCGTCGTCGCCGTCGGACTGACACTCGTGGCCTTCCAGCTCGCGAAGGCCGCCGACCGCGAGAGCCGGGTTCGGCACGGGCTCACTCCCGAGGCGCCGGGTGAGCCGGACGCGGACGAGGAGGGCGGCCGACGATGAGCGACGTCAACGGCGTCGTCTTCGGCGTCTTCATCTTCCTGTTCCTGCTCGTCACCGTGCTCGGCTTCGCCGCCGCGCGCTGGCGTCGGGCCGACCTCGACAGCCTCGACGAGTGGGGTCTGGGCGGTCGCGGATTCGGCACCTTCATCGCCTGGTTCCTCATCGGCGGCGACATCTATACGGCGTACACCTTCATCGCCGTACCCGCGACCCTGTACGCCGGATCCGCGGTGGGCTTCTTCGCCGTGCCCTACACGATCGTCGTCTACCCGCTGATCTTCGTCTTCCTGCCGCGGCTGTGGTCGGTGAGCCACCGGCACGGCTACGTCACGCCCGCCGACTTCGTGCAGGGCCGCTACGACAGCCGGGCACTCGCCCTCGTCGTGGCGCTGACCGGCATCCTCGCGACGATGCCCTACATCGCGCTCCAACTCGTGGGCATGGAGGTCGTGCTCCAGGTCATGGGGATCGGGAGCACCGAGAGCAACTGGTTCGTCAACGACCTGCCGCTCTTCATCGCGTTCATCGTGCTCGCGGCGTACACCTACTCCAGTGGCCTGCGCGCGCCCGCGCTGATCGCGTTCGTGAAGGACACGCTGATCTACGTCGTGATCATCGTGGCGGTCTTCTACGTGCCGTCGCAGATCGGCGGCTGGGACCACATCTTCTCGACCGTCTCCGACTCGTTCGCGACGTTCAACGCCGACAACGCCGACGCCATCGCTGCGGGCGAGGCCGCGCCGAAGGCGACCATGCCCCCCGAGCTCCTGCACTGGGCCTACGGCAGTCTGGCGCTCGGCTCGGCGCTCGCGCTCTTCATGTATCCGCACTCGGTGACCGGCGTGCTGTCCACCCGTAGCCGGTCGGTCATCCGGCGCAACGCGGCCCTGCTGCCGGCGTACTCGTTCCTGCTCGGACTGCTCGCCCTCCTCGGCTTCGTCGCGATCGCGGCCGGCGTGAAGGTCGAGAACCCGCAGCAGTCGGTGCCGCAGCTCTTCGAGGACCAGTTCAGCCCGTGGTTCGCGGGCGTCGCGTTCGCCGCGATCGTGATCGGCGCCCTGGTGCCGGCCGCGATCATGTCGATCGCCGCCGCGAACCTCTGGACCCGCAACGTCTACCGCGCCTTCATCAACCGCAACGCAACGCACGCCCAGGAGGCGCAGCAGAGCAAGGTCGTCTCGCTCCTGGTGAAGTTCGGCGCCCTGGTCTTCGTGCTCGCGCTGTCGAAGGACTTCGCGATCAACCTCCAACTGCTCGGTGGCGTCTGGATCCTCCAGACCCTGCCTGCGATCGTGATCGGTCTCTACACGAGGTGGCTGCACCGGTGGGCACTGTTCGCGGGCTGGGCGGTCGGCATGGCGTACGGCACCTGGCTCGCGTACGGCGTGAGCTCGCCCGCGCAGGAGCACTTCGGCGGCCCGCTCGTGAACTTCCCCTTCACCGAGACGAAGTTCTACATCGCGCTGATCGCGTTCATCGCCAACCTGCTCGTGGCGATCGTCCTGACCGTCGTGCTCCGCGCGCTGAAGGTGGATCCGGGCGTCGACCAGACCCGGGCGCAGGACTACTACGCCGACCTCGGCGACCCCGGCGTGGAGGAGGAGCTCGACCCGGAGGCCCGCGCCCACGCGTGAGCCGTCGGGATAGTCCGGCACGATCTGGTCGCCGACACGCCGGACGGGACGGCCAGAAGGTGCGGGACTATCCCAGCGGCGCGGTCAGCGGCGCGGACAGCCGAGGTGACCCGCCGGTAGCCTCGCCCCATGAGCGACGCGACGACCCCGTCCTTCGACCTCGGCCCCGACCACCGCGAGCTGCGCGACTGGGTGCACCGGTTCGCGGCGGACGTCGTCCGTCCGGCCGCCGCCGAGTGGGACGAGCGGGAGGAGTTCCCCTGGCCGGTCGTCGAGGAGGCCGCCAAGGTCGGGATCTACTCGTTCGACTTCATCGCCACCCAGGCCTTCGACGAGACCGGCCTCGGCTTCCCGATCACCATGGAGGAGCTCTTCTGGGGCGACGCCGGCATCGGGCTCTCCATCGTCGGCACCTCGCTCGCGGCGGCCGGCGTCCGCGCCAGCGGCACCGACGAGCAGGTCGGGGAGTGGATCCCACAGATGTACGGCAGCCCCGGCGACCTCAAGCTCGGCGCCTTCTGCTCCTCCGAGCCCGACGCCGGCTCCGACGTCGGCTCGATGCGCACCCGCGCGACGTACCACGAGGCCAGCGACGAGTGGGTCATCAACGGCACCAAGACCTGGGCCACCAACGGCGGCATCGCCGACGTCCACGTCGTGACCGCCGTCGTCGACCCCGAGCTGCGCACCCGCGGCCAGGCCAGCTTCGTCATCCCGCCGGGCACCAGGGGGCTCAGCCAGGGCCAGAAGTTCCACAAGCACGGCATCCGCGCCTCCCACACCGCCGAGGTCGTGCTCGACGACGTCCGCATCCCCGGCCGCTGCCTGCTCGGCGGCAAGGAGAAGCTCGACGCCCGCCTCGCCCGCGCCCGCCAGGGAGGCGGCGCGCGAGGAAACGCCAGCATGGCGACCTTCGAGCGCACCCGTCCGGCAGTCGGCGCCCAGGCGATCGGCATCGCCCGCGCGGCGTACGAGGTCGCGCTCGACTACGCCAAGACCCGCGAGCAGTTCGGCAAGCCGATCATCGAGAACCAGGCGATCGCCTTCGCCCTCGCCGACATGGCCACCTCGATCGAGGCCTCGCGGCTCCTGGTCTGGCGGGCGGCCTGGATGGCGCGGCAGGGCAAGACCTTCGAGAACGCCGAGGGCTCGATGTCCAAGCTCTTCGCCGGCGAGACGGCCGTGAAGGTGACCGGCCAGGCGATGCAGATCCTCGGCGGCAACGGCTTCACCCGCGAGTACCCCGTCGAGCGGATGGCCCGCGACGCCAAGATCTACACGATCTTCGAGGGCACCTCCGAGATCCAGCGGCTGGTCATCGCGCGCTCGATCTCGGGCGCCCCGATCCGCTGAACACCCCCCGCCTACGGTGGGGCAGGTGAGCACCACCCGGTTCCGAGGCACCATCGCCGGTGTGGGCACGACGAGCGGGGTGCGGGTGGTCGTCGGCCGCTGGGACACCTCGCCGTACGGCGCATTCGCGGACGCGATGGTCGAGACCCCGGACGGACACCGGGTGCTGATCGCCCCGACCGTGGAGGTGGCCGGGTTCGTGGCGTCGACCTACGTCTTCGACGAGGTCCGGGTCGAGCCGATCCTGGTCGACGACTGGGCGCTGAGCTCCCCGTCGCTGTCGCTCACCCTCACCGTCGGTCGCCGGACGGGCCTCGGCCGGCTGCTGCGCCTGGTGCCGCGGACCCTGGCCGAGAGTCCGGCGTGGTGCCTGGTGACCGACCCGGTGGCGCGGGTCGTGCTGCGTGGCGTGCGGACCCGCGGGACCGCCGGCCGGGACCGACGTGAGTGGTACGGCGCGCCCGACGTCCGCGCGGTCCTCACCGCGTCCGGCACGTTCGACGGCCGGTCCCTGGGCGCGCTCGCGCGGGTCCATCCGACGCCGCGCTTCGGGTTCTCCTCGACCCCGCTCCGCCCGTCGGTGACGACCCTGGTGACCACCGTCCGCGAGGTCAGCCACGCACGGCCGGCAGCATCGTCTGGCTGATCAGCCGCACCTCGCCCGACCGACGCGAACCTGGTCTCGCGACGGCGGGGCCGGGACGGTCGCCGAATTCGGGTACGTGGGACGGCGTCCCCGACCGCGCGCGCATCGCCGCGCTCACGCTCGCCGTATGTCCAGAGGACCCAGGTCAGAGCGCGATGCCGCGGTTGACCCACGTGCGGTAGACCGTCATCCCGACCTTCTCGTAGAGGCCGAGGGCGCCGGTGCGGGAGTCGGTGTTGAGGCTCGAGGTGAGCGCGCCGTGCGCGCGGGCGACGGCGAACGCGTCGACCAGCATCGCCTGAGCGATGCCCTGGCCCCGCTGGTCCTTCCGGGTCGCGATGCGGTCGACGTAGCCCTGGGTGCCGAAGGGGTGGACGTAGGTGACGCCGACGACCGCGCCGGTGCCGTCCGCGACCAGTCGCAGGTGCCACGGCTCGAAGCCGGGCCGCCCGACCGTGCGGGCGAGGAAGTCGTCGAGCGGCTCACGGTCGCGGACCGACCACTCCAGGAACGCGTCCTCGAGGACGGTCCAGCAGGCCTCGTAGTCGTCCGGGGTCGCCTCGCGGAGGGTGTAGCCGACCGGGAGGTCGCGGGCCGGGACAGTCGCGCCCTCGGGCAGCTCCAGCTCCCAGCTCTCCCACCGGATCCGGTAGCCCAGCGCCTCGAGGAGCCGGTCGCCGGCCGAACCGATCGGCACCGGCATCCCGACGACCGTGCTGCCGACCGCGCGGCCGCGGCCCTGCATCCAGCCGGCGAGCGCGGTGCCGATGCCGCGACCCCGGTAGTCGGGATGGACGGCGGCGTCGCCGCGGTCGTTGCCGGAGAGCTCGGCGTAGGCGACGAGGGTCTCGCCGTCGAAGACCCCGACGGTCCCGGCGGACACGTCGTACGACGGGCGTTGCCAGTCGCCCACGATGTCGGCCTCCTCGATGACGACCTCGCCGAGGTCGTGCTGCTCCTGGGCGGCCATGACCTCGTAGACGGCACGTGCGTCGGCGAGGACGAGCGGCCGGGCCACGAGACCGTCGGGCAGGACGAGGTCGACGCTCATGCGGGGGAGTCTGACCGAGCGGACGGCCCGGACGCACGAGTTTTACCTGGCCCTCGCTCAGGAGCGCCGACGGTGAGCCGATCGGACGGGAGCTCGACACGGATCTCGACACCTCCGAGGACACGGACGTCCGACATGCCTGCTGACCCCTGCATCGACACCTCCAGCCGCCGCCGTGTCCTGCGCCTCGCGGGAGGCGCCGCGGCCGGCGGTGTGGCCGCCACCGCGGGCGCCCTGGCCGCCCCGCCGAGCGCCGCCCGGGACGTCTCCTACCGCCCCGGTCGCTACGCCCGGACCCTGCTGCTGAAGCCCGCCGCGCGGCACCTGGTCAACCGCTTCACCTACGGCATCACGCCCGAGACCGTCACCCAGGTGCGGGTCGCCGGCGGCCATCTCGCCTGGTTCGACCAGCAGCTCGCCACGGCGTACGACGGCAGCGCCGACGGCCTCGCCGACTGGTGGCCGGACCTGCACCTCGGCCCCACCGAACTGTGGAGCCGCAACACGATGGGCGTCCGCGGGGGGTGGGAGGTCATGTGGGACTACGGCAACCGCGTGCTGGCCCGCAGGATTCTCTCGCCGCGGCAGGTCCTCGAAGTGATGACGGAGTTCTGGGAGAACCACTTCCATGTCCCCAGCAACTACGACAACATCCACCTGAGCCGGATCGAGTACGGCGAGACCATCCGGCGCCTCGCGCTCGGCCGCTTCGAGGACCTGCTTCAGGCGGCCATCGTGCACCCGGCGATGCTCACCTATCTCAACGCGGCGAGCTCGACCAAGGCGCACCCCAACGAGAACCTCGGCCGTGAGCTGCTCGAGCTGTACACCCTCGGCGTCGGCAACTACACCGAGGACGACGTCAAGGCCTCGGCCCGCATCCTCACCGGCCACCGGGTCGACCTCTACAGGACCTGGGCGTACTCCTACCAGCCGAAGGACCACTGGATCGGTCCGGTCACGGTGGCCGGGTTCAGCGATCCCAACGCCGACGCCGACGGCCGGGAGGTGTGCCGCCGGTTCCTGAGCCACCTGGCGCACCACCCCGCGACCGCACGTCGGATCGCGACCAAGCTGATCCGTGCCTTCGTGTCCGACACGGTGCCGCCCGGCCTGGTGGACCGGTTGGCCGCGGTCTATCTCCAGAACGACACAGCGATCGTGCCCGTGCTCCGGGAGTTGGTGCGCTCGCCGGAGTTCCGATCGAGTGCCGGCACGAAGGTGCGGGACGCCGACGACGACGTCGTGGCGACGTACCGCGTGCTCGGCGTCGGGGTGCGGCCGCCGCGCTCGGACGCGTCGGCCGCCAACCAGCTCTACTGGCAGGCCGCGCTGCTCGGGCTGGCGCCCTTCACCTGGCCGCGGCCCGACGGCCAGCCGGTCGACAACGCGTCCTGGTCGTCGGCGACCCGGGCCCTCGCCTCGATGGCGCTCCACTGGGACGTGGCCACGGGTGCTTGGCCGGGCGACGCCGTCACGTTCCCCCGCTCACGCAGCTGGCTGCCCCGCCGTCGGACCATGCGCTTCCGCGACCTCGTCGACCACCTGTCCCGGAGGCTGCTGTACCGCGAGTCGACACGTACCCTGCTCGAGGCCTGCTGCGAGGCGGTCGCCGCGCACCCCGACGACCTGGTCGGCCCGTCGTCCTCACTCGTGCGTACGCGCATGCCGCGCCTGGTCGCGACCATCCTCGACAGCCCGGCGTTCCTCCAGCGGTGAAGGGCCCTTCCGATGACTACGATTCCCCTCGCCTCCGAACCGTGCGACTGCCCCGACGCCGGCACCGAGCCCGGCCCCAGCCGTCGGGGGGTGCTGCGCGGTGCCGCTCTCCTCGGCGCGACCACGATGTTCGGCTCGACGACGGTCACCCTCGGTGGCGGCGCTGTTGCCGCCGCCCCGCGCGGCGGCAACACGCTGGTCGTGGTCTCGCTGCGTGGTGCCGCCGACGGCCTCTCGCTCGTCGTACCGCACGGCGACCCGGCGTACTACGCGGCCCGGCCGGGGATCGCCGTCCCGCCAGAGCGGCTGATCGCCAGCGACGGCTTCTTCGGTCTGCATCCCGCACTGGCACCGCTGCTGCCACTGTGGGACGCCGGTCGACTGGCGGCGGTCCACGCGACCGGCCTGCCCGCGCCGAACCGGTCCCACTTCGCCGCTATGGAGGAGCTCGAGGACGCTGACCCCGGATCGAGCAAGCGGATCGGCTGGCTCAACCGGCTCGTCGGCAGCGGCGAGAGCCGGAGCTCGCTGCGAGCACTCGCCGTGGGCAGCACCTTGCCGACGGCGATGGCCGGGCCGGAGCCGGTGATGTCGTTCGCCAGCCTCGACAGCGCGCGGGTTGCCGGCACGGATGGTCGCTCGGCTGCCGCACGCGGACGTCTGCGCGCCCTGAACACCCAGTGGGCGAAGGCCCGCGGACCCATGGGGGGCGCCTTCCGGGAGGCGCTCGCCGCGGTGGTCGACATCGCCCCGGCGATGGAGCAGCGCGCTACCCGGACGGCGTACCCCCAGGGCGAGCTCGGCAGCGCTCTCTCCGCCGTGGCGCGCACGCTGCGCGCCGACCTCGGCGTCTCGGCGGTGACGGTCGACAGCGGCACGTGGGACATGCACCAGGGCGTCGGCCTTCCCCACGCCGGCTGGATGGCGTCGAACGCCACGCAACTCTCGTCCGCGATCGCGGCGTTCTTCGCCGACCTCGGTCCGGTCGCGGACCGCGTGACGCTGGTGACGATCAGCGAGTTCGGCCGGCGCGTGCAGGAGAACGCCAACGGCGGGCTCGACCACGGCTGGGGCAACGTCATGCTGGTGGCCGGGGCGGGGGTGAACGGCGGCCGGTACTACGGACGCTGGCCGGGCCTGGAGACGGGCCTGGACGCCGACCTCCGGGTGACGACCGACTATCGCAGCGTGCTCGCCGAGGTGGTCGCGGCCCGGACCTCGG
>VFQN01007382.1_pt1 | contig 11873 bp, 11 predicted proteins | sample 3512371 | NCBI WGS metagenome assembly VFQN01 (sample SAMN10412370, study PRJNA504923) | tailings metagenome | isolation source: Replicate 2 from Balatoc abandoned mine | place: Philippines: Itogon, Benguet | collected 2017-08-28
GCGTCGATCCCCTCGGCCGTCGTCAGGCGGATGTCATTGAGACGGTCGGTCCTGTAGGAGGGGTCCTCTAGCCCCGACGTCGCCTCGGCAGCCAGCAACAGTGACTGGCCGTAGGGAATGGCGTCAGGATGAGCCTCGTTCCAAGTGACGATGTCCGTGAGTGAGGCGATCCCGCAGGGATTGCCGTTCTCGCGCAGGAACTCCCCGATCGCCTTCTTGAACTCGGTGCGGAAGACTGATGAGCGTAGGAGCGCCAGCTCGCGCGCGCTGGGGATGTCGCAGGGATCGACGATGCGGGCGCCGGCCTTCCCGAGTGCGCGCAGCGTCGCGTCGAACGCCCGCTGCATCTCGGCGTCCTCGATCGTCTCGGCCATGGCGACACGCGGAACGCCGATCGTGATGTGCCGCAGGTCCGACGCCTCGGACATGGCCAGCGCCGGCAGGCCGCGCATATAGGTGATGCTGTCGCGCGCGTCTGGCCCGGACATCAGGGCGGCGACGAGGACGGCGTCCTCCACGGACCGCGCGAACGGACCGATCGTGTCCTGGCTCGGCACCAGCGGTGCGACGCCGGCGCGGCTGATGAGCCCGACGGTCGGCTTGTAGCCGACTGTGCCCGTGACGGAGGCCGGAGTCTGGATGGAATTTTGCGATTCGCCGCCTATGGCTACAGGCGCGAAGGCGGCCGCAACGGAAGCTGCCGAGCCGACGCTCGACCCCTGGCCCCGGCCGAAGCGTGGACCGCGAGGGTTGCGCACGACGCCGCCGGCGCTGCTGAACTCCGACGGCATGACGTCGGATGTGTAATCGGCAAACTCGGTCATGTTGGCCTTGCCGAGCACGATCGCTCCTGCTCGCGTCAGCTTCGATACGACCGTCGCTTCCCGCCGTGGCACGAAGCCCTCAAGCGCCCGTGCGCCGATCGTCGCGGCCATGCCGTCCGCGGTGAGCACATTGTCCTTGAGCAGAACCGGCACACCCAGCAGCGGCAGATTTGTGTCGCCTCTGGCGATGCGCCGGTCGGCCTCGTCGGCCTCGGCAAGCGCGCGAGGCGCAAGCTCGCGGACAGCGTTGAGACCATCCTCGCCGCCGTTCCTGGCGTCAATGCGGGCGAGATACCACTCGACCGCCTCACGCACAGAGACGCGCCGGTTGCGGTAGGAGCGCTTCAGATCGCTGATGGAGCCACCGGCGAGGATCTGGGCGATGTCCATGTTTGGAACTCCATCTCGGATGTCGGGCAGTGCCGCGCGCGTCGGCGCGGGCTCACGGCGCTTTCGCGCGGATTGCGGGAGCCGGCCCCGGGAGGAGGGCCGGCTCAGCAGGTCGAAGCTTTCTTGCGACCTGCCCAAGTTATCCTGGTCGGCTAGAGCAATTCCAGCAAAAGTGCGCAGCGGCTTTGCGTCCGGAATTGCGTAAGAACAAAGGGTTAGAGCATTTCCGCGATTCGGAGAAAGCGGAACTGCTCTAGCCGAAGAAGGCGCAGCCCTGGTCGGTGACGGCCTTGCGTGCGGCGTCCATACCAGGGAACTCACCCTCCTCGAGTAGCGGGCCCCATTCGACGTGCTTGCTGTGAAGTTCGGCGACCTTGTCGGCGACGTAGGCAGCATCGGCTGCCTGCACACAGGCGACCCCGTTGGTGTCGGCCACGACGATACTGCCGGGGAACACGACCACGCCGCCGCAAGCGACGGGCACGTTTACCTCGCCCGGTGCATCGGCAAGGCAGGCGTTGGGCACGACACCGCGGGCGAACATCGGAAAGCCCGATTCGGCGATCTCGTCAGCGTCCCGCACATATCCGTCGACCACCATCGCAGCCACGCCACGCTTGCGCATGCCGCCGGCGAGCAGCCCACCGAACATGGCGAAGTCCGAACTGCTGCGGGTCGAGACGACGAGCACATCGCCCTTTCGCAGCATCGCCATCGCCATCTTCAGCACGTTCACGCCGCCGAGCGGCAGCGACACGGTGACGGCCGTCCCGGCAATGCGGCCAGGCACGTTGCCGATGCGGTGGAGGCCTCTCATGGTCGCCGCTTGGCGGGTGACGTCGGCGATATCGGCGGTGTCGCACTCCGCCAGTCGCTTCACCAGAGCGGCCGGGGCGCGCTCGACCTGCTCGTAAACCCTGAAACCGATGCTCATTGCGCTCACCGTATCGTCGCTATGCTGAAATTGAAGTTCTGGTCGGGCCGTGGCTCCCAGTCGACCTTCTTCGACACGCCGTAGCTGTCGACGAGCTGGTAGAGCGGCACCCAGTACGCCTTGTCGATGATTATGTGCTGCTCGATCTCGGCGTAGGTCTTCTGGCGAAAGTCTGCGTCGGTGGTCAGGTTCGCGGCTGCGCCAAGCTCGTCGAGATGCTTGTCGTCGGCGTCGAGATAGCCGCCGTAGCGCGCTCCCGAAGAGAAGTAGGCACGCGACACGAGGAAGCTGGAGTCCGCATACATCGGCGCATAGTTCTGCAGGTTGATGCCGGTCGAGTCTCCAGCACCGTACTTCTGAGCCATGATGCTCTGTGCTGCGCCGTCGAGGTTGGCGATGATGCCCGCCTTGGCGAGTTGCGCCTGCACAGCCTGCGCCACGTAAGGTTCCATCACCGTGCCGTCCTGCGTGAAGTGCAGGTCGATGGTGACGCCGTCTGGATAGCCGGCCTCGGCCAGCAGCGCCTTGGCCTTCTCCGGGTCGTAGGGGATACCGGCGAAGGACGTCTCGTAGCCGATCTCGCCGGGCAGGTAGATGCCGTTGAGCGGAACCGCGTCCTGGCCCAGCAGCGAGCTGACGATGGCGTCGCGATCGATGGCATGGGCGATGGCTTGGCGAACCCTCACGTCGTCGGTCGGCTTGTGCTTGGCGCTGACGAAGAAGAAGACGCGCCGCTGGCTCGGCATCCTTTTCACCTCCGCATCGGGCAGAGCCTCGACGAGTGGCGTCAACGACGGTGACAAATCGGCCACGACGTCGGCGCTGCCGGCTTGCAGCTCAGCTACGCGCGTCATGTCGTCGGCGATGCTGCGGTAGACGACTTTCTGGATCTTCGGCTTCTCCCCCCAGTAGTCGGGATTAGCCTTGAGGTTGATCGACACGCCCTTCTGCCAGCTCTCCAGCATGTAAGGGCCGGTGCCGATCGGCGCATTGCCGAAGCCCTGGGTCTTGACCTGGGCGAAATATGCCGGCGGGTAGACGTAAAGGAAGGAGAGCTGCGCCGGCACGGTCGGCAGATTGGGCGCCTTGGTGACGACGTCGAAGGTCAGGTCGTCTACCACTTTGATCTCCAGGTCGCCGACGAGCGGCGGCCCGGAGCGCTTGTTCTCCATGTAGACGTCCTTGGTGAGCCTTACGGCTTCCGCCGTCAGCAGCTCGCCATTGGTGAACTTCACGCCCGGACGCAGGTGGAAACGCCAGGTATGGTCGTCGACCTGTTCCCACTTCTCCGCCAAATTCGGCTCGAGGCGGTATTCCTTGCCGTCCCACACATATTTGGTGATCGATTCCACAATCTCCGAGCTGATGCGCAGTGACGGCCGCACCGACTCGAAGTCCGGTTCGAGCATGTTGACGACTGCCGCCTGGACGACGTTCAGCGTATCTTTGTCCTGGGCGAGCGTATAGCCAGTCGATAGCGCGGCGGAAACAGATAATATCGATGCAGCAACTGCAAGCGCTGAGAGAAATGTTCTTCTGCTCATTGGTTCACCTCCCGGTCCAAGGTACGAGCATAGCCCTCTGGCAGGGGCGCAACCCTGCCAGCGCTTGCACGAATTGACTTGCGTGTGACGATGATAGGAGGGTCGGCCCTATTTCTTTCATACGAATTGAAGCTTGCAGCTATATCAAAAACGTTTCGCCGTTCTCGATGCACGGGCTCTGGTGCCGGCCGGGCGCCTAGCACGCATCACCAAGGCCGAAGTAAGCGAGCAGGAGACGGCGGTCGCCAGCGCCAGGCTCCAGCCATAACCGAGATGCGGCAGAATCAGCGCGAACGTCGCCGAGAATACCGCTAGACCAGACGCGCCCTTGAGGGCCGCGTTGAGCGTCCCAATCGCATTCGCGGCGCCGAGCTTCTCGTGGAGCGTGACGGCGAGCACCCCGAAGCCGATCGGGAAAGCGAGGAAGATTCCCGAAAGTTCCGGGCCGATGCGGCTAGACACAGCCGTGACCACGGCGACAAGCAGGCCGGCGAGACCGCCGCGCATGATGAGCGTATCCCGGCCGATGGACAGCCTGCCGGGCGTTGCGCTGAGAGCGAGGCGCGAACCGAGGCTGATCGCGATTGCCGTGACGACGCCGAAGACGGCCAGCCCGACGAGGGGCGCTGGCGGCAGATGGCTGATCACGACCGCGAGGGCCGCCCAGGTGATGCAGGCACAGGCCAGCGAAGCTGCCACACCCCTGCCTCGCGCACAGGCCATGTAGGTGAGGATGAAAGCCTGCGTGCCGCATAGCGACCACAGCGCACTGGCCGCGGCGTTGCCGACGAATGCGGGTGTGGCATGCAGCGAAAGGAAATAGAAGCCGGGGCCGATCGCCACCGGCAGGCCGGCCAGCGCGCCGCCGATACGAGGGCCGAAACGGTCGGCGGCCCAAGTGACGGCGATCACCACCGTCGCAGTGGCGACCATGCGGAAGGCGAGCGCGAACAGGGGAAGCTCGGCGAGTTCTTGCAAGCGATCCTCGGGCGCAGGAGCGGCGGGCAGCGCGGCGAATCTATCTCGCGCCGTTCGGCATTGTGTCACTAAGCCATTCCGCTGCTATCTTCGAGAGCGATTGCGGCCGTCAACGGCCGGGCATCCCTTGGGTTTGGCGCGGAAAAAATGGATCTCAAGCAGCTTGGTTACTTCGTGAGGGTGGTGGAGCTGGGCAGCCTGACACGGGCGGCCACCGTGCTGCGGATCGCCCAGCCGGCGCTCGGCATCCAGATCAAGAAGCTGGAAGTGGAGTTCGGTGCGCCGCTTCTGGTGCGCCATTCGCGCGGGGTGGAGCCCACCGACGTCGGCGCGCTGCTGTTCGAACAGGCTAGCACGCTGCTCGCCAATGCCGACGCGATCAAGAACAGGATCAACGACTACAAGGGGCCGCCGCGCGGCCACGTTTCTCTCGGCGTTCCGCCCATCGTGCATTCGGTGCCCATCGACGTGATCGAGCGCTGCACGGCGGAATATCCTGAAATCTCGTTGACGATCGTCGAAGAGTTTTCCTCCTTCCTGGTTGAATGGATCGAGGACGGGCGACTCGACATGGCCTGCGCCTACGTCGATTCCATCCCGCGAGACATGCGCGGCGAACGCCTGCTGCGCGAGGATTTCCTGTTCGTCGGTGCCCCCGAAATGATGGGAAACAACATGAGCGACATCCCCTTCGACGAGGTGGCGAAACATCCGCTCATCCTGCCGGGAAAGGAAAACAGCCTCCGACGGCTGCTGCACGACGCTGCACTTCGCAATGGCGTCTCGCTCAATGTGCCGCTGCAGGTCCGTTCCCAGCCGCTGGTCAACGAACTCGTCGAGCGTTCGTTCGGCTATACGATCCTGCCCTACATGGCGGCGCGGCTGAAGATGCAGCAGGGCCGCTTCGTGGCCCGCCGCATCGTCAACCCGGTCGTGTCGACCGAGTTGCGGCTGATCTACCGGGAACGGCGAACCTTCTCGAAGGCGGAGGGCGCGGTGCGGGACATCGTGATCAGCGCCTTCAAGGACGAGATAGCCCGCTCGATTGCCTCTGGAAGCAGCTTCCTGCGGGACTGACGCCTGAAGCCCTATTCGTCTGCAATAGGAGCCATACCATTTATGTATGACGGAAGCTGCGGGATCGCCGCTATCCTGCTTGCGAAAGACCAACACGCACACCCCGCCGAGCCACTGTGCGAGGCATCATTGGGAAGTCGTTCGACTGATCGTGCCGCGGTCTACCCAAACACAAAACGCATGGATGACAGTATCGTGAATGCAAGAGCCAAACTCCCGATGCGCGAGAACAAGCTGCGCAAGGTGCTGACCGAGAAGCACGTCACGGTGGGAGCCTTCATGGACTTCCCTTCCGCCGACCTTGTCGAGTTCACGGCCTGGGTTGGCTTCGACTGGATCCTGATCGACGCGGAACATGTCGGGATAAGTGTCGAGACCTGCTACAACCTCGTCCGCGCAGCGGATGCTGCGGGCATCGCCTCGATCGTGCGAGTGCCCGACATCAGCGCCGAGACAATACTTGCCTATGCCGACAGCGGCGTGGGCGGCGTGATCGGCCCGCATGTGCGAAGCGCGGCCGACGCCAAGGCGCTGGTGGCGGCGCTGCGTTTCGCGCCGCTCGGCGTGCGCGGCGCTTCGGCCGGCTCGCGGGCTGCCAATTTCGGCGTCACCCAGAGCCCACGCGACTATTTCGGCGCGGTCGACACACATCCCGTGGCGATGGCGCTGCTGGAGGACGTCGAGGCCTATGACGGGGACATCGAGGCGATCGGCCAAGTCAAGGGGCTGGATGTGTTCTGCCTCGGCAAGATGGATCTCTCCATCTCGGCCGGCGTACCGGGCGACCTCGGCCATGAGGCGGTGCAGTCGCGTCTGCGCAAGGCGGCAGACGTGGCGCAACGGCACGGCAAGGTCCTCAACGAGGCGGTCGGTGACGAGGCGTCGGTGGAGCGCGCCATCAAGCTCGGCTCGCGCATGCTGATGGGGTCTGTCCAGAGCCTGCTCGGGCAGGCTGGGCAGTCCTTCATCGAGATGGTCTCCGATGTAGCGAACAAGGCTGCGGCCAGGTAGACGTGGAACGGCGGGACGACAATGAGCGCGACGAGGTCCTCCGAGTGGAGGACCTCTCCATCGGTTTCGTCCAGGGCGGCGATACGCGGACGGTGCTCGACCGCGTATCGCTGTCGATCCGCTTGGGCGAGACGCTCGGCCTCGTCGGCGAGTCTGGATGCGGCAAATCCACGCTCGGCCGTGCCGTGATGCGGCTGGTGCCCTCCAATGCGGCGGCTCGCGGCTCGATTCGGCTCCTCGGCCGTGACGTGCTCGACATGGACGAGCGTGAGATCAGGCGGTTGCGCGGCGGCGCCGTTGCCATGATCTTCCAGAACCCGATGTCGGCGCTCAACCCCGTGCTCACCATCGGTCGCCAGATCACAGAGGCGCTGGAGACGCATACTGCCCTCCGCGGCCGTGCCGCGACTGCGCGGGCCGTCGAACTCCTGCAAATGGTCGGTATCAGCCGACCAGCCGACCGCGTCTACGATTATCCGCATCAGCTCTCCGGCGGGATGCGACAGCGCGCCATGATCGCGATCGCGATAAGCTGCGACCCCAAGCTGCTGATCGCCGACGAGCCGACCACCGCGCTCGACGTGACGGTGCAGGCGCAGATCCTCGACCTCCTCCTCTCCCTGCAGGAGAAGCTGTCGATGGCGATGCTGTTCATCAGCCACGACATGTCGGCAGTCGCGAGCGTGGCCGACCGCATCGGGGTGATGTATGCTGGCCGTATCGTCGAGCAGGGCGCAGCGGTGCCGCTGCTGCGTGATCCCGCCCATCCCTACACGCTCGGCCTGCTGAACTCGGTTCCGCATGTCGACGGTGTTCGCCGCGCACGGCTACAGGCGATTCCCGGCAGCGTTTCGTCCGCCCCGGCGGCCGGCTGCTCGTTCCGGCCGCGCTGTGCCTTTGCGGTTGGCCGCTGCGCGACCGAGACGCCGCCAATCGCCGGGATCGGCGGGGGCCGCGTGTCGCGCTGCTGGCTGGCGTCGGCCGACTGGCGCCCGATCGCCGCGCGGAGCATGGCGACATGATGGCCGATACAACAGCTCGGCGGGCGGCCGGCGGTTGGCCGGAACCAGGCGTGACGCCGCTGCTCCGCGTGAGCGACCTCACCGTCGAATTCGGCGGCGGGCACAAGAAGTTCCGAGCGGTCGACGGGGTCTCCTTCGAGCTGATGCGTGGCGAGACGCTCGGCGTCATCGGCGAGTCGGGCTGCGGAAAGACCACGCTGGGCCGCGCCGTGCTGCAATTGCTGCGGCCCTCCACAGGCAAGGTGCTGTTCAGGGACCGCGACCTCGCCCGGCTCGGCGGAGCGAAGCTGCGCGGCATGCGCCAGTACATGCAAATGATCTTCCAGGACCCACGCTCGAGCCTCGATCCGCGCTGGACCGTCGGCGATACGCTGCGCGAGCCGCTCGCCGTGCACCGCATAGCCTCGGGCGCGGCGGCCGACCGGATCGTCGACGAAATGCTGGAGGCGGTGGGCCTGACAGCCGCGGCCAGGAAGCGCTATGCGCACGAGTTCTCGGGCGGACAACTCCAGCGCGTTGCCATCGCGCGGGCGCTGGTCGCCCGGCCAGAACTCGTCGTCTGCGACGAGCCGACCGCCAGCCTGGACGTCTCGGTGCAGGCGCAGGTCGTCAACCTGCTCTCCGAGTTGCAGGAGCGGTTCGGCCTGACCTACATCTTCATTTCCCACGACCTAGCGATCGTGCGGCACCTCGCGCACCGCGTGATGGTTATGTATTTCGGCAGGGTGGCGGAGATCCTGCCGAGCGAGGACATCTCCCGCGCGGCGCGGCATCCCTATACGCGCACGCTGCTTGCGGCTGTGCGTGACCCCGCAACCACGTCGAAGTGCCGGCCGCAGCCGGCCGAGGCAATGCTCGCGGAAGCGCCGCAACTGCCGATCCTGCGGCCGGACGGCTGTTACTACGAGGCGCGCTGTAGACATTCCGAGCTGCGCTGCGGCAGCGTGACGCCGCTGCTCGAAACGGCGGACGGGCAGCACAGCATCGCCTGCCACCGCTGGCGCGATCTCGCGCGGGAGTTGGCTAGATGATCCGCTTCGTCCTGCGTCGCCTGGTCTCCGCCTTCGTCGTGCTGTTCGTTGTGGCGTCGGCGACCTTCTTCGTCCTCAACCTGACCGGCGATCCGGTCACGGCGGTGCTCCAAGGCACAGGCTCCTCGCAGGAGGAGATCGCCGCGCTGAAGTCCAAGCTCGGCTACGACCGACCGATCATGGTGCGCTACGGCGACTTCCTCTGGTCGGTGGCGCATGGCGATTTCGGCGTGTCTATCCGTTACGGCCAGCCGTCTATCGACATGGTAATGGAACGGCTGCCCTACACGCTGATGCTCGACGGCGCGGCGATCGCCATCATCGTCGTGCTCGGCCTGCCGCTCGGTATCCTGGCGGCGAGCTTCAAGAGCGGCTGGTTCGACCGCTTCGTGTCCGCCGCGACCGGGCTCGCCCAGTCGGTGCCGCATTTCGTCGTCGGGCCACTGCTCATCCTGTTCTTTGCCGTGCTGCTGAGATGGGTGCCGGTCTCGGGCGGCGCGACATACTCCTCCATCGTGCTGCCGGCTCTTACGCTGGCGCTTTATCCATTGGCGCTCGTTGCGCGGGTGCTGAGGGCGAGCATGCTGGAGACCATCGATCAGGACTATGTCCTGACCGCACGGGCCAAGGGCCTGTCACAGCCGGTCATCGTCCTGCGCCACATGGTACGCAACGCGTTGCTGCCCGTCCTCACTGTCATCTCCCTCCAGATCATCGCCATGATCGGCGGCACCATCGTCGTGGAGTCGATCTTCGGCTGGCCTGGCCTCGGCAGCTTCGCGCGCGACACGCTGCTGGCCAGCGACTTCCCGCTCGCCCAGACGATCATCATCTTCGTTGCCGCCGCGGTGGTGACCATTAATCTCGTCACCGACATCGTCTACGCGCTGGTCGATCCGCGCATCCGGCTGGAGTGAGTGTGGAGATGGCGACGATGTCCGATCCCCGCACCGACCAGCTGGCGATATCACGGTCGACGGCCGTGCGACGGTTTCTCTTCCGCTGTCCGCCCCCGGTGCTGGCGGCGCTCGCGGCGGTGGGGGTCCTCGTCGCCGTCGCCGCCCTCGGGCCGCTATTGGCGCGCGACCCCACTGCGCAGGACCTGCTGTCGGTCCTGCGCCCGCCGCTCAGTGCCGGCAATGCAGGCACCTATCTGCTCGGCACCGACCAGCTCGGGCGCGACCTGCTTGCGCGGCTGTTCAGCGGCATGCGCACGTCGCTCGTCATCACCTTCTTTGCGGTGCTAATCGGCGGCACTGTCGGCACCGCCATCGGACTCGCGAGCGGCTATCTCGGCGGGCGGGTCGACAACTTGCTGATGCGCATCGTCGACATCCAGCTCGCCGTGCCGGGCGTGCTGCTGGTGCTCACTCTGGCTGCGGTGCTGCGGCCGAGCGTAGGCACAACGATCTGCGTACTCTCGCTCATCGTCTGGGTCGTCTATGCGCGTGTGGCCCGCGCCCAGGTGCTCTCGTTGCGCGAGACCGACCTAGTGATGGCGGCGCGCGCGACCGGCTGCTCGGACGCGCGCATACTTCTCTACCATGTGCTGCCCAACATCGCCGGTTCGATCTGGGTCATTACCACGCTTGAATTTGCGCATGTGATGATCGCCGAGGCCGCGCTCGGCTATCTGGGCCTGGGCGTGCCGCCGCCGGCACCGACGCTGGGCGCAATGATCTCGGAGGGCCAGCGCTACCTGCAACTCGGCAAATGGTGGCTGGTTGTCGTGCCGGGTGTCGTCGTCTCGGTCACCATCATCTCCATCAACGCGATCGGAAACTGGCTGCGCGACATGCTCGACCCGCGCTCGCGCGGCCGTTCAGGCTAAGAGGCCGCCCGGCGCCTCATTCACCCGCAACTTCGGAGGACACAGATGGGCAACTACTTGCCACACATGAACTGGCGCCAGGCCAGGGACGCCGCGGCCCGAAACGCGGTGGCGATCGTGCCGATCGGCACGATCGAGGCGAACGGTCCGCAATTGCCGCTCGGCTACGACACGCTGGTGTCGGAGGCGCTGGCCAAGCAAGCGGCCGAGCGGACCAATGACGTGTGGCTGCCGCCCGTCTTCTATGGCGTGTCGGAAGCGATCGACGCCTTCCCCGGCACGATCAGCGTGTCACCAGCGTTCCTTGCGCAGCAGATCGAGGGCATCCTCGATGGGCTGGAGCGGTCCGGTTTCGGCAAGATCCTGTTGATCACCCATCACGGGCCGAACCAAGTGTCGGCCGAGATCGCCGGCCGTAATTTCCGCCGCCGCACCGGGCGGCTGGTGGCGTCGATCAACCCCGCCCGCATCGCCCGCGATCTCGGCGGCGACCTGTTCCGCGCGGACGAGTTCGGTCACGGCGCCGAGCCCTCCGTGTCACTGATGATGTGTCTGCATCCCGGTTCCGTCTCCGACGGGGGCCCCAGCGATCCGACCAAGGGCACCGTGCTGGGGCTACCGGTCAGCACGCCCAACAGCGTTGTCTTCGGCAAGAGCGAGGTGGACATGTTCCTCCAGCTAGAGGAGGTGTCGCCGACCTCGGGCTGGGGCAATTCCACTGGTGGATCGAAAGAGCGGGGCGCCGAGCTGTTCTCACGCATGCTCGACTACACGGTCGGCTTCCTGAAGCACCTGCACGGCCAAGAAACGCGCGTCGCGCCTCCGCGGATCGTGGGCTGACCAGGCGCTACCGGCGCGCGCCTGATGCAGGCGAGCCCGGAAAGGCCCTGCGGTCGCTTGGATTTTCCTCAGACTAGTGACGCAGGGATGGAATTCGCACCACGGACATCGGAACATCCGGCCCTATGCGCAGGGCGATCATGTCTTTCGAAATCAGCTTTTCGCGACGGCCACCAGCATCGAAGCGATCCCGGACGACATCGGTGCGGCCGTAGTCCGTAACGAGTTTGACGTACCGCTTCAGTACCGGCCAAAGCAAGCTCTGGACAGGATCTTCCATCACCATGGGGCGGGGCGTTCACGGTCCATATTCGTGTCGTGATCCTTCAAGAAACCTACGCCGGGAAGGGCTAAGCCTGCCTCCGATCCGGCGTTCGAGGAATTGGCATGA
>VFQN01007383.1_pt1 | contig 11873 bp, 8 predicted proteins | sample 3512371 | NCBI WGS metagenome assembly VFQN01 (sample SAMN10412370, study PRJNA504923) | tailings metagenome | isolation source: Replicate 2 from Balatoc abandoned mine | place: Philippines: Itogon, Benguet | collected 2017-08-28
ACCGAGGAGGAGATTGTGGTGGTTGTTTGAGAAAAGATAATAAACAGAAGAATATCGAATATTGAATAATCAATTTCGAAATTGATTATTCAATATTCGATATTCTCTCCTCTATCCTTCTAACACCGGTCTTAGCCACTTTTCAGCGGTTTCTAGAGACATGCTTTTTCTCTTTGCATAGTCTTCAAACTGGTCTTGTTGAATTTTACCCACTCCATAATACTGACTTTGCGGATGAGCGAAATACCATCCACACACAGAGGAAGCAGGATACATGGCCAGACTTTCTGTGAGTTCTATGCCAATGTTCTGAGTGACTTGGAGTAGATCGAATAGTTTATACTTTTCTGTATGATCCGGACAAGCTGGATATCCTGGTGCCGGACGAATACCCACGTATTTTTCTTTGATGAGTTCTTCATTGCTGAGCGACTCATGTTGATCGTATCCCCAATATTCTTTTCGGGTTTTTAAATGCAGGAATTCTGCAAAAGCTTCTGCTAAACGATCAGCCAACGCTTGTAACATGATCTTGTTATAATCATCATGATTAGCTTCAAATTTCTTGATAGGCTCATCAATTCCTTGAATTGTTACAGCAAAAGCACCGATATGATCTTTCTTTCCGCTGCTTGCAGGCGCAATGAAATCAGCTAAAGATAAATTAGGTTGTCCTGGTGCTTTTTTGATTTGTTGGCGTAAGAAGGAAAGCGTAGTCTCTTTACCTTGATCAGTTACAATCACATCATCATCTACACTGGCTGCTTCCCAGAAGCCAATGGTTCCTTTGGCGGTCAGCCACTTTTCTGCAATGATGGTATCCAATAATGCATTGGCATCATTGTACAGTTTCGTTGCTTCTTTTCCAACTACGGTATCGGTTAATATCTCAGGGAAATTACCATGCATTTCCCAAGCAATGAAAAAAGGCTTCCAATCGATATAAGAACGAATCTCACTCAAATCAGCATCTGCAAATACTTTTATGCCTGTAAAACCTGGCGTAACAGGAGAGAAGCCAGCCCAGTCGATATTGACTTTATTTTGTAATGCTTCACTGTAAGGCAGGTATTGTTTGATACTCTTTTTATTATCAAATCCCTCTTTCAGCTTTACATATTCTTCGGTGGTTGATTTTAGAAAGACTTCTTTCTGTTCTTTATTCAACAATGATCCTGCAACGGTTACACTTCTAGAAGCATCTAACACATGAACCACACCATTGCCATATTCTGGCGCAATCTTAACAGCGGTATGCATTCTGGAAGTAGTGGCTCCACCAATTAACAAGGGTTGTGTCATACCACGACGCTTCATCTCTTTGGCAATATGTACCATTTCATCCAAAGAAGGCGTGATGAGTCCGCTTAAACCAATGATGTCTGCGTTTTCTTTTTGTGCGGCATCCAGAATTTTATCTGCAGGTACCATTACACCTAGGTCAACGATATCATATCCATTACAACCCAATACCACACCCACAATATTTTTTCCGATATCGTGTACATCTCCTTTCACTGTGGCCAATAATATTTTTGCTGCACCAGCTGCTTCTGTGTTGGTGGTTCCAGCTTTGAGATGTGCTTGTTTTCTTTCTTCTTTCTCTGTTTCAATATAAGGAGTAAGTACCGCAACGCTTTTTTTCATTACACGTGCACTCTTTACTACTTGTGGTAAGAACATTTTACCGGCGCCAAATAAATCACCTACAATGTTCATCCCATCCATTAATGGACCTTCAATCACATCCAATGGTTTGGGATATTTCTGTCGGGCTTCTTCAGTATCCGCTTCAATATAATCGGTGATGCCATTGATGAGGGAGTGAGCCAATCTTTTTTCAACAGGCTCATTACGCCAAGCTTCATCTTTCACTTCCACTTTACCTTTTGCTTTTACAGTTTCTGCAAATGCAATAAGTTTTTCAGTGGCTTCGTTGTTGTCATTATTTCTGTTCAGTAGCACATCTTCACATAAGTTGCGAAGTGTGGGCTCTATTTCATCGTATACTACCAATTGTCCGGCATTCACGATACCCATATCCATTCCAGCTTTAATTGCATGAAATAGGAATACAGAGTGGATAGCTTCACGAACATGGTCATTACCACGGAATGAAAAAGAAACGTTGGATACACCACCACTTACTTTGGTTAGTGGCATTAGTTGTTTGATTTCTCTGGTAGCTTCAATAAAATCTACTGCGTAATTATTATGCTCTTCAATACCGGTAGCTACTGCAAAAATGTTGGGATCGAAAATAATATCCTGAGGAGGAAATCCTACTTTCTCGGTAAGGATTTTATAGGCACGGTGACAAATCTCTACTTTTCTCGCCTTGGTATCGGCCTGTCCAACTTCATCAAATGCCATTACAATAACAGCTGCACCAAATGCTTTACAAATAAATGCCTGCTCAATAAACTTCTCTTCTCCTTCTTTCATGGAGATGGAATTCACAATACATTTTCCTTGTACGCATTTTAATCCAGCTTCAATGATCTCAAATTTTGAGCTATCAATCATGATAGGGATACGTGCAATATCTGGTTCGCTCTGTAAAAGATTCAGGAAAGTAGTCATGGCTTTTACACCATCCAGTAATGCATCATCCATATTCACATCCAATACCTGTGCGCCATTCTCTACTTGTTGACGGGCAACAGACAATGCTTCTTCATACTTGTTCTCGCGAATCAGTCTCGCAAATTTCTTTGAACCTGTTACATTCGTTCTTTCACCAACATTCACAAAGTTGGTTTCCGGTCTAACCACCAAGGGCTCAAGACCTGATAAACGGAGATAGGGTTTTATGGTAGTAGTTGAACTCATGTCGTTAACTTAAAAATTAAGCCAATGCTGTTTCAATAACAGGAAGTGGTCTTGGTGAAATCTTTTTAACGTGATCGGCGATATGTTTGATATGATCAGGAGTGGTTCCGCAACAACCACCTACAATATTTACAAAACCTTGTTGTGCCCACTCTTCAATAAAATGAGCGGTTTGATGTGGGGCTTCATCATATTCTCCCATCGCATTTGGTAATCCGGCATTGGGATATGCAGAAGTATAACATGCGGCTATCTGACTCAGTTCTTCAATATGTGAACGCATTTCAGCAGCACCTAATGCACAGTTTAGTCCAACGCTTAATGGTTCTGCATGCATTACAGAAGTGTAAAAGGCTTCGAGTGTTTGTCCACTCAATGTTCTTCCTGATGCATCCGTAATCGTACCACTGATCATAATCGGCAATTCAGGTATACCTGTTTCACGGAAGAATTGTTTGGCAGCAAAAATGGCGCCCTTGGCATTGAGTGTATCAAAGATGGTTTCGATCAATAAAATATCTACACCTCCATCTACCAATCCTTTGATTTGTTCTTTATAGGCAGTTACCACTTCATCAAACGTAACAGCTCTGAATCCAGGATTATTGACATCGGGAGAAAGGCTTAATGTTTTATTCAATGGACCAATGGCCCCGGCAACATATTTAGGAGTTGTAGTAGGATTTTCAGCGATAAATTCTGTAACCGCATCTTTCGCACATTTTGCTGCAGCTACATTTAATTCGTATGCAAGCGATTGCATATCATAATCGGCCATTGCAATGGTAGTACTGCTGAAAGTATTGGTTTCAATGATATCTGCACCAGCAGCAAGGTATTCTTTATGAATGCCTTTGATGATTTGTGGTTGCGTAATGCACAATAGGTCATTGTTTCCTTTTACATCACAATGCCAGTCTTTGAATCGTTCACCACGATAGTCGGCTTCTGTTAGTTTGTGACGTTGGATCATGGTACCCATGGCACCATCGATCACCAAAATTCTTTTTTCCAATTCTTTACGAATACTCATAATTCACTTCTTTAAGAACAACAAAATGTTCATGTACTTGGGTGAACCAATGAAACGTAGGGAGAAAATTCGAGGGTGCTTTTCTGTACGTTTATTAGTTCGATTTGTCCCGATACCATCGGGATTACAGGCCGAACAATAAACAAATCCGCCTGTGTAGGGTACAAAGATAGGTAAAATGCAATAAAAAAGCCTCTGTAGTAATGATCTACAGAGGCTTCTGTTTTATAATCGTATTGATTTATCCCTTTTTCTTTTTACCTAAAGTAAAAATACGGGAGATATTAAAACCCCAACGGATATCACCTTTACCCCATGATCCAAAGGTTTCATGTATAAAAGTATGTTCATTCATACCAATCGAATTGGTAAAATGCAGTTGAAATACGTGTCCACCGGTTTGTATATCCACCCCAATAGATAATGGATTATAGGTTCCATCGAAACGTTCAGTCTGCACGAAGTACTCAGCATTAATGCTTACTCGCTTGCTAACTTTTTGTCTGGCCAAAAAGCCTACAGAGAAAAGATCTTTTGCACCCCCGGTCAAGAATAGGATTCTGTTATATCGGGTATAGGTAGGAGAGATTTGTAAAGATGTATTTTCATTAAACTTTCTAGCTACCATTAATTGTGCTGTATAATAAGTTCTGTCTTGGGTTTTCACATTCAAAGTTGGATCGGCATAGCGTACTCCACGATACATAACTGATCCTAACAAAGAAACTGATACCGGTACATTTTTTACTCCACTACTTTGTCTGAGTAATCGGTATTTCACAAAAGCGTCTGCTTCCTTGTTGGTTCCTGTTCTTCCGATACCGATCATTAGATTTTCTGCCAAACCAAAATCAAAACCAATACGTGCTGCAACAAAATCCAATCCGAATAAATTATAGAAGCCCTGATTTAAAGGCGCGAAGCGGTGATTGATACGGAAGTCCATACTCCCTTTACCAGTTATTTCTACTGTTTGCGTAGTCACCAATCGGGTAGAGTAAAAAGTGTTGAGTGTTTTTTCAGTTCTGTTTTTGTCTTCAGCAGCAGCGGTGCTGTCTTGCATTTTAAATAGATCTGTTTCTTGTGCAATAGAAGTAAAACTGATAAGGGTTAGGCAAAAAATAGCCATTGACCTTTTTAATAAGATCTTCATACAGGTGTTTTTATGGTGATAATGATTACTGGTACAGACAGTTGATATCTACCGTTACTTTTTCAGTAACTGAAGATGCATCGATTTTGAAGTCACTCATATTGATCACAAATCCGGCTCTAGCACTAGGTTTACCACCTTTGATTTCTATATTTCCTTTTACGGTGATGTTTTTAGTAACACCATGTAAGGTAAGATCTCCTTTCACAGTAACAGGATAAGTTCCGTCTTTTGTGAAATTCACATCTTTCAGGTTTGTAATATTGCCTTTAAAATCAGCTCTGGGAAACTTACTGCTCTCCACATATTGATCATTGAAGTGCTCTTGCATTTCTGCATATTTGAATTTGAATCCCTTAATAAGCATGCTGAAAGTGATTTGTCCATTATCAGCAACCCTACTGGTGACTTCATTATTCACTGCTTTAACATCTCCATCTGTGGGAGATTCAAAAGTGATTTTTCCATTACGTGTTCCGAAAATCTTTTGTGCATCGGCTTGTATCCCGATCAAAAGAACCAGCGACAAGAATCCAATAATTTTCTTCATAATCTTTCCTTTCTTATTTTACTAGTATACCATCATTGATTACAACATTTGCATCTGGAATATATCCTCTGCAAAAGCCTTTGAATGTAATGTTTTGTCCTACAGTCAATGCACCCGGATTGGTCTTAAAAGTACAATTGATCACTACAAATGGATCATTTGTTTTTATATCTACGACAACCTGACCATCCTGGTTTGTATTCACAGCTAATATCTCACCCGACAATTCTATTGCTTTATCTAAGTATAACGCATTAGCCGCATTTTCATCCGCTTTGAAAGCATCGAATAATTGCTGGGCAGTCATTTTTACACCTTCTTTTTGGCTTACATCTTCATGTTTACGATTGTAAACAAAAAATACAGTTGCTGCAACCGATAAAACAGCTCCTGCTATGCCCAGCCATAATAATTTCCTTGCTTTATTAAAGTTGGTAACTACATATATCAATAGACCCAAAAATGGAAGAACAGCTACTATGAGCATCCACTTTTGTCGCTGGTTTTTATCCAGATCTGTTCTTTTCGATACCGTAATTACTGATATGATCATCAGGATCACCCAAATGATGCCTGTACTGATCAATCCTGCCATTAAACCTGATATTTCCATACACTTGATTTGAATGAAAGAAACAGTTGTGTTTTGTTTTAGTTCATTACCGATTCCGGATTAAAAGATAAAACAAATGCTGTTTCCATAAAAATTCAATGTTTAAACGGCAATTTAGTTGATCTTGTTTATATGAACTATTACGAAAAGGGAAAAGAAAGGTTGCTTTTAGCTAAAAATTAACCTATTTCACATATTGCTGCACCGGAAGTCGGTTAGCAATGCTCTTAGCGAGGGTCATTTCATCGGCATACTCAAGATCGCCTCCAAAAGCGATACCGCGGGCAATGGTAGTAACCCGACAAGGGAGATGGGCAATTTTTTTCTGGATATAATAGATGGTGGTATCTCCCTGTATATTGGGATTTAAAGCAAAAACAATTTCTTCTGTCTTTTCTTTCTCAATACGCTGAACAAGTGATTCAATGCTTAGTTGCTCAGGACCAACACCATCAAGCGGTGAAATGATACCACCAAGCACATGGTACGATCCATTGAATTGTTGGGTAGTTTCGATGGCAATCACATCTCTTATATTTTCAACCACGCAAATCATTTGTTGATTGCGCATGGAGTTTGAGCAAATAGAACAAATATCACCGTCACTAATATTATGGCAGCGCTGGCAAAACTTGATATCCCTTCGCATGCGGGCAATGGTTTCACCAAAATGCTGTACTTCATTGACTTCCTGCTTTAATAAATGCAACACCAATCGTAATGCTGTTTTTTTTCCAATACCCGGAAGCTTGGAAAACTGTGCTACCGCATTTTCTAAAAGTGAGGAAGGAAGTTGCATGGTGCGAAGATAAGAGGGAAAAGCGACAAGCGACAAGCTTCAGGCTACAGGCTTCAAGCTACAAGGAAGCGACAAGATTCAAGGTACAAGCTTTGTACACCTAGATTACCATTACCTCACTTGTAGCTTGAAGCTTGCGGCTTGAAGCCTATTGTAACGCAATCGTTGTTTCATTATCCCAATTTGCTCGGATATTCAGTTGTCGTGGAATATAAAATACTTTTTCCGGCTGTTTCTTGATGGGTGTAAAACTTCCGGTATCCCATTTACCGTTTTTATTTTCGTCATACAAAATTCTCAGTTCATAGCTACCCGGTTTAAAACGACGGATCTGTATATCGTTTTGATTGATGGGGTAGGAAGCTACTTGTTCATCATTTTGAAAAAGCTGCAAAACTGCGTGCTGACTAGTATCTACATTTAGAAAGCGAAAACGTACACTGCCGTATTCTGTTTCCTTCTTTGTACTTAAGAGTAGTGTATCTGTTTTTGCAAGGGAAATAGCGTTACTATCTAGTGCAGCATCTTTTTGGATGATTAATTTGTAGGTGGTATTCTCTTTCCAAGGATAGCGTAGTGTTAATGTTTTTCGGATGCTATCCAATGCAATGGTATAACCTTTTTGTAGTACGTCATCGTTATCTGTCAGTTGTACTTTACCAGTATCTAATGAAAATACTTTTCTATTGAATACCATTTTAAAATCACTAAGAAGGTCTTGAACGCCATTATCTAGAATAGCGATGTAGCGTAATCTTTTGTCCTCCCGCAAAGAAGTAGGTAAACCACTTGAGGGATCTGTAACTTTTTTATCGTTAGTAATTGATTGTGTAAAAGCGTAAAAAGTATCTATTCTAGTATTGTTGCCAATTTGTACCAAAGAATCTCTAAATGCAAAAAGAGAGCTGCTATCAAAAGTCTTATTAAAACTTTTCCCATTTACTATATAAGCCGCAAAAGTACCAGCAGGTAGGTTATTGAATTTGAAAGCGCCTTTACCATCAATTCTGGTAAAAAAACGGGGACTTAATTTTTTGATCGCAGAATCGGAAGTGTTTTTGTGTAATACAACAATCAGTGTACTGTCTACCTTACCTGTTTCCGCAACCAATACCCTGCCCTCATAAGTATTGAAATCGATTGCAGGTCCGGTAGAAAAAACATAGCGAAAATTTTTCGCCACATTGTTTTCATTAACATCTACTATGCTGTTTCCAAAATCAATAGAATACGTAGTGTTCTCTTCTAGTGAATCTCTGAAGCGAATTGTTACATTTCGTAATTTATAATCGACTTGCGGAAGATTTTTGGGAACAGGAGCATAAATGATGTTTTCTGTATTCTGTAAAGACACAAATTCATCAAAAGTCAGAAGCAAATTTTTGGTCTTTACATTCGTAGCAGAATCTTTTGGATTGGCCATTACCAATCGCGGAGGCAAACTATCTCTTGGACCTCCACTCGGGGGTATGATATTGGCACAGGAATTAGCCAATACAATCATCACAAAGCAAAAGGCGATACAATGTAAACGAGCAATAAGTATCAAAAGATTTTTCATGCGTGGTGCAAACTTACAGGCTTTCTATGGAGCGTTATGCTGATTGAAATAAAAATCATGTTAATCATGCTGCTTCTTCCTCATTTTCATCTGGTTCATGTAAGGCAACAGCCATCTCATTGGTTTTTACGAACTCACACCAGCGGCAGTCTTCTTTGCCACATCCTGTATAAAAATCTCTTTTTTTGATTTTCTCCCAAACCATCTCGATTTGCGCGGTTACCGTAGCAATATCTTGGGGTGTAATAATTCTTTTCTCCTTTAGATACCCTTTCTTTTTATCTGGCTCAATAAAATCGAATTCAGCACTCACAGCTTCCCAGTTTCTGGATGAGTTGTCAACCAATATTTTATAAAACACAGCCTGTCGCCAATAGTCGCCGCCAATAGGATCTTTCTCATTGGGTGGATTTAATTTTTTGATTCCCTTTTCAGCATCTCCTGTTTTATAATCTACCACATTCACTTGTCTGCCAGTGAATTCAAGCTTATCCAACTTGCCTTTCAAAGGAATATCTTTAATGGTTACTTTACTGATATTGGTTTCAATTGCTACAATCTTTTCCCACTCATGAATATAACGTTCATAATACGCAGGTAAAACCTGTTCTCCCTGTTCTATTCTTCTATCGTACTGCTCTTTGGTAAAATGTTCTTTGTTTCGATCCATATACCATTTAAATGCTGCCAGAAACTCCGACTGATCAGGGAACTGATTATTGTTCTGCTGCATTTGCTGGAATAATTTCTGCAAAGCATAGTGAACTGCCGATCCAAACTCTGTAGCTTCTGATTTTCCTGAAGGCACACGTACCAGGTTATTGAAGTAAAATTGTAACGGACATTTCAGGTAATTATTCAATGCGGTTACATTCATCACAAACTTATCCAGTAACTGATCAATAAATGCTGCTTCGGTATGTTCGATTTCTGGTTTTAATTCTTTGCTCAGTGATAAAACGGCAAAATCAGCAATGGTTTCAGCTGGTAGACTGATTTTTTCATAAGGTAGCGCATGCTCTTCTCTGATTTCAGCTATGAACATTGATGGCTCAATTGCTTTCCCATCTTTATTGGAACTGGTGTAAGAGATATACAAATGTTGAGCAGCACGCGTCATGGCTACATAAAACAGTCTTCGAAGTTCTTCTTCTTCACTATGGGCAGGCTGTGATGAAAAAATGGTATCGGGCATACTGTATCCGCCTGCGGGTTTTCTTTTCTTTTCCCAGTTGGATGAATTACATCCTGCAATAAATACATAATCGTACTCTAATCCTTTCGATCCATGTGCCGTAAGTAGATTCACAGCCCTTTCAGTACCAGATACCCTTACTAAAGGTAAAACCAGTGACTCTTTATCCATCAAATCAAAAATATTCACCAGCTTTTCCAGTGTTAATGTGGGATTTCGGTGCGTCTCTTTTTTTATGAAGTCAAATAATCCGGTGAGCAATTGTAAAAACCAATGTTTATCCGGACTATTCATGACATATGCAAGCAAACCTGTTTCGCGAATACAATTTTCAAACAACTGTTGTACTGTAACATTGGAAACATCAGTGATCAGTTTTTCTAAGACGGTTTGTGCTTTTCTTAGTCCGGGTATTTCCGTGCTGAATAAATCAGGTAACGGGGCCTGCAGTTTTTCTGCAATCAATTGTCGGAGATGACATTTGTTATCCTTAGTAGATTTTTGTGCAGCTTCCGCACTCAATTTGGCAATTTCAATCGATGGAATAGAGAACCATTGAAAATGAAGTATTTCAAATAATAATTGGTCGCTACTAAAAGCGATATGATGTTCATCTTTGAGATATCGTAATAATTGTAATAGCTGTTTACAAATTTGTTCATGAAGAATATTGACGTCTCTTTTAGTATATACCGGTATTTGTTTTTGTTGAAAATATTTGGCTAGTTCTTCGTGTGGTTTGTTTTCTCGATAGATTACACAGATATGTCCGGGTTCCACTCCACTTTGTATCAGCTCCTCCACTTGTAATGTGAGGTGAATCATTTCCTCACGTGGATTTTCATATTCTCTGATTATAGGAAGTGTTTTGCTATCATTGATCTTTGAATTGGAAGCAGTCAATACTTTACTCAATCCCTCGATTTTATTCACCAGTCTCTCATTGTTTCTTTCGATGAGTGATCTGGATACATCGAGAATAGGTTGTGTAGAACGATAATTATGGGTGAGTACTACGGTGTACAATGTATTGCTGAACTGTTCGGCGAACTCTTGCATATTCTCCACATTCGCTCCTTGAAAACGATAAATACTCTGATCATCATCACCCACTACAAATACATTCGGCTCATCCCAGTAGCTGATCAATAATTTTACCAGCATATTTTGGGTTCCGCTGGTATCCTGAAATTCATCAACCAAAATATATTGGTATTGTTCCTGATACCTTGCGAGCACATTTGGATGTGTTTTGAATACATCAATCACCCAATTGATCATGTCATCAAAATCATACAAGTTTTTACTTCGCATCATTTGCTGAAAACGTGTAAACTCATTTACAGCTGCGCGAAGTTTTTCCATCTTTTCTTTTTCTTCTGCGATCTTACTTTCTTTCAGATCCCCCTTTTTAAAAGGGCCTTGATTTCTCTTGTAAATAAATTCTTCACGATTGGGTAAGTCATTGAAGTAGGCATCAATACACTGGTTGATGTATTCTGGCTGCCAACCCTCTCTTTTCATGTTACTGAAAAGCTGTTGGAGATTTTTGATTTCAAAATATACATCTCCTCGATATCTTTTTAATGGATGATTTTTTGGAAAACTATCAATCAATGTTTTCAATAAATCAATTCTTTCCAAATCAGATATAGGATCGAGAGCCGTTTTCTCAAAAAGGGAGAGATTATCCTGAATCACATCATTACAAAAAGCATGAAAAGTGCAGATATTGACTTTATAAGCATCTGGTCCAATAAAATTCAACAACCTTTTCCGCATCGCTACCACACCAGCATCGGTATAAGTCAGACATAAAATATTTTCTGGTTGCGTGTCTGTTTCCAAACGCAGTTTTCCAATACGAGCTCCTAATATTTGTGTTTTCCCGGTACCCGGACCAGCAATTACCATTACAGGCCCTTCGGTCTTGTCTACCGCATTCTTTTGTTGTTCATTTAATCCCTCATAAATCTTCTTAAACTGAGCCTGTTGTTGTTCGCGCGTAATCATGTAATAAAGATAGAGGAATAATGGGTGATGGGTTATAGGTGCTAGGTACTAGGTGCTAGGTGCTAGGTACTAGGTACTAGGTACTAGGTACTAGGTACTAGGTACTAGGTACTAGGTACTAGGT
>VFQN01007384.1_pt1 | contig 11872 bp, 16 predicted proteins | sample 3512371 | NCBI WGS metagenome assembly VFQN01 (sample SAMN10412370, study PRJNA504923) | tailings metagenome | isolation source: Replicate 2 from Balatoc abandoned mine | place: Philippines: Itogon, Benguet | collected 2017-08-28
CGGGGGGGGTGGCAGCCCCGGGAGGGGGGGGGAGGGTCGTACCCCGCTCCACCGGGGCCCCTTGCCCCCTGCCGCCGCCCCCGCCCCCGGCCCCCCCCCCCCCCCCGCCTTCCCCCGCAACACAGGCCGCCACTGCACCGGCATGCTGGGCTGTGTGCGGGACTGTGTGTGCAAGGGAGGGGCCCTCCCTGCACCTGCTACGCCACGCCACGCCACGCCCCGGTCCAGCCGTGTAGGCGTTGGCCGTGCGGGGGCAGGATGGGTGTCAAGTGACCTCGGCAGCCCCTCGGAGCCCCCGCACGGGACTCCTTGCAGTGCAACCGCGGTGAGCGCCGCCCTCCCTGCTCCCTCCACACAGCCACACCCCCGCCGGCCGCCTCACCCTGGCACGCACCGCAACCGCCACCGCCTCCACCACTGCGGCATGCAGCCAGACACAGCCCTACCTGCGGCCCCCACCCTCCCTCGCATACACACCCCATAGCTCCCCTCTCCAACCCCACACCCCACACCCCACCCGCACCTGCAGCCTGCCCGTGGCCGGGTCCGGGTCGGCCTCCCTCAGCAGCCGCTTGGAGAACTCCAGCGAGGCCAGGGCGCCGGTGGAGCGAGGAACCATGCCTGCAGGGGGGAGGGGGAGGGGGACGGGTTGAGGACAAGAGGGTGAGGGGTGGGGGAGCGGTGAGCGCTGGGCCCGACCTGCGGCTTAGGTTCCTGCTGCACATTGCCCTCCCCTTCGCGTGCTCCTCGGCCAATGTTGCGTTTGTCCCGGCCCTCATCCAGATCCCCCCAAACGCGCCCTGCTCTGACTCACAAGCGGCTGCCCCACGGCCCTGCACCTGCCCCTGCCCCTGTAGCTGTGCCCCCCGGCCTCTGCCCACCGGCTGTCCCGTAGCCCACACCGGCACCGGGCCGCACAGCCGCCGCTGCCGCCTTCCTGTCGCGCCCGGCCCCTCACGCCCACCGCCCTGCGACACGCGGTGCTGCACTGCCTCCCAGCCCAGCTCCGCCGGGTGCAACACCTTTCGCTGCGCCGCCCCAGCCGGTACTTCCCCGCCCCTCGCCCGTCAGCTCCAGCAGCGCCCCGCAGCATACGGTATCCCCCATGCAAACGTGTGCAACAGCCGCCGTTCACCTAACACACACCCTAACACCCCTTCAAGTTCCCACCCGGCAGCTCCGGCAGCGCCCGGCGGCACAGCTGGGCCACACCGCCCTCATTGCGTGCATCACCCGTCAGCTCCGGCAGGGCTCCCCTGTACAGCTGCGCCACGCCGCCCTCCCTCAGCGCCTCCCGCAGCACACTGTGTATTAACTGCTAGTACACACCCTATCCCGTGCCTCACCCGTCAGCTCGGGCAGGGCTCCCCTGTACAGCTGCGCCACGCCGCCCTCCCTCAGCGCCTCCCGCAGCACACTGTGTATTAACTGCTAGTACACACCCTATCCCGTGCCTCACCCGTCAGCTCGGGCAGGGCTCCCCTGTACAGCTGCGCCACGCCGCCCTCCCGCAGCGCCTCCCGCAGCACAGTGCTCATGGGCAGGGGGGTGCCGGAGTTGAGCTGCAGCCTGGAGGAGAGAGGAGGGAGACAAATGGACAAAAGGAGAGAGAGTTCAAACGGTTGAGGTTCATCAAGTTCAGGGACCAGGGGGGCAAGCGAATGGGTTTGTTGGGTGTGGGCCACAGGCACGGCGTGCCGGAGTTGAGCTGCAGCCTGGAGGGGAACAGTTGGGCAAGTGCTACCGCGTGGGTCAGAGGGTGAAGGGCGTTGGTCATGGGCAGCGGTGTGCCCGACTTGAGGACAACATGAGGGCAAGGAGAGGGAGAGGGGAGAGAGGGGAGGGGGTTGCGCTAAGAAAGGCAGGCGCAGGGAGGAGGGAGGAGGGCAGTAGGGAGGCAATGAATACGGTACGTGAGAGGCGATTATCAACGGCAAGGGGCACCAGTCTTGGCCGGTGGGAGGTGGGGACTCAGGCGGCGAACCAGAGGGTGTGGCCGGGGCGACACCCCGACACGGCCCGTAACCGCGTCTACAGAAGCTTAAGAGCTGACAGGCGTGCTTCTCGCGCCCTGTAGGTAGGTATGGGTGCTTGCAAAGGTGATGGCTGCATGCCGCAAGGGAGAAGCCTCCCCAGCTGCCCAAGCCCTACCTTGTTTTGAGGAACTCCAAAGGCTGGACACATACTCCCTCTATTAGTCCAGCGGTTGCGCCTGCATTAGCGAGGCAAGACAGAGTATGGGCGTCCTTGCAACAGTCGGCCTGGCATGCGGGCTTCCATAGGACGCATAACGACCATGCTGTCATCACTGAGTCAATCTGCATAAAGGTACATCCCATCCGACGTAATTGAGCTCACCTGCAGCAAAGACGGGCGCAAGGGCCTGCCTAGCAAGACTCCCAGCGGATTTGGCCTCTTGAAGCAGCACCGCAGCAGGGGCCGCAGAAGCTGCTGCAGTCTCCACAGCCTCCATTTGGTTTGTGTAATGCGCGAAAAGGATCTGGCCTTGGCTCGCCCACGTTATGCGATTGCGATGTTGGACGGCTGGCAGAGGGCTCACTGAGGTGCTGCTCACAGATTGGCAAAACAGCGCTTTGAATTTAAATGCTGATAATAATTAAGGCTGCTTTTGGGCAACTCCTGCAGGACGGGTCGTCGAGGCAGGCCAGAGCGAGGAGCGCGAACGGACTAGCGAAATCTAAATCAGACTTCGCAAACGCAACCAAGGCAATCGGCGCTCTTGTGTCAAGGATAAAGCGCGATCTTCTGTACCTGCACGTGTACGACGGCGGTTGCCTTTTTCCGTTTCACACCCGCCGAAGCGTTCAGCCTTTGGGAGGAGGCACACCGCCCGTTGAATCCCATAAACCGCGATACCAAGCACGATACCCACATGGGCACGCCGATAATGGTGGAGTACGGGTACGGTAGTGATGCACTGCCGTGCGGCACCTCCTGTGTCCTGGCACCAGGGAGCTCCCCTGCATTTGTTGCACGGCATGCAGCAGGCAGAACGTGCCATTGTGTACGGCTGCGGTCCTGTGGCCGGTGTTGTGATAAAGTGGATAGGAGGTTTGTGGTAAATGAGGTCCTGACGTGCCCTGAAACGGACTGAAACCGAAAGGTGCCAAGGACCAGTGCCAGACATGGTGCGGCGTGTTGTAGCGGTGCGGAGAGGTGTGTTAGCTGGTATCTGCAACTGTAGCGCCTCAGCAGCGGCAGATGATCGAAGGGACACGTGGCAAGCGGAGGGGAGGGCCGGCGGTTAGTAGTTGCCGTGAGGAAGGGCAGGGGAGGAGGGCAGGGGAGGAGGGCGGGGGAGGAGGGCGGGGGAGGAGGGCGGGGGAGAAGGGCGGGGGAGGAGGGCAGGGGAGGAGGGCAGGGGGACAGGCAGCAAGATACCCGAGCAGACGAAGGGCATGGTCTCAAGCAAGCTCAAGTTGCCTGGACATACGGTACGGTCGCAGCCAGCTGGGCTCTAGGCCTCCCTCTCTTCGCGGAAAGGTAAGGCAATGCACTCTTGGTCTCTTGCTAGGCGCCACCGGGTCGCAATACCGGTAGCAACCGTACATCAACCCACAACCCGAGCGGTGCCCACCCCTGCCGCCACCCAGCCCTGCCACCTGCCCTGGCATGCCGTCGTCCGCCCCCACCCCGTCCCAACCCACCCTGCTGGCCGCATGCATGTGTGGAGTGGAGCAACGCAGCCTTGCGTCACCATCACTGCCACGTGCTCGCGGGCAACCATACATGCGGACAGGAGGATATACCCTCAAGGGGTATGGACAGCGGTGAGCGTGCAGGTATGGGATGACCTGAGCACGAACAGCACCATGCCACCGACCGTGCACCTTCCTCCCCACACACGCCCCTGTCAGGCGGACTGGCAGAGCGAGCGAGGGGTCCACAGCTATGTGGCCTGAACCCCACTATGGCCGCCACCGATGCCACTGCGTGCACCATGTGCTGTGCGCCGTGCGGACAAACCCTAGGGTCCTGACCCAGCAGACACCAGGGGGCAGGGGCGCTCTCCTGCCTGACAGCCATATGCAGCCGACCACAACACCGACCTGCAGTTAGTTGCTGACGTCATGCTTGCTTGAGTGGGCCCGGAACCAAGTGCCCATGCCCCCACTGCCCGAGCCGTATGCCTCTGTCACATGCTACATTTGCTTTAGGTACGTGGTTACCTGATCCGCGCCATGATTAACCAGCACAGCTCCGCGGGTTCAGCCCAGGCAGCTGCTGTCGAGGCTCGCCTAAGTGACGCGGTCGCACAGGCACTGGAAGAGCTAGTCGATAGCGGCACTATTACTGTAACGGAATCAGACCCGGCGGTCGTGTTCATCTACTCGCAAGCAGAATTTAACCGACGCAACCTCGCCCCAGGTGCGCGCCGGTGCGGGATGCGCGCTTGCTGCCAACGCGACGCAAGTTGCTAAATTCACAATTCTTTCCTCTCCATCCTCACCTCCAGCGGAAGCCGTGACCGCGATGACCAACGCGCTGACCGGCGCTGGCCTGCAGCCGGTGCTGGGCGACGGGGCGCAGCGGCCCAACACGCACCTCTACACGGGCACGCTGCAGCAGTTCCTTGTCGCCCAGCACCGCCTCAGCAGCCTGCCGTGGGCGCGGCTGCCGGCGGCGCAGGCGGGGCAGCCGCAGCCGCAGCCGCTGGCCCAGCTGTGGCTTTCCACGCCCAGCGGCAGCGGGGGCGGCGGGCTGACATGGGCGAGCGCACCGGTGCCGTTTGCAATGCAGTGAATAAAGGTGGGCGGGAATTGTGTAGGGGTGGCGTGAGCGTGGAAGGAGCTGGCCTAGCAGGAGGTGTGTGGGGGGGGGTGGCTGTATCTCCGGGTTTGGACCGCACACTCTCCTTGCTTGGCACCACATGTATGGAGTCAGCCCTGCTCCTGACCATGGCTCACGCGCATGTCAGTTACCACGTGTTGCCCTTGTTTCCCTGCACAGTGGCCCCGATGACTGAACGCCCGTACCGCTGCCAAGCACAGTGGTCCAGGCAGCATGGCGTGGGCGGATGGGCCGTGCAGCCCCCCGCTCCCTTCTTTCGCCCCTTTCGCCTCGGCCCCATCCCCACGGCAACCCCTGGCTCCTCAGTTGTCCCTCACGTTCCTTCCCCCGCCGCGCCGCCCCTCCCTCGCTTCTACTCATTTTCTTCCCTCTCCAGCCCCTTCCCCATACCCCCACATCCCCTGTTTGGCCGCGGCCCATCCATGCGCCAGCAGGCAGAAGCTGGGTGTGGGCCCCCGCACCACCACCGACCACATACACCCACCTGCAGCACCACTGCCCCGCCACCAGGTGGCATGCATGGAGCTGCCTGACGGACATGGTGCGCTGATCAAACCCACGCGACACCTTTTATTACTGTTATGTCCCATATCAGGCATCTTGGTGACCCACGGCGACACGCAGTATGCTATCCAGCCCACGGAGCTCCAAGCAGCCAGGCAGGAGGGGCGCAGCTGCAGCTGGAAGGTGGTGGCGCCTCCCAAAGGCAGCTTGCGTCAGCAGCCTTGGTGTATACTGCTGGCGGGTGGACACGACCCTGCGCCACTGGAGGCGGGGGACGCGGCAGCCGGCTGCGGTTTGGGCGTGTGCGCGCCCTATCTGGCGTTGGTGCACCGGATGGAGCAGCGGCAACCGTGCAGCCGTGGCGGCAATTGCTGCAGCTGCTACTGTCGGAGCTGCTGGCTGGCGAGCGACGTGCTTTCCCTTGCTTGTGAGGCAGCACGCACAGCAGCACGGCAGCGGAAGGCCAGCACATGAGCACGTTGGGCCGAGGTCAGGGCCAGGGCCAAGGCTGGGCAGCGTGGGCTGGGGAGGGCAGGACAACGGCTACTGCACATGGAGCGAGCGAGTCGGGCTGGCGAGATTGCGTTTGGGGTCCACTGAGCTGGCTGGCTGGCTAGGCAATGAGCTGTGTAGCTATTAGCTATGTCCCTGTGCATCAAGCAGCAAGCCTTTTCCGTTCCATAGCAAGCGTGCAGGTCGTCATTCACTTTCGCGACTTGCCGCATTTACTCAACAGGCTATGGCGATGGCCATGGAGAAGTGCCCGAGCGTACGGCACATGGGGAGGACCCAGACCGCTCCCAGACGAGGGCCTTCCGCCTTCGTGCCCTTTGTGCGGGCGTACACCCTTCGGAATCGACCACTCTTGCCCTGTATGTCAGTGCGCCCATGGTTTCACCTTTCGTGCTGCGTGCATGGGCGTATTTTCCATTGCCACATGGGTGTCTGTAATCCGCTGGGCACCAACAGGGCCAGCAAGCGGGATACCGTACGGTATGCTGCCTGGTGAGACCCAACTATCGCTACGGTACCCTGCTCCCCGCCACCTGTACAGGTTCTCGACTAGGTTCTCGACCGGTAATGCACACCGTTGCTTAACAGCGAGAGGGGCCCCGGGGAGTTTCCGTGTGTCAAAGTTTGTTCCCGCATGATAGGGCCATGGGCTCCAAAGGGGAACCACGCTTCCATACAACATGGCCTTACGAAGCCACACCTAGCCTTCACGCAACCAGTGAGAGCGCAAACTGCCAGTGAGGCCGAATGGCATGGCAGTTGCACACGAAGGCCCCTTGCCTGGCCAATACAGTCAAGCGGCCGGCACTGCGCTACACAGCTGCACCCTGCACGGCGGGTAAACCCCATTGCAAGCCTCTGGCTCTCTGGACGCCTGGGGTTGCCTCCCAGGCCGCCAGGCGCCTAGGGGCAGTCGCCCCTACCACAGTGCACCTCAACGCCACACCACCACCAGAAAGGCAACTGCGGCCACGCACGTGAGCGGCGGGGCACAGCGACGTGCTGCCGTATGCACCTCAGCACAGCGCACAGAGCGCACTATACTGTAACTGTTCATGCCACTACACCCCGGCCACGTGCTCCTTGGCACACGTGCCACTCACAGGTGGTGGCCAGGGGCCATTGCTTTCAACATCAGGCCCCTACAGCACACACTTTGTCCAGCCAGTGCACATGACAACAGTGGTGAGGCCGCAGCTCCTGCGTGCGGCCACCCTGCATGCAAGTCCCCGCAAGCCCCAACCAACCTCCTGCCTCCCACACAAGATGGTGACCCTGAAACCAAAAGCTATGCACTCCAGCGTGCTTATTGTCCGTACCGGCCGCATGTGCGCCGGTATCGGTATGCAAGCAACAATAGAATCCCCAGGGCCCCCTGCTGTCCCGACCGCCCGCCCAGCACCCCAAAACGCAACAGATGCATGCACGTACACGTACACAGCACACACGTAGTGTATCCGCGCCCTGTCCAGTCCTTGTAAAAGGAGGTGTTGCTCCATAAGCCGGATCATGTGATGCCGTGATGATGCATATGTAAGTCGACAAGGGGCCAACGCACCCCAACAACCAAAAACCACCACGAAGGCGTTGCCAGCCGGGCGCCGGACGACGCGCCTCGACACGTGCCCTGCGCCCTCCCCCTCCCCGCCCCATGCACAGCCCCATGCACAGCCGGCCACAGCTCTCAGCAACGCTGTCGGCCGTTCCACACCTCCGCACCCCAGCGTGTCCCCATGCATCCATGCCCCTTGTCGCAGTCAGCCTCCCAACGCACGTCCCCTGCAGTCAAGCCCCTTAGCCCCGCGCCGCAGGCAACGCCTAAGGTGCCGTACTGCTGCCCGCATGTACTGTACTGCCGACAGGGTCACTGCTGTACCAGTCTGCAGTGGCCCTGCCATTCAAGGGCAGCACCTCGCGCAGGGCACACGCAGGGCACGCTCTTGCAGCTGCCGTGTCACAGTCAACGCCGGGTCGTCGTTACTGATGCGACACCGCCCATTCGCTACCCCGCCCCTACTGCCGCTCCACTGCTCCCGCCGCCCTCCAGCAGGAGGCGATCGCGGAGCGGCAACGTTACAGAAACGGAAACGGCAGTGGCGCCAGTGGCAGTGCCGCCCCTGCCGCACCCGCCGCACCCGCCGGCACCGCCTCCGCCCCTTAGCATCACTCCACTGCGCCTGCCCTGTTGGCCGGGCTGTAGGAACCCTGCGCCTCATAGCCCCTCCGCCGTTAACTTCTCTGCCCTGCACGTCTGCCACCGTGCAGGGCTGCAGAAGGAGCGGAGCTTCCTGCCGCGCCCTGTCCCCCCACCCCCCACCGCCACGCTTCCAGCACTGCCCTACTGCACCCCACCCCCCAGCGCCGCCTGTGCAAGCCCAGCGTGGATGTCCCCTCAAGCGCCACATGGTCGGCTGAAGGGCATGTGCGGCCCTGCTGTAGAAGCCCAGCGCCTCGCTGAAGACGCAGTAGCCGATGGTCTGGCCCACGCCCAGCAGCAGCGCCTTGGGCAGGAAGCCCTGGGGGGTGGGGGAGGCAGGAGTGGGCAGGTGAGGTTAATACACACGTCAATACACACAGCACAACGCGTGCGGTAAGGTGGTCTGGCCCACGCCCAGCAGCAGCGCCTTGGGCAGGAAGCCCTGAGGTGGGGTGGGGGTGTCATGGGCTAAACATGGTACGGTACTAATTCAGCCTGGGCGGCAGTGTTGTTCCTGCCTTGCAAGGTGGGTGGGAGTGCGTGTGTGTCCCAGGTGGAGTGCTGGTAGGAAGTAGAGAGGGGTAGCCTGAAGGAAGGCACGGACGGCGCCGGTGGGTCGGCGGATCGACTGGCAGTATCCGCCAAGCAGCATGCAAGTTTGGAGGAGATGTGCGGCGTACGCATGAGGATGTGTATGAACGGGTCTCAGCGGAACTAAGAGCGAGGTTGCGACCAAGCTAAGAAGAACGCCGCGTGGTGAGAGCTTGCGTGCAAATGCCGGGATAGATCGCGGGCAATCCTTTGGGACCGGACTCCTTCTCGAAACCCAGACGAAACCCGTTTCATGTACAGCCACGCAAACCTTCCCCGCCGCGTCCCCCCTCCCCTACCCGACCCCCCACCTTGTACAGGGCGCGCACGCCCTCCCTCCTGCACCCCACTACAGGCCTGTGTGTATCAACTGCCAAAACCAACCAGCGGAGGGTGGTGGACGGGATGTGCAGCCGGGTGTTAGCAAGCACAACATCCTAGGGGCCCCGGCAATACTTCCCCACATCCCGGTCCTTGATGTCAGGGCCCTACCAACCTACGCATACCTCAAGAGATAAGCAACTACGCGCCGATGAAGGCCTTGAAGGAGTTCCGCCGTGCCTCAACGTTCCGTCCCTCAAACTGGTGCTTGTAGAAGGTCTGCAGCTGGGTCAGCTGGGGGCCGGTCAGCGACCCGATGTCGCACAGTTTCGCGGGGAAGATGCCCGCGGGCAGCAGCTCCGGGCGCTTCCCGAGGTTTGGGCCTGTCTCAGCCTCCAGCGGCTTCAGGACGTGAGGCACAAGGGCAGGGGCACAGCCACAAACGGTCATGGTCAACATGTGACGCAGCGAGGTTTGTGTGCACGTGCAGTGCTGGCAGGGTGACTGCAGGACTCAAGGACCGCTGCAAGCTGTGAGGGCAGATGACTGGACTGCGGACAAAGCTAGGGAAACGTCATGCTGAGTGGACGGCAAGGACACGCAACAGCGCGACCACGTCGTGCTCTGCAGCTGTGAACTGTTTGGACCGTGGGTTGCGCAGGTACGGTACAGAAAAACTTGCACACGTTAAACAGGCTAGGAACAGACTGGGATACATCCTCGGCCCATTGGGCACACCCCAACACCCACCCGCAGTTCGTGGTCCGTCAGTGTGCTTGCCCCATTGTACTTGCGGTGAGTGACGTTGGCCGTCATGGCCTTGATCTCCTCCTGGCATTTCTTGATGTCCTGCTGGTCCTTCTTGATGTCCTGCTGGTCCTTCTTGATGTCCTGCTGGTCCTTCATGATGTCCTCCTGGTCCTTCATGATCTTCTCCAGCATGGGGCGGATGTCACTGCCATCAGCGCCTACCAGGGGGCACAGTGGCGAGATGACACCATGTCAAAGGGTCAAGGTCTGCAATCTGCGCTACCGGTATGCCAGCAGGTCCAACACCTGCAGCGAGTACCATACAAGTGAGACGCACCGTCCTCCACCCGGCAAGGGTTGCTACTCACTCATCCAGGTTAACACCCTTGAGCACTTGATACCCACCATTGATCTTGCCGGCCTCTTTCAGGAGGTGGCACACCACGTTGCCCACGTCTTGGGGGGTCTGGATGGCGGGCATTTGTGCACCCCCAGCGGCCATGCTGCACAGGCCCAGTGAATTGGGGGAAGCGGAGGGAGGGGGCACCCGAACCGGGCGTTAATGAGCGCGTGCGTTATGCGTTTGGGCGTGAGTCCGTGCGCACTGTGGCGCTCCTTGCGCCGTGTGCAATTCTGCAGGCTGTCGTGAGATGCCTGCAAAAAGGGTTTTCGGGAAGGCCCTCGCCCCTTGTTAGCGGGCGTCACATCTACACTATGTCGCTCTGCGGTGTTCGATGCATTCCAGGTTGCCCTACAATGTACATTGTGGTTTACAATCGTGCCAACATTGCAGTTTGCCGCCAACCCACTCTCGCTCACGATGGGATAGCGACAGATACCAAGCGCTCCGCTAGATGACACCAGGATATGTGAACTAGTATCATTGCTGCACTCAGACGCAGACTCAGACGCGCACGCAGAGCCTGTCGTGAATAGAGGGCGATGCCTCAACGCGCCAGCCTTAGCCGCGCCAAAGCGGTTCGGCGTTTGCTTACCTTGCACACGGAGTGTAGGCCCTGAAGTTCAGAAGGGTGGCGCAGGGTGCTCCAGTAAAAGTATGCCTCTTGTAACAAAAGCTACTTAGGAAGGGAAGCCAATCAGTAATAGTAACAAGGAATGCCAAAGTGCTGTATCCCAATTTCTTCCACGAAAGCACAAGGCAAGAGGGCCTGCCTAACGCCATGGGTTGCGCGCAATCGTGACGCAACTGCCTCGTCGGGTGCCGTCTCATGTTTGCCAAAGCGGGCAGTACCGCTGCGCACTGACCAAGAAGGCCATAGTGCTTTGTTGTTTTGACTTTTTGTCCATGTTCCTGGCTGGCTTGCTGTCTGCGTACGCTACAACGGAGCTCCCCTGGTCGTGTGCGTGGCGTGCGGCAGCAGCTTCGACCAACGAGAGCCCGGGGCTCTGGCCTCGACGTTCCGTGACCCAGCAGCCCATGCACCCGTACGCCCGGGTGGTACCACACCTCGACCGGAAAAGGTGCCCTGCAAACAACAGCAAATCAGACGCTAGCAACAAATGGGGTTTCTGCCACCAAACACAGTCAAGCGCTGACGCCTTGTATCGGGCAGTGGCAATGGCAAGGCGTCGAAGCCGTGTTGCGTGCCAGGATGGCTATGTTGCGAGTTGGGGGTTATAGAATGCAAGGTGCGTAGGCAGGCGGCTACGTGGGTGATGGCACGGTGGTTGGCAATGTCAGGGCATGACATGCCCGGCATGTATGCTTCAGTTAGTGAAGCGGGCTCAATGGGAAACAGCAGGTCACATGCGTGTATGTGTATATGTGCGTTCGTGGGGGCAGAGGGCTGATAGCTGTTGCCAGCTGTTGCAATCGATCAGGCGGGCATATGCGCCACCCTCAACCGTGTTTCCCAGGTGAGGCTCGACGCACTGCCACCATTCTCCGTTCCCCAGGAGGGCAGCACGGTGCAGCATGGTGGCAGACGCGTACAAACGCCCTGCCCCCTTAATCCCACGCAGGGTCATGCCCGCGTAACATTATTATTATTATTATCACACGTGGACGCTGCTGCTGGCAGGCTGCCCCCTCGCTGGCCGGCAACGGCATCCCAGGCGGCATCCGCAGGCGGCGCAGTGGGGGTGCTGGAGTGCCCCGCCACCGCCATCACTAGGGCTACGGGTGACCACGTAAAAGGCACGTTAGAGGCACGTTAGGGTGCC
>VFQN01007385.1_pt1 | contig 11869 bp, 9 predicted proteins | sample 3512371 | NCBI WGS metagenome assembly VFQN01 (sample SAMN10412370, study PRJNA504923) | tailings metagenome | isolation source: Replicate 2 from Balatoc abandoned mine | place: Philippines: Itogon, Benguet | collected 2017-08-28
ATAATTTCAAATTCAACAGCTAAATCCAAAATTTCGCCTGTTTTTGAAACACCTTCGCCATACATAATGTCAAACTCAGCTGTTTTAAATGGTGGCGCCACTTTATTTTTGATTACTTTAACTTTGGTTCTGTTTCCAATAACATTTTCTCCATCTTTAATTTGTGAGGCGCGACGAATATCTAAACGAACCGAAGCGTAAAATTTCAATGCATTTCCTCCGGTTGTTGTTTCAGGATTGCCAAACATTACACCAATTTTTTCTCTCAACTGATTGATGAAAAATACAGTACAATGTGTTTTGCTAATCGTTCCGGTTAATTTTCTCAAGGCTTGCGACATCAATCTAGCGTGTAATCCCATTTTTGAATCTCCCATTTCACCTTCAATTTCACTTTTTGGAGTTAATGCGGCAACCGAGTCAATAACCACAATATCAATTGCTCCTGAACGGATAAGATTTTCAGCAATTTCTAATGCTTGCTCACCATTATCCGGTTGTGAAATGATAAGATTTTCAATATCAACACCTAATTTTTCGGCATAATGTCTGTCAAAAGCATGTTCAGCATCAATAAATGCTGCAATTCCACCTGCTTTTTGAGCTTCGGCAATAGCATGAAGTGTTAACGTTGTTTTACCTGAAGATTCAGGTCCATATATTTCAATAATTCTCCCTTTGGGATAACCATTTACGCCTAAAGCTAAATCGAGACCAAGCGAACCCGAAGAAATAACTTCTACTTCTTCAACAGCTCTGTCACCCATTTTCATAACAGTTCCTTTTCCGTAGGCTTTATCTAGTTTGTCTAATGTTAGTTGTAATGCTTTTAATTTAGCTTCTTTTTCTGAACTCATTTTCTCTTTTATAAATTGATTTGCACTTATTTTTCGTAAAAATACTGCTTTTTTTGATGTAAAATTCAACAATAATTTAAGATTTATAAACAATCTAAACCCAAATATAATCCGTACTTTTGTACTCTATTTTTGAAAGCTATGGAAAAACTGGTTTCTTACCCGATATCAGTCATTTATTATTTGTGTTTCGGATTGACATTGGTTATTTTTCATCCAATTCAGTGGGTTTGTTTCAATATTTTTGGTTATCAAGCTCATAAAAAAAGTGTGGATTACTTGAACCTGTTTTTAGTCAGATGTACGAATATTTTAGGAACAACTTATTCGGTAAAAAATAAAGAAGTCATTCCAAATAATGTGCCGATAATTTTTGTGGCAAATCATCAAAGCTTATATGACATTATTGGAATTATCTGGTACTTAAGGAGATTTCATGCTAAGTTTGTCAGCAAAAAAGAATTAGGAAAAGGTATTCCGAGTGTTTCTTATAATTTACGTCACGGAGGTTCCGTTTTAATCGATAGAAAAGATCCGAAACAGGCTTTACCGGTTATTAAAGGTTTAGGCGAATATATTGAAAAAAATAAACGGTCGGCAGTAATTTTTCCTGAAGGAACGAGAAGTAAAACCGGAAAGCCAAAAGAATTTGCCCAAAGTGGTTTGAAGATTTTATGTAAATATGCACCGAATGCTTACATAGTTCCGATTTCAATCAATAATTCTTGGAAGATGGTCAAATTTGGTACTTTTCCAATGGGATTAGGAAATAAATTAGAATTCATAATTCACGAGCCAATGGCAGTAAAGGATTATTCATTTGAAGAAATAATGCAAAAAACAGAAAGCGCTGTAGTAAGTGCTATCAAAATATAATTTAAAAGAAATAAAATGTCATTAAAAAACATCCGAATAGAGGTGATGCAATTTTTGGAGAAAAACGTCGATAGTTTCGTTGATCAGTTTTTGATTCCGGTAGAAAAAATTTGGCAACCTTCTGATTTTTTACCCAATTCGGAAAACGAAAACTTCATTGAAGAAGTAAAAGAATTACGCGAAATTGCCAAAGATTTACCCTATGACTTTTGGGTTGTAATGGTTGGCGATACGATTACTGAAGAAGCTTTACCAACCTATGAATCGTGGTTGATGGAAGTAGAAGGAGTAGATAACGAAGGTCGAAATGGTTGGTCAAGATGGGTTCGTCAATGGACTGGAGAAGAAAATCGTCATGGTGATTTGTTGAATAAATATTTGTATTTGTCAGGTCGTGTCAACATGCGTGAAGTTGAGGTTACGACACAACATTTAATCAATGACGGATTCGACATTGGAACCGGAAAAGATCCGTATAAAAACTTTGTTTATACAAGTTTTCAAGAATTGGCAACTTATATTTCACACAATAGAGTTTCACAATTGGCGAAACAATATGGTGATAAAAAATTGTCTAAACTTTGCAAAATGATTGCCGGAGATGAAATGCGTCATCATCATGCGTATTCGGAGTTTGTTACTCAAATTTTCAAAGTTGATCCTTCCGAAATGATGTTGGCTTTTCAATATATGATGAAGCAAAAAATTACGATGCCGGCTCATTTCTTGAGAGAATCAGGACAAAAAATAAGTACAGCATTTGAAGAGTTTTCAAATTCAGCTCAAAAAATAGGAGTCTATACAGCTAATGATTATGTAGATATTTTGCAAAAATTAGTTGATAAATGGGAAATTTCAAAAATGACTAATTTAACGGATGAAGCCTAAAAAGCTCGTGATTATTTGATGAAATTACCAGCCAGAATGGCAAAAATATCGGAACGATTAGTGTTGCCGGATGAAACTAAAATCTTCAAATGGGTTGAACCAGCTTTAATCAAGTAAAAGAAATATAAACTAAATCCTTTCCGAAAAGAAAGGATTTTTTTAAACCAAAATTTATGTCAGTTATAGATAATACCATACTTTTTGTAAAACAACAATTAGAAAATGCCGAAGGCGGACACGATTGGTTTCATATTGAACGAGTGTATAAAAATGCATTGTTGATTGCGCGAGAAGAAGAATGTGATTTAGAAGTTGTAAAATTAGGTGCATTGCTTCATGATATTGCTGATAGTAAGTTTCATGATGGTGATGAAACTGTTGGTCCAAAAACAGCTCGAACTTTTCTTGAAAAAGAAAATGTTAGAGAAGAAACCATTCAAAATGTAGTAAAAATCATTGAGAATATTTCGTTTAAAGGTGGAAATTTTGAAAAGAAATTTAATTCAAAAGAGCTCGAAATTGTTCAAGATGCCGATAGATTAGATGCTATTGGTGCCATTGGAATTGCCAGATGTTTCAATTATGGGGGATTTAAAAATCGAGTATTATTCAACCCAGTGATTCCTCCAAAAATGAATATGACTAAAGATGAATACAAAAACAGTGATTCGCCGACGATAAACCATTTCTATGAAAAACTTTTGCTCTTAAAAGACAAAATGAACACCGAAACCGGAAAAAAAATTGCGTTGGAACGTCATAAATACATGGAAAATTTCCTGTCACAATTTTATGCTGAATGGGAAGGAGAAAGATAAAAAAAGAGAACCAATTTAGGTTCTCTTTTTTAAATCTATTTCCCAGTAAAACTCGCCTTTCTTTTTTCTAAGAAAGCCGTTGTTCCTTCTTTAAAATCTTCGGTGCCAAAACATTTTCCAAAGTTTCTAATTTCTACATCAAATCCGTCAACATCGTGTTTATAATTAGCATTAATAGCTTTGATAGCTTTGCTGATTGCCATTGGAGAATTTTTCATGATTTTGGCAGCAATTCCTTTTGTAAATTCTAATAATTCGGCTTGAGGAACAACATGATTTACCAATCCGTAAGATTTTGCAGTTTCAGAATCAATCATTCCGGCAGTCATAATTAATTCCATTGCACGACCTTTTCCAATTAATTGTGGCAAACGTTGCGTTCCGCCATAACCCGGAATGACACCAAGAGAAACTTCTGGCAATCCCATTTTGGCATTATCCGATGCAATTCTAAAATGACAAGCCATGGCTAATTCCAATCCGCCACCAAGAGCAAAACCATTTACAGCAGCAATAACCGGAGTTTTTAGTTTTTCTACAAAATCAAATAATAATTCTTGTCCTTGAGCTGCCAATTGCGCTCCTTCTTCCACCGAAAAATTAGCAAACTCTGAAATATCTGCGCCAGCAACAAATGCTTTTTCGCCTTCGCCAGTTATAATAATTACGCGAACATTATCGTCTTTTTCAAGGTTTTCAAAAGCGTCGTGAAGCTCTTGAATGGTAGCTTTATTTAATGCATTTAATTTTGATGGACGATTAATTGTAATTTGTCCAATTCCGTTTTCAGTAGTAATGAGTATGTTTTCGAAGTTCATAATTTTTATTCTTTAGGTAAAGAAACAGTAAATGTTGTTCCTTTTTTGAGTTCGGTTTCAAATGTAATAGTTCCTTTGTAATTTTCGATAATGTTTTTGATAATTCCCAAACCTAATCCCATTCCGCTGTTTTTGGTGGTGAATTTTGGTTCAAAAATTTTCTCTCTATTGATTTCTTCAATTCCAATTCCGTTATCGGAAACTGTAATTTCAACCATCGTTTCTTTTTCGTTAACCGAAACCAAAACTACTTTTAAATCTTGTTCTTCGGGAATAGATTGAATAGCATTTTTAACCAAATTGGTAATAATTCTGATGAGTTGTGTTCTATCTAAAACTGCAATGATTTCTTGTTTTTGACTCTTGAATTGGATGAAATCTTCGTTGAAAATGTCCAATGAAAATTCGACTACTTCGACTACATTCAGTGTTTCATTTTGTTGCGCAGGCATTGAAGCAAAATTAGAAAATGCCGATGCTACTGAAGTCATTGTGTCAATTTGCTGAATTAATGTTTTGGAATAATCATCAAGTTTTTGCTTCAAATTTGGATCTTCCAAGTCAAATTTCCGTTGAAAGCTTTGCACCGTTAATCGCATTGGCGTTAACGGATTTTTAATTTCGTGTGCCACTTGTTTTGCCATTTCGCGCCAAGCTTGTTCCCGTTCACTTTGGGCTAATTTGCTTGCGCTTTCTTCCAACTTATCAACCATTTGATTATAAGCATTAATCAAGGAGTTGATCTCACGACTGTTGGCTTCAATCATGATTTTTTCGTTTTTTTGATTTAAGCTGGTTTCGTTGATTTTATCGGAAATGGTTTTTAAAGATTTGGTAATATAACTTGCTAAAAAGTAAGCCAAAGCAAAAGCAATGATTAGCATGAACGAATAAACCTGACTTAAACGTAATAAAAACTGACGTAATTCTTTTTCATAAAAACCATCATCTTCTACATAAGGAATGTTTAAAATCCCGAGTGGTTTGAATTTTTCATCTTTGATTTGGCTAAACGAAGAACGATTTTTTACACCATTAATATTTTTAATATCAACGTAGCGTTTATCAACAGAAGATTGCACCAATTTTAGAATGTAATTAGGAATTGGTGGTGCTACCTTGTCAACCGAAAAAGAAGCTTTGGATGATTTAACTAATTTTCCTTCCAAAGAATAAATGTTGATTTCCACATTATGAATGTCGGCCAGTTCGTGGATTTTATCTTTAAAAACTAAAGGAAGATTTTCCGGTGTTAATGGATAAGTCGTAGTGGAAAGTACATAATTAATGTGTTCTTTTATGGCAAACTCTTTTCTGTCCAAACGCTCCTGATGATAATCTCTGGCTTCATTTTTAAATTGGATAATAGAAATGGAAGCCATTAGAATAGATGCAATCAAAATCAAAACAATCATCGAAAGAAAAATTCTCGTTCGAAGGGAAAGTCGTTTTATTTTGAAGTTGCTCATTTGTTAGTGATTAGTGAATAGAAAAATACTAATTACTTCTTTTCTCTTATTCGTTTATAAAACTTAAATCCAAGCATAATCAATACCGAAAATAAAACAATTCCGATTACGCCATAAATCCAGTTGATAGCATTTTTTAAAATTACTAAAAAAACGACTGCAAAAAGAATAATTGTTGCGCCTTCGTTCCAAAGTCGCATAAAATTGGAAGAATGTTTGAAAATGTCATTTTGCAATTGTCTATAAATTTGATGGCATTTAAAATGATAGGCAAAAAGCAAAACTACAAAACCCAATTTGACTTGCATCCATGGCATTTGCAACCATTCAGGCATTAAATGTAACAACCAAAGCGCAAAAATTGTTGCCAAAATAGCACTTGGCCAAGTAATGATATACCATAATCGGTAGGTCATTATTTTGTATTGGTTTAATAAAATCTCTCTTTCCGGTGAAGGTTTTTCGTTAGCTTCAATTTGATATACAAATAAGCGAACAATATAAAATAATCCTGAAAACCAAGTAATTACAAATATTAAGTGAAGCGATTTTATGTAGTTGTAGAGTTCCATTAAATACCAAAATTTCCCGAATTAATCTATTTTCCTTGAAAATCTTTTACCCAATTTGCGACAACAGTACACCATTCGTCTTCATCGTTCATACACGGAACAGCTAGAAATTCTTCGCCGCCATTTGATTTAAAATCTTCGTTAGCCCGCATAGCGATTTCTTCCAAAGTTTCTAAACAATCGGCAACAAAAGCTGGTGTTACAACCGCCAATTTTTTAATTCCTTTTGCCGGCATCTTGTTGATTTCAACATCAGTATAAGGTGTTAGCCATTTGTCGCCAGCTAATCGAGATTGGAACGTTTGACTGTATTTATCTTCAGGGATTCCAAGTAATTCAACCACTTGTCTTGTAGTTTCATAACATTGATGGCGATAGCAAAATTCGTGTGCTGGCGAATCGGTTACACAACATTTATTGTCAATAGTACAATGTGATTTGGTTACATCGGTTTTGCGGATGTGACGTTTTGGAATTCCGTGATAGGAAAATAGTAAATGATCGTAATCAAATCCTTCCAAATGTTTTTTTATAGAATTTGCCAAAGCTTTAATAAAATCAGGTTTGTTGTAAAACGCCGGAACTTTGGTCAACTTCATTTCGGGAAATTTAGTGGTAACCAATTCATCTGCCAATGCCCAAATCGTTGTAGTTGAAGCCATAGCATATTGTGGATACAAAGCTAAGAGCATTACATCGGTAACGCCTTTTTCTCTTAATTCTTGCAATCCTTTTTGAATAGTCATTGTTCCATATCGCATCGCTAAAGCCACCGGAATGTCCACTTGTTTTTGCACTTTTTCATGCATTCTTTTGGAAAAAACAATCAATGGCGAACCTTCGTCGGTCCAAATTTGTGCATAAGCATGAGCCGAATTTTTTGGACGCGTTTGCAATATAATTCCTCGAACTAATAAAGCACGCAATAAATACGGAACATCAATCACATATTTATCCATTAAAAATTCGTCTAAATATGGCTTTACGTCTTTTGGCGTTGGACTTTCGGGTGAACCCAGATTTACTAATAAAACTCCTTTCATTGTGGCATTTTTTTGTAAAAGTAAATAGAACGACTGTTTTACTTTTATTGTTTTACTTTTTTTATTGATTGTTTGATATACGAAATTGATTGAATTAGGTATTTGAACTTAAACTCATTAAATATTTTTTGGGTGTTGTGCCAAATTTCTTTTTGAAGGCAGCAATAAAATGGCTTCCTGTGCTGTAACCGATTTTTAGCCCAACTTCATTTACATTATAGGAACCAGAATCTAATAATTGTCGAGCATAATCCATTTTATAATCAAATAAAAAACCGTAAACGGTATCGCCATAAATTTGTTTAAATCCCATTTTTAGTTTCTTCAAACTCAGATTAACTTGTTCCGAAAGTTCTTCTAACCCTGGCGGTTCAGCCATGTTGGCAATAATGATTTCTTTGGCTTTTTTGATTTTTAGAACGTTTTCCTCGTCAATTAAAAACGGGCATTGCTCAGCGTTTGGATCTTCATTTCGGTTAAAAAACAAGCTTAGCAATTCATAACCTTTACCTTTATAGTATAAGTTCTTTATTGATGGGTTCAAGTTGTAATGAAACATTTGGTTCAAAACAATAGCCATCGATGGACTGACATCACTTTCGTTATAATATTTTTTGTCTTTGTTTTCTGGACTTAAAAACGGAATATGTTCGGCATCAGAAGTAAAAAGACCATGAAATTTTTTGATGGAAATTAAAACGGAAATCAACCACGATTTTGGAGCGATTTCAATATGTAATGGTAATTCTTTTTGGGGATTGTAAAATAAAAGACATTTTTCTTCGTTCAAATCCAAATTATAACTTCCTTGGTTGAAACTAAATTTTGCTTTTCCTTTTAAACCAAAATGAAATTGAATCAAACCCATAGCAACGGGACGTTCAATTATTGTAGCGGTATCGGTATCATTTTGAAAACGAATTAAAATAAAATCATCGTCAATTCTTATTTCTTCTTTTGAACCCATAGCGATATTTTTTATAGCTGTTTTTGTGAAAATCAAACGAAATTATTTAGAATAAATCTATATAATAAAATTATTAGTGCTTGATTTTACTGCAAATTTAAAATAAATAACGATAAAAATACGAAAGAGCTTGAAAATATATTATTCAATTATAAAATGTTCTTTTAGCGTTGTTTTTTCTGAGTGTGATAATATCTTGTTTAAAAGTTTACCGCATTAAACTGAAATGCGATTTAAATGTTTTTTGGATGCCACATTCTTCATATTCTAATACAAACCAATAATCTGTTGCAGGAAGTTTGTGACCATTATAGGTGCCATCCCAACCTATTTCATTTTGACGAATTTGTCTCAGTAATTTTCCATAACGGTCAAAAACATACAATTTGGTATTGGTATTCCTTAAGTTAATATTCCAGTAATCATTGTATCCGTCTTCGTTTGGAGTAAAGAATTTGGGATAATCAAAAATAAAAATGGAAGAAGAAAGGTTTGTACAGCCATATAAATCAGTGACGTTTATCGTGTGACAACCAAAAGATACATTTTCAAAAACATTTGAATACTGGAAACTTCCATTATTTAACTGATAAAGAAGAGAGTTATTAGTGTTTTCAACATTTGCAATGATGTTATTATTAAAAGTTGAAAGGCTTAAATCGCCAAAACTTTCTGCAACAGTAACTCTCCAAATTGTCGGTTGTGAACAATTATTATTCGGAGTAAAGGTGTAAATCTCACTTTGTATATTGCTAACATTTGTAGGTGACCAAGTTCCATTAATACCGTTTGTACTAGGAAAACTAATAGTTTCACCATAACAAACAATAATATCGTCAAAATAAACGCTTTCGTTTTTGTTTACTGTAACTGCCCATTGTGTAGATAAAGCACAGTTATCATTCGGTGTAAAAGTATATATTCTGCTAATAGTGTTGCTCACATTTGTGGGAAACCAAGTTCCACTGATACTGTTGGTATTGGGAAAATTAAGAATCTCACCTTCACAAATAGTAACGTCAGTAAAATTTATACTTATGTTGGGATTTATGGTAATTTCGACAGTAATAGGATAAGCACATTGGTTTTGATTAGGAGTAAAAGTATAAGTAGATATACCAACAGTAGCTGTATTAATGGTGTTTGGGAGCCAAGTTCCGGTAATGCCTTCAGTCGAAGTTAAAGGTAAGGCATTAGGTGTTTGATTTTGGCAATAGGTATTTGTTGAAAGATTAAAAGATGGCGTTATATAGTTGAGATTATTTGGGGAAAATAGTAATTCATACGTGTTGCTGTAACATTCTGAAACTACACTGCAAGTAATGATGTAATCTTCGTTAGGATTTGGAATAGCAAGAGTTGGATTTATTTCTAATGAAGTACTTATTACATTTTGTGGATCATTTGCATAAGCTAGTTCCCAATTATAGCTACTGATATTATTGTTGTTCTCCAATGCAGTTTGTAGGCTATTGCAATATTCATTTTCGATGATAATCTTATTGTGAGGCATTAGATTATTTAATTGGTTGGGTAATCCTGCTAGGGAAAAACGTCCACCTAAATTTTGTTGTTCCGGAACATAATTGCAATCTTCGCCTAGTATGTTTGGATTATTAATTACACCAATCTTGTTTGAGACAGAGCTTAATATTGGTCTTGCAATGTAGATTTTGCCGTCAGGCGCTATTTGCATTGATTGTAAACCATTGGTAGTAGATATAAATGTTGTTTTTGATGCAATAAAGTCACCGTTTGTAGTTTTGGTTACATCGTATTGGTATAATCTATTGCCTGCACATTTGTATAAAACGTTACTATTTGGTGAAAAGGAAGTTCCATACTGATTTTCATTTGTAGTATCTGCAAATTTTTCAGTAATTAACCCTGTAGAGTTGTCAAAATCAAAAACATAAAGTCCGGCAAAACTGCTACTACTAGGAACAACATAAGAAAGTAGTTTATTGTTTGGTGAAACTTTCATTTGTCCTGGTCTTGCATCAACAAGAAAAGAAGTAGTACTGATAATTGGTGTTGTGTTGAAACCACTACTTGAAATGTGGTAGACATAAAAATCTGTGCTGTCAACTACTTTACAAATTACCCAATAGTCACAACCATTACTGTGTGGCACTACACAAACTTTTTCAGTAGTAGTTGTGCCAAAAAGATGGATATTTTTGTTTAGTGTAACAGCTCCAAGCCCGTTGTCCATTGTCATATCAATTTCAGAATAGCAAATGCCTTTGCCTGTGGTATTTGGAGCTTGTACAATGTATTGATCTAAAGTGACAAGAAAGTATTTGTCAAATCGGTTTTCAGAAAAATTATAAGTGCCGGGATAAGGAATAATGGCGGAAGATTGTGTTGACGAATTATGTCCTGATAATTCATCTCCATTTAGCATTAGCTGATAATTTTTATTCCAAACTTTTTCACCATTTGTGTAGAATAACAAATTTCCATTGCTATCACTTATGGAGGAACAACCTTCAGAGGAAAAAACTTCTGTTGTTGGTAAATCTAAAAGCGGTGTTGGTGGATTGGTGTTGAAATCAAGTCCTGCATTTACTCCGAAATACCAAATATTAGCCTCGCCTTGTGCAAAGATTGACACACAGAAAAACATAAAGATATAAAGAAAATAACTTTTCATCATCACAAAAAATAATATGTATACCAAAAGAACCCATAGCGACATTTTTTCGTATATACTTTTGTGAAAATCAAACCTTCTTATTTAGAATTAATCTATATAATAAAATTGTTAGGACTTGATTTTATTACAAATTTAAAAGAAATAACGATAAAAAGACGAAACGTGTTAAAAATATCCCTTAGCGACACAAAAAGTTCTTCCAGCGTTATTTTTATAAAATAGTTAGCTATAATTTTGTTTCACTTTTTAGGTAAGAGTAATTTATGGAAAACGGAAATATATCAAAGCACACTACTTTTTATGCTGTTGGCTTAAGTTATAAAAAAGCTGATGCCGAAATAAGAGGTAAATTTAGCTTAGATGACAATGGTAAAGAGAGTGTTTTAATTCAAGCCCAAAAAGAAGGTATTGAAGCGTTAATCGTTACTTCTACTTGTAATAGAACCGAAATTTATGGGTTTGCCCAACATCCGTTTCAACTGATCAAACTACTTTGTGAAAATAGTCAAGGAACAGTGGAAGACTTTCAAAAAGTAGCCTATGTTTACAAAAATCAAGAAGCAGTTTCTCACATGTTTCGCGTTGGAACGGGTTTAGATAGCCAAATTCTTGGCGATTTTGAAATTATCAGTCAAATAAAATCAGCCTTTGTTCAAAGTAAATCAATGAATTTGGCCAATGCTTTTTTGGAAAGATTGGTCAATGCGGTAATTCAGGCAAGTAAAAGAATTAAAAACGAAACCGAAATCTCATCCGGAGCAACATCAGTATCGTTTGCAGCGGTGCGTTATATTTTTAATACAGTTGAAGATATTGCCAACAAAAACATTTTACTTTTTGGAACCGGAAAAATCGGAAGAAACACATGTGAAAATCTTGTAAAACATACCAAACACGAGCAA
>VFQN01007386.1_pt1 | contig 11867 bp, 16 predicted proteins | sample 3512371 | NCBI WGS metagenome assembly VFQN01 (sample SAMN10412370, study PRJNA504923) | tailings metagenome | isolation source: Replicate 2 from Balatoc abandoned mine | place: Philippines: Itogon, Benguet | collected 2017-08-28
TCCGTACATGTACGTATTCCGTACATGTACGCGTACAACGTACTGTGCAGCCCAGGTGACAATTTCTGTGTGAGAGGGTCCAAAATTGTAAGCGCTTACAATTTTGTACCAAATAAGACCGGAACTGTCGTGGCTTAGAGGATGCGATGTCCGGCAGTTGCCGGCAGGGAGCTCCGTCCCCTGGTGTCCACGGGAAGGGATCTCCCTTGATTCGGGGTTTTGGGAGCTGGCCAACCTGGGCCAACTAGTACGAACGAGTACGGTATTTGACCGTACTTTGGGAACAGACCCCCGTCCCGTAATTCTGAAAACACGGTCCTTTCCGACTGTACTGTGAAGCCCAGGCTGACCGATCTTCCGTGGTCCATTGCGTGGTGCAGTTAATGGAATAGGCCGTACGTGGGTAGGACTGGGACGTGGGAGGACCCTGTGACATGAACACCGTTCATTTACCGGTATTGCGCAACGCAGAAGTTTCCTGTGACCACGTTTCCCAGCCCTTAAGGTTCGTTCTGCATGGATGGTGGTATCCCATGGGCTGTAAGGCTCGTCCGGGCGCTACATGCCAAGTGCAACACAACCGATACGGTACCAATACCTGTTGTCTATGTTTGTGTGGCCTGACTTAGTTACACACGCAAGGCCATCAACCCCGTCAAGCCATACATGTTTTCAGCAGACTGCACAGCTGTTACAATGTCCCAAGAGCCACGGGAGTTTCCCAACGGTAGAATTACCAAGGTGCCAGCGGCAGGTGGCTCGCTCAAGCCTAGCAGAGTAACGCCGGGATACGTATCAACATTCCTACATGTCCAATTGCCGCCTGCAAGATTGGCCTTTGAGCCTCCGGCTCGTACATGGGTCGTTGCACTTGCGGAGGGGAGAACCCTCGCCGTGTAACACTGACTGACGGACTGACCGTGTGCCCCTTCCTCAACTCTCGCACAGCAGTTGTACCATGACCTTGCTTGAGGCAGCGGCTCACTTCTTGCCCTTGCCCTTCCTGGCTGGCAGCGTGGGCTTGGCTGACTGGGCAGGTGCTGCCGCGGGTGCTGCTGCTGCTTTGGTGCGGTCGAGCGCCTCGTCCACCTTGCCAGCGCCCTGTGGGTGAGATCACAAACAAAGATGTATATCTCCGTTAACGCCCGCAGTTAACGCCACACATTCATGTTGGACAAGTCCGCCAGTAAGTCCACGGTTGCCTATTACGATTCACAACAGTATCAAGCATACGGTACATGGCCGCACATGCGCTCCCACAATCCCATGGCCTACAGCGTGCCAACACCGCAACGCCGCACCTGGCTGCCCTTGACGGCATCCTTCTCACGCTTCCGCTTGTCGCGCTTCTTCTTGAACTCAGCGCGCTCCCACTTGGGCAGCCAGCGCTCCGGGTCGGGCGGGGGCAAGCCGCCGCCCGGTAGCTCTGGGTTGTAGCCCGCTGGGTACCGGGGCTTCTTCTTCTTCTTGCTCTTCTTAGCCTGGGGCGAGAAAGTGCAAGGCCAGCAACACGTGTCACGCTCATTCTTGGACTCTTGTGTGGACACGTGTCACGCTCATACTTGGACTCTCAGTCCTGATCAGTAAGGTCATACCTGTCAGCGCGCGCCAACCGCAAGAATGTCTCATTCGGTCGTACCAGTGTAATGCACCAGGTTCGCACTCTCGTGCACGTCCCCTACAAACCCACCTTGGGCTGTTGGTCTGTGTCCATAGCATCTCCCGCCCGCTTGGCTGCCTTCACCGCCGCAACGCTCTCGCCGTCCACCTTGGCGCCTGGGGGCGGCCGCGCCGCTGCGCCCACGGGCCGCACCGCGCCCTCCTCCAGCGCGTCCAGGTTCAAGCTGGACAATGCGGCGGCAGAGGGCGGTGGCACGATGGGGCCCACCAGGGGGGCCGCCGCCGAGGGGTCGGACAGCGCGCAGGCGCGGGCCAGGCGGGCCAGCGTAGCGGCGCCTGAAGCGGTTGCCGCCACGCCCGACGCCTGGAGCTGCTTGAAGGCCTGCAAGTCGAAAAGGCGAGGAAGGAAAATACTTAGACTGTTTCCACCAATTCAACTGCATAGGGCTTGGTGATACTGCCCATGTGTGTGTGTGTGTCAGCTGCATTTCTGTCATCGGTTGCACCATTACCGGTATTTAACCAATGCAACATCCGATGAGTGGCATCTGACCTCCTAGGGTGGAACTCGCAGTGTTGTCCGCTGCCCAGCCAAGTCGTAGCCATGACCGGCCCCCGGCCCGAGCCCATGGCAGTTCCCCTGCCCCACTGACCTGTTTTGCTTCACCCAACTTGCCTAGCCGCAGCTTCAGCCCAATGGCAGCCGACAGGCACCAGCTGAGGGCCTGCGAGGCGCCACTGTCTGAGCTGCGGCTGCTCCAATGGGACAGCGCAGAGTCCAGCAGCGCCTCGGCACCAGCAAGGTCGTTGAGCTGCAGAGGAAAAGGATGAGGGCACTTGGGTCGACTGCCAACTCTCACGTGCGCAAAGGAGGAAAACAGGGCGCTAGCTTAGACTGTTCACTGGTACGCGCGCGTTGTGGTTATTGGGAGCGTGCCCCCTTCAATCCACTGAGACCGCTTCCGTGCCACGCCACGGCGTCACGCTCTCTCCGCGCCCACCTGCTCGTACAGCGCCACCCGCGTGGCCACCACCGCGCCGCTCCTGGCCACCACGTCATCCTGCAGCGAGCCCATCAGGGCCTGGGCCGCCGCAGCGTTGCCCGCGTCCAGCGCGGCCTGGGACAGGGGCAAGGTGACAGCACAGCTGGGCGTTACCACACATGTGCTGTCAGGTCACCTGCAAGTCAGTTCCAACACAATGTGACACATGCAACCAGCACGTCAAGCGCACGTAACCAAGCTCGCACCAATGCACTGATGCACAGCATAATGCCAACAGGCGGTGTCTGCTGAGGTCTCCGCTCTCCGGTACGGCCCTGCCACTTAAGCGTTGGCGTTGCGGGGCCCAAACTAGCTGCAACGGTCCCACCTGGGCGCGCATGAGCGTGGGCGCCACGGCGGCGGAGGCCGGGGGCGCCCCCGCTGCCCCACTGCCGCACTGCCCGCAGAAGGCCTCCAGCGTGCGGTCGGCGTCCACCGTCTTGCCCTGCGACAGGGACACGGCGGCCGACAGCAGCGCCACGGCAGGGTCGGCGCCGCCGCCCGGGGCCGCCTGCAGCACGCCCACCAGCTCGCGAGCAGCGTCCGGGCGGCCTCCGACCTGCAAGCAGCCATTAAGCAATCGCGACGGACGAAGGCAATCGTTGTCAGCTGCGCACGGTCACACGGCAGGCACCCGATAACACTGCGCCAATCCAATGACAGTTGGTCTGGGGTAGTACAGGACTGCACCACGCGCAGTCACCCGCTTCACACCACTGGCGCCTACTACTAGTTCCTCCCACCCGGCCCCACCAGGTATAACAGCCCCAGGTTGAGCAGCAGCTGCATCTTCTGGCGTGCACCCAGGCGGCTCTCCAGTCCCTCGGCGAAGCGCGGCAGGCTGCCCGCGGTCGTGTTGCGGGCCAGGTAGCCGGCCAGCGCGCCAACCGCTGCGCCGCTCTCATCACCGGCGGCAGCGACCTTAGCCCCCGGCCGGTCCAGCAGCGCCTCCAGGCGCTTGGTGCACGAGTTGATGTACTTCCTGTTCTGCGGCCCCGGCTCCAGGCGGTGCGGGGCGTCCGCGATGGCGTTGTTGTGCGCAATGGCGCGCGTCGACTCGTCAGAGAGGTTGTTGTTGCTGCAATTTGGGATAGGGAACAACGAGGTAGCAGTGTCAGCGGTACCTCTTGCATGCGAAGGTACGGCGTGGCTTTCTGTGCTTCTGCCCTGCTTCGCACATACCCACCGTAGCGTCAACCCCTCACCGACGGTCTCCTGCACCTGCACAACCACCCACCCGCGGATCATCTTGTCGTACAACTCCGAGGCCTCCGCCAGCCGCCCCAGGCGGCCCAGAACGAAGGCCAGCTGGCAGGACAACGGCGACAGCTCGTCCTCCACCTCCTCCTCCGCCATGTCCTCCTCAAACAGCGTCTCACGGCCTGCATGAGATGGTAATGCCGGCAGTTTTGGTGTAACAAGGGGACCCAAGTGCATGCTGCAAAATGTATAACAGCCGTCATTGTGTGTGCGCCACTATGCCGGTGTGCTGAGCGTTGTAGCAAAGCGCGTTATTATCTCTTCAACGTACCGTGCAGGTTGTACCTGCAGGCCTTGCCTCCTAGGCACCACCCACGCACCCTGCTTCAGCGCCATGCGCAGCTCGCCCTCCGCCGCAGCCAGCTGCTGCGACGTGGCCGCGCCCAGCCGCCCGCCCGCCAGCGGGCCCGCCGCGTCCGCAGCCGCAGCCACGGTGCCGCACGCGCGGTTGAAGGCCACCTCGAAGCTGTCCGCAGGCCGCAGCCGCAGCGCCGCCATCAGGTCGGGCAGCTCCGAGGCCAGGCCGGCGGCCACGTACGCCGCAAGGATGTTCGTCTTCAGCTCCAACGAGTCCTCCTGTGTGCAAGGCAAGCTGTGAGCGCAGTGCACAGGTCTGATGGGCGCAGCATCAGGCCCGTCCAGCACCCAGCGGTGCGTCCCTTGCCGCGCAGGTGCGCACGAGCACCAAGGGCCGCCAAGTGCCCTGCCACCGTGTGATATCAGTACCTTGTGCTGTTTGAAGAGCTTGTCATAGGTGTTTATGCAGTCCCGGTTGCGGCCCTTGCGGTACTCCAGCTGCGCCTGCAGCTGCAGCAGCGCAGGCACTTGCGCACCGCCCTCTGGGCTGGCAGCCGCCGCGTCAAGCGCACTGGCGGTGACCTTGAGGGCCTGTTGGGACCGGCGCACGGCCACAGTAAGGTTGGTCCACATACACGGCAGCTAATGGTAGATCCGTCTGGACCGTTCTTCTTAGGTAGCAGTCACTACGTAGTGGCGGACTAACTTGCATAAAGCGGCAGCCATCACCTCCCCGCAAAGCACCTGCCACGTGCCCCCCTCTCTCACCTCATCAATTTGTCCCAAACGGTACAAGCAGTAGGCCTGCGTTGACGGATACACATTGAAGTGGCAGTGCTCGTGAGCAAAAAGCCACTGCTCCGGGCCGCATGGCCCACCCGCATGGCCCACAGTTCCGTCGTTACTGCACCGTGGAAACCCCATAAAACTGAGGCAAGCACCCATGTGCGAACAGCGACGAAGTTGTACCAGACTATGAGTAGCCACAGCTGTATCCCTGGGGCATGCTTGCTGGCAGGTACCCTGTCTAGCAGCAAGCTGCATGCAGGCGTGCTAAGCCCACCTTCTCGAAGCCCAGAGGGATGGCGTCTAAAGGTGGTTTGTTCAGCACTGCCAGTGCAGCCTGGAAGTCAGACAGCTGCACAAGCGCTGCAACCTTGCAGCGCAGTGCATCCTCGTCTTTGGGAGCCAGCGCCAGGACTGGGGTGGGTTAGGCGACGACACCCCGGAAAACGGGTTGGGTTAGCGGGCAACAACTCTCCCGGGGGAGCGCGCGCATCCAGCATAGCTAGCACTCCTTTATGCATCACCCGTAGAGCATGACTGCAGGGCGGGGCAGTAACGCCCCTGCGCATTTGGTCCTTGTGTGTATCTCACTTTCGTCGCATGCCTTCAGCGCCTTTTTATGCTGTTGGTTCTTAATGCACGTATTGAGCTTATCAAAAGCCAACTCAAGCGGAGTGGCTTCAGCAGGGGCCGCCATGGTTAGAGCGGATCGTCGGTCAGAACCACAGAACCTAGGACTATGCCGTGGACACTATAGAGATGGTCGCAAATGTCTATTCTACTTTCCTGGCCCAAATGGGCCTCAACGACAGATCCTATGCCATAGACAACAGGTCTTTGGAATGTTGCATAAGCGCGGTCATACGCATTGTGGCAATCTGGAAAGCATATGTAGGCGCCAGTATTTCTTCGCAGGTGTCGAGTCGGTTGCGATCAACCGGGAACCGCATGAGGGCACGTCCAAGGCGCCCATAAGCAGCCTGCCGTTGAGCGGTTGACAGCTTGACACTGCCATGTTAGCTCTTTGCCCCCTGTAAAGGCCTGTGCAGTAGCACAGCACCAAAACCAGTCTCGGAGTTGCTTGCACCCTCGGCCGTGCCCTCAGCGAGGGCACGGCCGAGGGTGCGCCTTGACACGTGTCTAGGCAACGCCCTGCAATCGTGTCTTGACATGCACCAGCTACGCCCATGCTCACCATTGCACCCAACACAAGCTCAAACTTCTCCAAGGTCATGACCTAGAGCTTGCATGATTGCGGCAAGGCTACACTCCTAAGCCGCGCATTACAGCTGGGCCGAGACACAGGGGGAGGATGAGAATGTGTGGCACCTCCCATCGTAGCACCCAGAATGTAGTAGCGGAGACAATTGCAGTCCGTGCTGGCATAGCAGAAAGAAGTGTTATGGCTATTGCATAGCATAGGCACACCGTATAGAGCGACCGCAACATTGCGTTACAGTCAACGCTGCAGGCTAGCCGCGATTTAGAGTGAACTAATAATCAAGTAAGACTGTCAGTGTAACTCCCACCATCTGTGGGGCTCAGCCCCGCCCTTCAGGGCAATATGGCGATGCCAGGCGGGCTCCCGCCTTCGCCGGGGCCAGCCGGGGCTCAAAAGAAGCAGTCAAGGAGATGTGCTGAGGTAACCATTACGGCTATACACGAGGGTCCAGCGCGAAACCACCAGCGTCGGCACACGGTGACGACAGGGTTGCGTGACAGGTGTGCCTCGACCTGCTGCTTATGGAAAGCGTCCGGCTCTTCCACGAGAAGCAGAGCGGGCCAGCGGCAGCAGCGGCCTTGGAGGCTGTTGGCTTTCGGGTGGGGCAGCAGCTGGCGGAAAGGTAAGGGAAGCGGGCATGTGCGTGGCACACCAGGGGATGCACGAGCGGTTGGCAGTAGGAGGTGCCAGTCATGAAGCCACACCTTCGTAGCTTTGGGGGCAGCGATGGGGGCTCTTGCCCTTTGTTCCCTCGTGGCCTCAACCAACCCCTGGGAACGCACGCCAGGTACACGCGCGACAAACCCAGGCTGGGCGACACGCTTGAGATTATCAAGTTCGTGTGCAAGGACTTCTGGCAAGCGCTCTTTAAGAAGCAGGTTGACAACCTGAAAACAAATCACCGGGTGCGTAGCATGGCGCTGGGTGAAGCTGGAGATAACTAAGAAGCACGTCTCTCCCTAATGCGACCACCCCGCTCAAGCATGGTGTTGCATTACTTGGATGATGCGGATGAAAGCGTAGCAGCGATCACAGCGTGCAGCTTCAGCTTCTTCTGCATCCAATCGACCGGGACTGGACGTGCCTGACATGTACCGTACACACGGCAGCCCCTAAGTTGGATTCGCGGTTGCCACGTGCCACGTCACTCGCCAATCCACCCCCGTGTCCCGCGGCCACGCAGGGCGTGTACGTGCTGCAGGACAACGGCTTCCGGTGGCTGCAGCGCCTGGCGCCGCCCACAGCCGCGTCGGGCGCCGCCGCGGACCCTGCACGCGAGGAGGCGCTGCGCCGCCTGGCGCTCAGCTACCTGCACGTGCCCTGCGGCATCGTGCGCGGCGCGCTGTGCCACCTGGGCGTGGTGTGCACCGTGGAGCCGGACCCCAAGGCGCTGCCCAGCTGTGAGTGGCGTGCGCTGCGGTGGGGCGGGGTGGGGTTGAGTGGGGCGCGGTGTGGTGCGGTGTGGCGTGATGTGGAATGGTTAGTGTCTTTGGGGCGCGTTGTTCTCAAGATCGGTAGCACTGCTCTATGTGCATGAATTGAGGACTGCTACGGCATGCAGGCACGTACCTGTGCTCGCCAGCCTCCTGATGTAACTGTTTTGGTCATGTAGAAGCGGGGCGGGCATAAGAAGCGGGTGATTTTTTTTGCGCGGCTCGCCCCAACAGTCCCAATGGAAGCCTTTGCAGTCCTTTCCATTTTACCGTCCCTCGTTTTTGCAAGCCTGTCTGCTTCCCGTTTCCTTGCGCAGGCACTTTCACGGTCCGCATCATGGCCTAGCGGGACGCATGGCATGGCGTCCTGTTGCCTCATTCGACAACGTGGGCAGCATGGCGCTTGGTCATCTGCTGGCTGCGGTGGAGCAAGTACAGCGGCCAATGGTTTAGTCAGTGGTGACGGCGCATATGCCTGTGCCCGCTCCGCCCTTTCCTTCATGGGCATCCCATGCCTGGTGCAGCATGGCGCTGAGGAATCTCTCTTGAAACAGGACCATGTATATGTATGTACAGGACATGGACACGAACTGTCTGTTACGTTGCTGTGCAAATGGGCGCGCATTGCGCCGGAAATTGAGGGTACATGGAAGCACGGCGTGGACAGTGCTGTGGCGTAGCCACACACGTAGCATTCCCGGCTGTAGTCCTGGTTTGACCAGTAAAGGTCCCTGGTTCCGCTGTGTTCTATTTGCACGACATTGGGCGTGACCATGCATGACGAGTGGTCAGCGCTTGCGGCTCATTGTACCAAGAATGGCGCTCCGTTGCTTTGGTGACATACTGTACTGGATTAGAAGCCGCACACAATCCGCTCACTTCCAAGCAACCTGCTATTCCGCAAATATGTTGATGTTATAGTTGTTCCCCACCAACTGAGTCAACTATTGCCACCAGGCATAGGCTTTCAGGCGGCGACCAGGCTGTGGGGAAGCAGCGGCAATGCGGTATCACCCGGCCGTGTGCTCCCCGCTGCGTGATGCACGGCTTTGGCGGTGGAGCCTGCATTGGGGCCTGAGTAGCCTCGTAAACACTTAAATCGGGCATCCTGACCTCATTCGGGATGGCTGTGACCAATGCACAAAACCATGCTAGTACCGTACGGTCATGCATCACGTCAGGGGCATGACATGTATCGTTAATTGGTTTTACGGATTTGGTCCCCTTCTAGCGCCCAGCCCCGTCCCAACCGGGAAACAGGGCTGCTCCCGGCCATCGGGTACGATTAGTTCCCCACCCCTCTCGCTGTACGGATTGCAGCCACCAGTTACAGTAAAGCATAGGCCACGAAGCCCAGGCCTCAAGTTCTCCTACTTCAGCCTCGCTGGTCCTGCCCTGTCCCGCCCCCACACAGCTACTCGCTAAGACACACCCACAGAACACAAGCAGCACGCCGTCGTGGGCACAACCCGCCCTTTTCCCCAGGAGAAACCGGACGAATACGAGGCAGCTGTACGGGGAATGAATTGCGGCCTCCCGGATGCTGCTTTCGCTCCTCCCCCATCCAGCCCCATCGAACCCCCTGCCACAAACACAGGCCCCACTAGCCCCATAGACGCCCTCCGCACTACAGCAAACCCCCAATCCAGGCAGGCAGGCAAAGAAGGCAGGATACCGTAGGCAAAGTACCGGTACGTGTACTCAGTTCCTGGGCAGTGTTCGCCCTTGCGTTAGTCAGCATTGTCAGGGGCCTCCGCCCGGGTGCAAATAAAGGAGGCGGCCGTCTAGCTACCACCCGCCGGAGCCAGGGTGGGCTGCACCGACCTGCTCCCAGCCTCCCACCCATACATGCGGTCCTGTCGGTCTAGGGTTTGTCAAGGTTGGTCAAAGCTTCTCACATACCGTGCATACAGCCGGATTCCAAATGTGGAGGTCGTTACGCACTGGCCTGCCCGGGTCTGCACGTTCGCTGTCTGTTAAAACTCGATACTGTAAGGTGTAGTGGCACAACATGGATTGATGTACACACTGTGTGTTGTGTTGCCCCTGCTAGTCTCTCCAGCCCTCATCCAGCTACCCTGGCATGCGGGCAAGTCGCTGATGCCTGTGAGGCGGAGTGCTGCACTGAGCTGTACATGTACGACAGCGTACAGGCCGCAAGATCTGCGGATGCGTGCGGAGGACACACCGTACTGGACCATATCCGGTCGGTGATGCAGGAACCTGGCACGGCCTCCCGTTGCACGTAGAGCCACGGCAGATACGTTCCCACTTTGTCCAAATGTTGCAAATGCACTGAAACATATTGGGTTGCGCTACACTTACATCAGGACAAAGAGGCGACCCCAAGGGGCCACCTCACTTGCTACTTCTTACCAAAACGCACTAGGGGCGGTACACGGGGCTGTGATCATCCAGGTTCAACCCCACGGCACAATGCGGGCAAAAGTACTGTCGGCAAAACCGATTACGTAAGCGAACATGTGTCTACCCTGCCGTAAACTCACGCATTGGATGTATACGTGGTGTCGTGGTGGGACCTGCCCCGCACACTACCGAGCAGCCATACATTACATGTCTTGCTGTCCACTTCCTTTCCACCGTTTTGCTAGTCAACCAACCAAGCCCCGCTGCCGCTTGGGCGGCCTGCCTAAACTTGCCCGGCCAGCTTCCGCCTCCTGCACCGCTTGTGCTAGCCGCTTCAACCGCTCCTGCTGCGAAGGAGTCGACTGCGGCGCGCGCGGGGTGTGTGCCTTGGGCGAGTCGTGCGGGGTACCTCCGCTGTGAGAGGCATTGGCAGCAGGGGCCTGTTCGTTGGCCTTGGGTTCCGTCCCAGGTGACGGTTTGGAAGGGCCACGCGCAAGGGATTTTGCCCATCGCCGGTACTCCAACCACGTGCCCTGCAAGGGATACCGCATTGCAGCAAAACAAAACAAGCGTAACGAGGTTTCCGTGAAACAGGACGGCATGCTGCCAGTTGCCTGTGGCGCCAGGTATGTCAAGTATTGGAATGTGTTAGCCAAGGAGGGCTTCGGCACTTGGCCGTTTGCATCCCAAGCTGGCTGACTCACTGCGTCTTGAGATCTAAAGCACTTACCCCCGCGAAGACCTGCAGCCACTGGGTCCAGTGGTAGGTGCCCTGCACGCCGCCAGACACGCGCCTGCAGAACACGTCCGGGGCCAGGCACTGCAGCTCGCCGCCCCACCCGCCTCCTCTCATGCCCCCGGTGGGCCCCTGCTGCTGCTGCTGCTGCTCCCCCGGCGCGAACCACAGCACCTGCACGCCGTACTTGGCGCCGTGGCCGCGGCCCACAAAGGAGGCGCCCGCAGGGCAGTATGCCACGCCGTGGGCCCATTGCACAGAGCCACGGTCCCTCGAGCCAACGCGCGCCCGGACCAGGACCTGCAAAGCCAACGCATACCAGCGACCGGAGTTAGTAGATGTGCCCCTAGGACCTGCCAATACAACACACGATCCTGAGAGGAATAGGTCGCAATACGCAGAGCGTCTTGCAGAACTGATAATTGTGCTACGCGAGCCCCACTTACGGGGGCCTTGTCATATGCCCCGTTCGCCTCTGCCGCCGAACTCTGCACTGCGGTCGTCATGGCATCCGCAGCCGCCGCGTCCAGCTGCCGCAGCTGGGCGAGAGCAGCGGGCTCCGACCTGGGCTTGGAGGAGGGTGCAGCGATACCCACAGCAGCGGCCTGCATGGGGCTCCTCTGGGAACCATGGGCGCTGCTTGCTGGCGGCGGGACGGCGACTGCGCCGGCAGTCACCGTTGCGGGCTGGCTCGCACGTCGTGCGCCGCCTCCATCGTGTGCCGCACGTGCTGGAGACGCGGCCTCAGGTGCCGCCGCTGGTCGTTCCGATCGCTGCGCACGTGCCGGGGACGTTTGTGATAAGGGCCCTCGGCCGCACGAGGGTGCGGCTCCACGCCTCAGCGCGGAGCACCACTCCTTGTACGGCAGCCAGGAGCCCTGTGGATGCGACATGACAATTCGAAGACAGAGCAGCATGAGTAACAGCAGCGTAATACTTTGGATCCCCCGAACCTGGAGCGTACCTATATTTCGCTTAAGCATGCTGCATCGCGCACCACCCAAACGCACAAGCACAGCCGCAAAGCGCGGCGAGCCCAGGAAAGACCTACCTTTTCGGTCGCGCCCTCCACCGCCAGCTGCTGGCCGCCCCCTTGGGCAGCG
>VFQN01007387.1_pt1 | contig 11867 bp, 11 predicted proteins | sample 3512371 | NCBI WGS metagenome assembly VFQN01 (sample SAMN10412370, study PRJNA504923) | tailings metagenome | isolation source: Replicate 2 from Balatoc abandoned mine | place: Philippines: Itogon, Benguet | collected 2017-08-28
GGGACCGCCGGCGGTGACCTCATTGATCAAGGCGCCGCGCGCCTGGCCGAGACCGAGGCTCGCCGCCTTGTCCTCATCGATGTTCTCGATCTTCACGCCGAGCCAGCCGCGGCTGACGCTGCCTTTCGCGCGAAGCTGGCTGACGACCTCGTTGACCGTCTTCGCGGGGATCGCGAAGGCGATGCCGACGTTGCCGCCCGACGGGCTGTAGATCGCGGTGTTGACGCCGATCACCTCGCCGTCGAGGTTGAAGGTCGGGCCGCCAGAGTTGCCGCGGTTCACGGCCGCGTCGATCTGGATGAAGTCGTACGGACCGGAGCCGATGTCGCGGCCCGAGGCCGAGACGATGCCGGCGGTCACCGTGCCACCGAGGCCGAACGGATTGCCGACCGCGATCACCCAGTCACCCACGCGGGCGTCCTTCGTCGCGAGGCGCACGAACTCGAACTTCTTGTCCGACTTGATCTTGAGGAGCGCGACGTCGGTGCGCGGATCGGTGCCGATCAGCTCGGCATCGAACTTGTTGTCACGATCGAAGCTGACCGAGATCTTCTCGGCACCGTCGATGACGTGATTGTTGGTGACGACGTAGCCGTCAGCCGAGATTACGAATCCGGAACCCTGGGCCTGCGAGGGGCGCGGGGCCGGTGCGCCCTGGCCGCCGCGACCGCCGAACTCGCGCGGCAGGTTGCGGAAGAACTCGTTGAGCGGATGGTCCTCGGGGAGATCGGGCATGATGCGACCGCCGGGCGCGCCGGGATTGGGCGTACCGGGACGGGTGCCGCGCTGAGCCAAGCGACCACCGTTCGAGGCCTGGATACTGACGACGGCCGGCTTAACCTTCTCGACGATGTCGGCGAAGGTCAGCGGTGCACGGCCGAACGGGGTCTGAATGGTCGTGTCGGCCCGCTGCTGGGCCTGGACACTCCACTGTGGGTTGATCAAAAGGGCACCTGCGACGGACGCCGCGACGGCGGTGCCGGCTACGATCCCCAAACGTCTCGTCGCACTGGGCTTGACGGGCGCGGTTTTCAGCATGTTCTCATCTCTCCTCGTCTGCAGCGCTGAAATGTGTGACATGCAGATAGGCGCCAGCGCCTTACGGCGATCTTTCTGCGACATGAAACTTTCGTAATATGAGCCTCGGAATGGGGACGACAGAGACGAAATTACGGGAAATGTTGCGACCGCCGAGGCTGATGGTGGCCTTGGGGGGTGTCGCCTGCCTCGCTCTGGCCGCCGGATTGACCGTGAGCCACCCTGGCGTTTCCGCAGCCGGGGGTGCGTCGCGCGTACTGCCGCCCGAGACGGCGACGCTGGCGACGCCGGTCGCTGTGTTCGGCGCAGACGACCGCACGGCCCTGCCGGAGCGCTATGCGGCAACGGCCGCGCGCATCGGCGTCCTCTTCAACAATCCTGCCCGCAGCGTCTGCACGGCTTTCTGCGTGGCGCCCGCCATGATCGCCACCGCGGCGCATTGCGTGGCGACGACCTCGCCGCAGGGCTCGCGCATGCGCCCTTCCGATTTCCTGTTCGCGCGCGCCTATGATCGCGAGCAGGACTATGCCCGCATCGAGGGCTTTTCCGTAGGATCGGCGGCGCAGCACATCTACACCGGCGAGTTCCGGCTCAACGTACGCCCGCCGATCGATGCCGCACGGGACTGGGCACTGGTGCGTCTCGACCGCGCGATCTGCGGCACCGGCGGCCTTCCGATCCGGCCCGCCCCGACTGGCGATGTTTTGGGGATGGCGCAGGCTGGCCGCCTGTTCAACGTCGCCTACCACCGCGATCTGCCGAGTTGGACGCCGACCTACGCCGGCCCATGCCATGCGGGCCGCGATTTCGGCGCCAGCGACTGGTCCACCATTGCCCCCGACTTCGAGAGCCCCGACCAGATCATCCTGCACACCTGCGATACGGGCGGCGCCTCGTCGGGCTCGCCGATCTTCGCCGAGACGCCGCAAGGCCCGGTCGTGGTCGCGATGAACGTCGGCACCTACGTGCAGTCTCGCGTTGTCACCCAGCAAGGCCAGGTCACGCAGCGCCAGCAGACCGAGACGATCGCCAATACCGCTGTAAACGCGATTGTTTTCGCCGACCAGATCGCGGTCTTCCAGTCCGCGGCGATCCTGCGGACCGGCAATCCGATGCGCCAGCTCCAGGAGCATCTCGCCGCGTTCAATTTCTATGACGGTCGCGCCGACGGCGACTACGGCCCGGTGCTCAAGGCGGCGATCGTCGCCTACGAGAAGGCTCAGGGGCTGCCGGCCACGGGGCTCGCGACCTCGCAGCTCCTGTCTCGGCTCGTGGCCCAGGCGACGACGCGTCATACGCCGACCTCGGCGCCGCTGCCGGACGCAACCCAGCTTCCCTCTCCGCGAGTAGTCCCTGCAACGCCGGCCTTACCGGCGCCACCACTGGCACGCTAAAACGCTCCCGGAGCCGTGCAATCAACAGGGGCGCCGACCAGGCGATCCGTGGGAGACGCGCAAATGATCGACCGCGCCTACTTCAACCCCGCCTTCCTGCAGTCGTTGACGTGGGTGGACTGGGCGATCCTCTCGATCCCCGCGATCTGCGTCCTCGCCGGCCTGCTGCGGGGCGGGACGAGCCTGATGCATTTCGGTTTGATCCGGTTCATGACCGCCTGGCCGCTCGCGACCGCGCCGGTGCTCTATATCAACTATTACCAGCGGCAACTCGTCGATCAGGTTCAACTGCTGCTCGGCATCACACCCGTCATGGCAACCGCGATCGTCGGTACCGTGGTGTTCGTGATCGCGCTCATCATCATTTATCGTGTTCTCGGGCTCATCTGGCGCGGGCTGCGTCACGTGCTGGCGTCGTCACTGGTCGGCGATATCATCGACCGTTTGCTCGGCATCCCGGCCGGGCTATTCGCCGGCGGCATCCTCACGTTGCTGCTCGCCATAGTCCCGGGCGTCCAGTTGCGCACGTCGCTTCCTCAGGTCGACCAGCCACCGGCGCTTCGAAATTCCGTCCTGTTGGCCATGGCGGAAGAGCAGATGCGTGGTCTTGCCCGCTATGTGCCGCCTCCCCGGTGAATTGGGCGCGCTGAGCTCCGCTCGATATGCAACCTAAGTTCGGGAGGGGGGCCGCCGCGGCGGGGCCTTGTGCGGGCCTCCTCATTGGGGACCTCGCAGGAGTCCTCGGGCAAGTATCCGGCGGAGCGCTGAAGCTCATGTTTTCCGTCCGTTCGACAGGCGGAAGATGCCAAACTCGTCTGGAACGGGGCAGCCGGAGCTGATATTTATCTAACAATCGCTTGGCAAGCGACGCAAGCCGCACCAAATGTTAGCAATTGAACAGTTCGAAGTAAACTTGAGTGGCTCCGGTAGTCCGTATTTACGGGCGTTTCCGGAGGCAATTCAGTGTGCGTCGGGCTGAGCCGAGAATTTTTGAACCGAGATGGCGCCCGATGAACGAGAAGCTGTATCTTACCGTCAGCAACGATGTAACGGGTGAGAATTACGTCGCCGGGTGCACGCTCCCCGTGCGCCTCGGCAAGCATCCCGACAGCGGCAACCAGGTGTTGTTCGACGCCAAGTTCCGCACCATCTCGCGGGTGCATGGCACCATCGAGAGCACGGAGCGCGGCTTGCACTTCACCGACATGAGTTCGAACGGCAGCCGCGTCGGTGGTCTCGTCGTACGCGATGCCAAGGTCGCTCTGTCGCCGCGGTTCGACATCGAGATCGGCGACTATCATATCCGTCCCGCCGACGCCCATCCACTGACCATCCTCACCACCGAGACGTCGCTGCTGGAGCTACAGCGCCTCGAGCTGTTGCCTGGCCGCGGCATCGGGGTGATCCGGCGCGGCTCGACGCTGGCGCTCGCCGATCTCAACCGGTGGACCGAGTGGGACAAGCCGACTGTCGCTGTTTTCGAGGCGATCGCCGACCAGAGCCAGCTTGTCATCACCGATCTCGAAAACGGGCCGCAGGTGCTCATCAACAAGTCGCCGGTGACCAAGCAGCGCACGACCCTCAATCCGCTCGACGTTGTCGAGATCGAGCACATCCGCTTCGAGGTGCTCGACCCGAACATGCGTTCGCTCGTGTGCTCGCACGAGTCCTGTCAGCTCCTCAACCGTCCGCCCCACGAACAGAATTGCAAGTGGTGCGGCCGCCATCTCGCCAATACCGGCGCCATATCGCGAATCCTGTAGGGCCATCCGGTCCGGTCATCCAAATTACTGCGTTTTGAGATTGCGCTCACCGCAACCCGCAAGAAACCGCGTCCCGATCGATAGGCAATTGTCATGTCCATAGAAATCACCTGGCGTCCCGCCGAGAATGTGAATGACGTAGCGCCCGGACGGATCACGCTGACGGGCAATGGTCCCTTCCAGATCGGCCGTTCATCGGCCAGCGAGGTGCTGCTCGACAATTCGCAGGTGTCGCGCAGCCACGCCACCGTGACCGTCGACGGTGACGTCGTCACGCTGACCGATTCCGGCAGCCAGAACGGCACGCTGATCGATGGCCGCCGGATAGGCTCCGCCCAGTGGCGCCCCGGCGCCGAGGTGGCGATCGGTCCTTTCATCCTGACGTATCGATTGGTCGAAACGCGCCGTCCGGTCGAGGCGACGCGGCTTCCCGATCAGCCCACGCCAGCGCGGCCGCCATTCCCCGGCCCGCTCTTCAACCAGCGCCAGGTTCCGATCCGGGATATCATGGCGTCCGGCAAGATGACGCAGGAGGTCGAGTATCTCGCGATCGGCGGCGGCAACGGCAGCTTCGCGTGGGTCGACCATCTGCGCATCTTCGGAGTCGACAAGAAGAACATTCGCGTCATCGGCGTCGCCGACAACAAGAGCCCGTACTCGAAATACGGCCGCCTCTGCCGCAACTCGCAGATTCCCGATCACGAGCGTATCCGCTCGAATTCGATCTCGACGCCCGATAACCTCTGGGGCTTTCCCGGCTACGCGAGCCGCGAGACGGTGCGCAATCTCGCGCGCGGGCGGCTGATCGGCCTCAAGTATGTGTTCCAGGTGTTCGGCGAGCCGAGCGTCGCGGAGACCTACACGCCGCGCCTGATCGACGTCTTCGACTCGCTCGATCGCGAGGCCAAGCGCATCGGCTGGGAGGACATGTGGGTCGCGGGTCGCGTGCTCGCGGTGCGCAAGACCGACGACGAGCGCTACGTCATCGCCTATCGCGCCACCAGCGAGAGCGAGGCCGACAATAATTCGCCGGATCGCGACCGCTTCATGGTCGCGCGCTACATCCACATCGCCACCGGATATCCGGCCTCGAACTTCCTCGACGACCTCCAGAAGTTCCGCCGCGAGTATCCTCATTCGACGGCGGTCGTGAACTGCTACGAGGAGCACAGCGAGATCTACCGTACGCTCGAGCAGAAGGGCGGTACGGTGCTGATCCGCGGCCGCGGCATCGTCGCCTCGCGCATCATCCAGCGCGTCTACGAGGCCCGCCTGAAGAACCCGAATATCCAGATCCTCCACCTGCTGCGCTCGCCGATCACCGAAGGGCAGAAATGGGACTTCGGCCAGCGCCACGTCCACAACGACACCGAGCACCAGGCGTTCAACTGGCCGAAGGCGTGCTGGGGCGGCACCTATCTTCAGCAGCTCGACAAGGCATCGCCGGAAGAGCGCGCGAAGATGATGCATGCGTGGGGCGGCACTTCCACGGCCGACCGCGACGACTGGCTCGAGATTATCGCCACCGGCAAGAAGGAAGGCTGGTTCAAGGTTTTCTATGGCAACGTCGACAGCATGAGCGAGCGCGGATCGCGCGTCGTCACGCGTCTCCAGGGCAAGGCCGGCTATCAGGAGAATCTCGAGCTTGTCGCCGACTATATCGTCGACTGCACGGGCCTGATCTCGAAGATCGACGAGACGCCGCTGCTTGCCGACCTGATCCGCACTTACGACATCCCGCGCAACAAGGCGATCGGCAAAGGGCCGGAAGGCGGGCTCTCTGGCCTCGGCGTCTCGAGCAATTTCGAGATCGGCGGAATGCAGAACGGGCGCGGTCACGCCTATGCTGCGGGCATCATCACCTTCAACGGCCCGCACGCGGCCGTCGACAGCTTCCTCGGCCTCCAGTACGCGGCGCTCCGTTCGGTCGACCACCTCGCCAGCATTCGGGCGCCGGGGGTCAGTCGGTTCGGGCCGCTGCGCTCGTCCTACCAGTGGCTCAAGTGGTGCGCGAACGCGTCTCCGTGATCGCGTCCCGCATTCTTACCCAATCCACGTCCCTTTCATCCTTCAAACGCATTCGATCAGGCTCTAGGCGCTCCCATGGTTCCAACTCTCAGTGGTCGCTGGCAGACCCGCATTCTGCTCTACATCTTCATCGGCCTGCCGGTCACATTCCTGTACGCGCTGTACCTGACGAACTGGCGCTGGCCGCCGGCGATCGAGCTCAGCGCGTTCACCGATCCGTTCGTGTTCCTGACCGCGATCCTGATCCTCGGCCTGATCCTGGATATCGTCTACATCCAGGCGCAGCGCTTCCGCTGGGAGGGCGACTGGCCCTTCGCCTTCTGGCTGTTTTTCTCGATCATGGAGTTCTTCGCCGTCTACATCGGGATGGAGTACCTGGGCATCCTCGACTACTTCCTCCCCGACGGCCGCATCCCGTTCAATGTGGCCGCCTGGCACTACACTTTCGTGCTGGTCCCATCGTTCATCGCCGTCCTCGCCATCATCCAGATCTTCCTTGTACGCTGGCGCTATAAGGGCGGGGAGTTGGGAAGGTTTTAGTTTTTCGGTTTCCGCGGTCGCCTGCTTTTTTTGGCGCCGGTCGCCAACGCCTTCGGCTACTGGCGCCGGCGCGGCATTTTCCCGGTCGCGTCCGCCAATGCGCTCTTCGAGCGCTCCCTATGAGTGGCGATCGAAGATCGCGCCGCAAATCTCCGACAGGCGAGGCGGCGGCCGTGGCGCCAGTAGCCGAAGGCGTTGGCGACCGCGGTAATTAAAGAGCCTTTTCAATCTCGGCGATGAAGGCTGCTGCTGCCGCGCGCGGATCGGCGGCTTCGGTGATCGGCCGTCCGACGACGAGCATGTCAGCGCCGGCCGCGATCGCTCTCCCAGGCGTCATCACGCGGGCCTGGTCGCCGGCAGCGCCACCAGCGAGCCGGATGCCTGGCGTCACAATGAGGACATCCGGCCCGACGCCGGCACGGATCAGCGATGCCTCCTGGCCCGATGCGACGATGCCGTCGATGCCGGCGGCACGCGCAAGCCGCGCCCTGTGCGCGACAAGATCGGCGGGCGCCATGTCGCGGATGCCTTGCTGTTCGAGGTCGGGCTTCTCGAGACTGGTGAGGACCGTCACGGCAAGCAGCTTCAGGCGGCTGTTGCCCCGCCCGCGCACGGCAGCGTCGAGCGTCTTCGTGTCGATGCCGTGAATGGTCAGGTAGTCGAGACCGAGGTTCGCGATGTTGGCGGCTGCGCGCTCGACGGTATTGGCGATGTCGAGCAGCTTCATATCGAGGAACACGATCTTGCCCGCGGCCTTGAGGCCCTGCGCGAAATCGAGTCCGCCGCCGAACAGCAGTTCGAGGCCGACCTTGTAGCTCGACACCGTATCGCCAAGCTCGGTCACGAGCTGACGCGCGCGATCGACGCTTGCGACATCGAGCGCGACGAAGAGGCGGTCCCGTGCAGCCAGTTTCCCGCTCATTTTTTCTCGAACTCCCCGAGCATGATGAAGGCCGCCCGCGCGAGTTTCTCGATCGTGCTCTTGTAGAGCGCCATCGATTTGGGATCCGCGAGATGCCCGTTGTCGGCGAATGCGGTGCTGGCGCGCGATACGGCGAACTGGTCGGGCAGCACGAGAGCGCCGGTGCCGATTTCCAGCGTCTGACGCAACACTGTCAGGCCTCGAATGCCGCCGTACGCGCCAGGCGAAGCCGAGCCGATCGCGAACACGCGCGTCTTGTAGATGGCGAGCGGCGGCTCGTCCCCGTCGCGGATTCGGCTGACCCAGTCAAGCGCGTTCTTCAGCAGCGGCGGGATCGACGCGTTGTACTCCGGCGACACGATGAAGATGCCGTGGTGCACTTCGAACAGCGCCTTGAGCTTGCGTGCGTTCTCGGGGGGTCCGTCGGCCGCTTCGAGGTCGCCATCGTAGAGCGGCATCGGGTAATCGCCGAGGTCGGCGAAGGTCGAATGGAGACCATTGGCGTTGGCGATCTCGGCGCCGAGCTTCGCGAGCCGCTTGTTGAGGGAGTCCTTGCGCGCAGAACCGGCAATGAACAGCAGTCGCGTCGAGTGAGGCATCGGCATCGGAACTCCCAATCGGTCGGCCCATCCTTTAGACGAGACGCTACAACGATGCCAGAGTTCCGATGCGGAGGGGGCTCGCTCAGCGTTGCCGGGGCTGGCCAGCGCGCGCCGGCCGGGGAGCAATTCGCCTGCGAATGCTCGCCTGCAGCCGGAACAGCAGCAGCGCGGCGACCAGCGCAGCGTAGATCAGCGGCTCCAGCGGCCACACCTTCACCAGCATGATGAAATGCAGCGCCGCCAGCGCCGCTGCGAGGTAGCCGAGCCGATGCAGACCGTTCCAGCGGCGGCCGAGCCGCCGGATCGACGCGGCGTTCGACGTTACCGCCAGCGGCACAAGGATCGCGAACGCGGCCATCCCGACTGAAATGTAAGGCTTCTTGAGAATGTCCGCCCAGATCGCCGCGAAATCGAGCCCCTGGTCGATCACCATGTACACTGCGAGATGCAGGCACGCGTAATAGAAAGCCAGCAGGCCAATCGCCCGGCGGTAGCGGATCAGGCTCGGCCCGCCGAGCTGGCGCAGCGGCGAGATTGCCAGCGAGGCGATCAGAAAGCGCAGCGCCCACAAGCCGAGCGCGCGCTCCAGCACGTTCTGCGGATCGGCGCCGAGCTGGTCATTGATGCCGAGATAGAAGTACCAGACCGCCGGCACCATGCCGGCGATATAGATCGCGCGCCGCACCGGATCGGCCCCCAGCACGACACGCGAGAGGCTGCTCCGCTGCGCGATCCGCGAATCCATTATTTAGAAATACATCTTCAGGTCCATGCCCGCATAGAGGCTCGCGACCTGATCGCCGTAGCCGTTGAAAAGCTGCGTCGGATGGCGCTTGGCAAACAGTCCGCCGAGGCCGCCGGTCGGGCTGCCGATGCGCCGCTCCGTCGCCTGGCTCCAGCGCGGATGGCTCACGTTCGGATTGACGTTCGAATAGAAGCCGTACTCGCGCGGGTTCTGGACCTCCCACGAGATCTTCGGCTGCTTGTCGGTGAGCGAGATGCGCACGATCGACTTGATGCTCTTGAAGCCGTACTTCCACGGCACCACGAGCCGCACCGGCGCGCCGTTCTGGTTCGGCAGCTTCTCGCCGTAGAGGCCGACCGCGAGGATCGTCAGCGGGTGCATCGCTTCGTCGAGCCGCAAGCCCTCGATGTACGGCCACGGCAGCGCCTGGAAGAAGCCCTTCTGCCCAGGCATTTCGGACGGGCGCACCAGCGTCTCGAACGCGACGTACTTGGCGCTGCCCTGCGGCTCGATGCGCTTCAGCACGCTCGCGAGCGGCACGCCGATCCACGGGATCACCATCGACCAGCCTTCGACGCAGCGCATCCGGTAGATCCGCTCCTCGAGCGCGATGTCCTTGATCAGGTCGTCGAGGTCGTACTCCGCCGGCTTGTCGACGAGGCCGTCGACCTTGATCTTCCACGGCGTGGTCGTCAGCGTGTGCGCGTTGGCGGCGGGGTCGTCCTTGTCGGTGCCGAACTCGTAGAAATTGTTGTAGCTCGTCACGTCCTTGAGCGGCGTCAGCGGCTCGTCCGTCGAGAGCGGGCTCTTCTCCGCCGTCAACCCTGCGCGCGCAGACCCGAACGGCAGCGCCGCCGCCAGTCCGAGTGCCGCCGCGCCGCCGATAAACTCGCGTCGCCGGAGATAAACCGATTTCGGCGTGATCTCGGACGAGGGAATGTCGCGGCCGTTGCGGATCAGCATGACGGAATCTCTTTCCAAAATCGCGGTCGTCGAGAAATAGTCCGAACCGCCCTGATCGAAAAGGCCCGAACGGCGATTGTCACGCGCAGTTGAGTCGATGTGAGAGGCGCGGCACTGGCCGTATGCACAGTGTTAACTCTTGTAAGCGCCGCGCGGAGGCGCGACAGTCCGTCGAGAACACGTCAACAGACATGCCGGGAGTGAGACCATGAACGCGCCGCAGGTTCGACTGACCAGCCTCGCGCACGGCGGCGGATGCGGCTGCAAGCTCGCACCCAACGTGCTCCAGCAGCTTCTCGCCGACCAGCCGGCGATGGCCGCCTACAAGCAGCTCCTCGTCGGCACCGACACCGCCGACGATGCCGCGGTGTGGCAGCACGACGAGAACACCTGCATCATCGCGACGACCGACTTCTTCATGCCGATGGTCGACGACCCCTACGACTTCGGCCGCATCGCCGCCACCAACGCGATCTCCGACGTCTACGCGATGGGCGGCAAGCCGATCATGGCGCTCGCGGTGCTCGGGATGCCGGTCGACAAGATCCCCGTCGAGATGGTGCGCGAGATCCTCAAGGGCGGCGCGAGCGTATGCGCGACGGCGGGCATCCCGGTCGCGGGCGGCCATTCGATCGACTGCCCCGAGCCGGTCTACGGTCTCGCGGTGATCGGCGTCGCGCGGCCCGAGCACGTGCGCCGCAACGCTGACGCGAAAGCGGGCGACGCGCTGATCCTGACCAAGGCGATCGGCGTCGGCATCTACTCGGCGGCGATCAAGAAGGGCGCGCTGCCGCCGGCCGGCTACACCGAGATGGTTGCCTCGACGACGCTGCTCAACAAGGTCGGCGCCGATCTGGCGCTCGACAAGGATGTGCACGCGATCACCGACGTGACCGGCTTCGGCATTCTCGGCCACGGGCTCGAGATGGCGCGCGGCTCGGGGCTGACGCTCAACATCAAGGCGAGCGAGGTGCCGCTGCTGGCACAGGCGGAGAAGCTGGCGCAGGAGGGTTTCGTCACCGGCGCGTCGCATCGCAACTGGACGAGCTATGGCGCGAGCGTCGAGCTGCCCGCCGGCCTTCCCGACTGGCGCCGCCACCTGCTGACCGATCCGCAAACCTCGGGCGGCTTGCTGGTCGCGTGTGCACCAGAGCGCGCGGTGGACCTAGTCGCGAAGATCAAGGCGGCGGGGTATCCGATGACGCGCGTGGTGGGGAATGCGGAGGCGGGTGAGGGGAAGGTGAGGGTGGTGTAGCGGCGTCATGCGCTGAAGACACTACCGCGCCCGAAAGCGCGCGTCGCCGCGCGCTCCGACAACAATCGGCCTTCGTCGGCAAGATAGTCGGCGCCTCACAGGAGGTGCCAGATGCCGACCATTGTCATCATCCATCTAGAGAGGAACATTCTGACTGCGCTGCGGATGGCATTCGAGGATGCGGGCTTCAATGTCCGCACTTTCACCGACACCAGCAACGCCGAAGAGCTGATCGCGAATCCCCCAGACATCTTCATCCTGCCACGCCGCGGCAAGCCGTTGTCAGGCGTCGCGTTTTTCAAACGCATTCGCGAGAGCAATGTCGGCGTGCCGGTGGTGTTTCTGAGCGCCAACCCTGAGGTTATCGAGGAAGATCTGGCGGGCACGGGGCTGGAACCCGAGGCTTATATCGAGATGCCATTCTCCCAGCGACAGGTGGTTCAGCGTGTGAGGGAGTTGTTGGAGAGCGCGGGAGCATAGCGCGGCGGATGGTGGGGAAGGTGGGGTAGGGGGTCGGGAGAGTTTTCAGCCTTTTCCTCGCTTTGCCTCGATCTCGCTGCCATCAGGACCTTTCACCCGAAGCGAGTTCAGTCCCTGCATCAGCAAGTCGCTAACGG
>VFQN01007388.1_pt1 | contig 11866 bp, 16 predicted proteins | sample 3512371 | NCBI WGS metagenome assembly VFQN01 (sample SAMN10412370, study PRJNA504923) | tailings metagenome | isolation source: Replicate 2 from Balatoc abandoned mine | place: Philippines: Itogon, Benguet | collected 2017-08-28
GCTGCCCCGACGCCAGGTCCCAGATCTTGATGGTGCGGTCGGCGCTGCCAGTGGCGAACCACTCGTTGGCGGGGTCGATAGCCACACAGCGCACCCAGCTGCGGAGGGGGTGGGGAGCGGAGGGTTGGTTAGAAGGTCATGAGACCGATGAACGTGAAGGGGTTCACAGCCACGCAGCGCACGCAGCTTCGGAGGGAACGAGGGTGGAAAGCGACTAAGGTGTGAAAACTGCGCGGGTGGGTGTAAAGTGGAAAGGGTCCCCCGCAACGCAGCGCACCCAGTGGGGGAAAAGGAGTTACTAGTACAGTCCGGCGTGGGAGGTTGTTTGGGTGTCAAGGGAAAGCCTTCTACCCGGGGGCCCTTGCCACACACCCCTTCCGTCCTCCCTCCTCCCCCGTCCCCTTTCCACCTAACCCAGGTGCCCCGAAACGACCCTGTACATCTCCTACGGCGCGTGCCACACCCCATCCTCGTGCCACACCCCATCCGTCTCCACTCCCCCAAGCCCGCCACCCTAAACCCACTCCAAAACCCCGTACGGCCTGCCCGTCCCCCGCACAACACCCCCACCCACCCCAGGTGCCCTGGAATGACCATCACATCCCTCACCCCCGCCCCCGCCCCGCCCCTCCCCACCCCACCCACCCGAGGTGTCCCGATATGACCCTGTACATCTTCCACGGCGCGTGCCACACGGGCCGCGGCCACTTGGCTGCCAGGCGCCGCGACACCGCCGCGCTGCCGCTGCCGCCCTTGTCGTTGAGCACAGCCATGACCTGGCGCTGCTGCTCGGGGGCGGAGGGGGTGCCTGCATGGGACAGGAGGGGAGCATGGCGTGCTGTTAAGCACGGCTTTGTCCCTTTGTTAAGCACCACCCTTCGAAGGCATGGTTTTACTCTTGGGCGTTGAATTGGGTCAACCGACAAATGCGCCCCAGCCCGACAGCCCAAGACAGTTGTCAAGGCCCTCCCCACGCCGATGCCTGCCAACCCCATTTGCGGCCCCATGCACCTGCCGAAAACCACCAAACCCGGTCAATTCACTCCCACTGCTCCCACTGCGGCCCGCCCACCTGCCGGGTTGTACAGCGTGAGGGCGGTGGACCCTCCCTCCGCCTTCTTGGCCCCCCCGGCGGGCGCCGCGGGGATGGCGTCAATCAGCTTGGCCAGGCCCGACCGCGACTCAGGCCGCGGGCCGGGGCCGGCGGCGCCGCCGTCGTCGGAGGGCGCTGCGGCGGAGGAGGCGGCGGGTGCCCCGGCGGGGCGCGCGGTGGGGCCTGCGGCGGAAGGGAGGAGCGGGGGTGGGGCCGTTTGAAGCAGATGGCACAGCCGAGCTGCGGCCGCGGGTGGACATGCTGGCAACGATGGCCAAGGGGCCCCGGCATTCGTCAGGGGAAAGCGGGGAGGGCCCCATACTCCCTCTTTCCGCTCTCTTGCTGCCCACGATGCTTCGCGCATCATCGCCTTCCCCCACGCGGTGGGCTCCCTACCCCCGAAGGCCCGGTCTCCAAGCTGACATCCCACGCCGCTGCCCCATGGTCACACACACCCCCTCCTTGCTCTGCACACACGGGCTGAGCATGGGCAGGGGGGCATGACGGGCCGTGGCGCCCGGCCTTGACCCTTTCGGCACCCCCAGGTACAGTCCCACCGCCCACGTGCCGCCGGTTGACGCCCCGTCGACGCCCCGCCTGCTGCCGCTCGGACATGCCCCGCCCCGCCGTGCATCTCCCTGGGTGTCAACTCCCAGGATACGCAGCCCGGCCCCCATCGTCGCCCAACCTCCCGCCGCTCCACGCACTGTGCGGTTTCCCCAATTCCTCCTGCGCCTCCTTCGCCCCGCTGCAACCAACCCGACAGGTGAGGTACAGCCGCCATCGCCATCCGCTGCTGATGCTGCTGCTGCGGCGGCGGCGGCCGCCACGCACAGACCCAAGCACCGCGTCCCTCCACCGCACCCTACAGTACAGACCCAAGCCCCCTCCCCTCTGCCCTCCCCTGCCTCCCCCGTGCCCCTACCCAGGCATAGCCTCATCCTGCCCAATGCCAGTGCCGCCGCCTGCCACCCTCCCGTGGGAATGCCACCGTGGGTGGGCTGGAAAAGCGATCCGTGGGCACACTGCTGCTGCTGCCGCCATCGCCACTCCACGGTTACCCCCCATCACTACTGGGCCTCCGGCCTCTGGCACGTTCCCCCTCCCCGCCCTCCCCGCCCTCCCCGCCCTCCCCGCCCTCTCACATCTGCAACCCCGCTGACGCGTTCACTACCTGTGCCCCCAGTACCCACCCGGCTTGGGTGCACTGCACATGCCCCCAGTCGCCGCCGGAGCCCCTGATCTTCCCCCCAGCCACCCCGTTCCTCCCCTCACGCTTCCGTTTTGCGCCCCAATGTCACCCACCCGGCTTGGGTCCCTCCCCACCCTGCCCACCCTCTCATCTCAGTGCTTGCGCTACCTACCGGTACGCTTTCACACCCCTTGCCCCTTCTCCCAATGTCACCCGCCCGGGATGGGTGCCGCTGCCCGTATCCGACCCTACCGTGCCCCATCCCAATCCTATCCCCGGTCCCCCAGCACCCACCCGGCTTGACTGCCGCTGCCCCTATCCGCCCCTACCCGTACCCCAGCCCCAACCCAGTCCCTGCTCTCCAACGCCACCCACCCGGCTTGGGTGCGGCTGCGGGCGCCGTGAGGTGCGCCACGTGTGAGTACTCGTCACGGAACTTGACGGCCGCTTTGAGCAGCTGGCTGCGAGGGTCAGGAGGGGTGGAGTGAAGGGAAAGGGGGTCTGAAGAGGCGCAGGATGCAGGATACAAGGAGGTAGCAGCGGGGTTGTGCATTCATGCCCCGGTGCCGCCCCCGGTGCGGTGCCGCCCCGGTGCGGGGCTAGACCCCAGGCGTGGGAGGGATGTGCACCCCCAACATTTCAAGCCACGACCCTCTTGAGGGATGGTGATAGGAGTACGGCTGAGCATGGCGCCAAGCTTATACAGGGACTGTTTGCAGCCCGGCAAGTAGTCAAGTTGGGGCACAGTCCTTTGCCCAAAGCGCTGGCCCCGTGCAATGCCCCCCAGGGGCAGGGCCGTGTTCGGCCGTGACAGGCCCCTCTTGCGCCCGTGTTCATGGGGTGCGACCTTCCCCCATTACTATACAGAGAAAACCATGTGGCAAAACCGCCGTAGCCTGTTTTAAGGCGTCGGAATAGGCTCCGATCCCAAGCTTACCTGGTCTCGTCAAGAGGCGTGGGTTGGCCATAGTTCCCCTGGAAGAGTTCTCTAGAACGCTTCAAAGATTGAAGCGTGAGTGCTTTGACAGTTTTGGTCTCCACGGGCAGCTCCGGCGCAAAAGACTCCGTCGCTGCCATGGCCGCTTTCCGCAGCGGCGAGCCGCAGAGCTTGCACTTCTTACTAGACTATCCACGAATGGGATAAATAATATCAGGCGTGAGCGGTTGCGTAATGTACAGGCCTGCCAAAAGCTGCGTTGGGGTGTTAATAGGTGTTCGGCGGCTTGTTTCTTGACAGCTTCTGGTGAACGGCTTAGCTTTAGCTATGCCTAATGGATTGCAAAGACACCTGGGGCCCTTGCTTTCCGCGCCTTCCACAACCATTATTGCAACTGCCCCAACCACCGGGGACGAAAGTCAGCATGGCAGGCACTGAGGCTCACAGGGCATAGCTCCAGTCCCAAGACATTTGCCTAAAAACCGGGCTCTGTGAATGCATACGCCTATCACAACTACAGCTGTGTGCTGAGTCGGGATTCTGAGTTTTGCCTGGCATCATACCGATCGCTACAACAGGGATAAAAGTATGATAATCGCACTGACTCGGAATTTCCATTCTTGAACAGCGCCCGGGGCCCGGCCCCCGGCGTCCTCGAGCGGGGCGCCCGTCCATACGCCCATGTCCAGCCCCCAGCAGGCCACCCCCGCACTCCCGGCCGGCTGGGAGGCCGCGTTTGACCACGGCAGCGGCCACTGGTACTACTTCAACAGGGCCACCGGACAGCGGTCGTGGACGCTCCCCCAAGCGGGCTCCCATGACGCTACAGCAGCAGCAGGAGGGGCAGCTACGGGGGTACCAGAGGCGCAGGCGGCAGGAGTTGACCCAGTGGGGGTGCATGCGCAGGGTGGCGCTTTGAGGGCGGAGCCAGGGCCTGTAGCAGCGGAGGTGGCGCTGGGGGGCAGCGGCAGCGGTGGCGGTTGGTACTACAGGTGAGGCGGGCGGTGCGGTTGGATGCACCAGTCTTCATTCGGTCTGTCTGGGGACCTGGCAGCAGAGCGGGATGCTGCATGGGTTCCTCTCACCAGCCACGGCACGCACACCCCAACCCTTGCTCTGTTACCCCGTCCACGCACCTCCGCCCTCGCCCCCACCCAGGCTCCCACATGCCCCTGCCCGCACCCGCCCAGCCCCCCACACTCCCCCCGCCCTTCGTACTACCCCACACTCCCCCCGCCCTTCGTACTTCGTGCCACCCGTTCCCTTACCGTACGCACTCCTCCGCCCAATTGCCTGGGCTACGCCTCTTACCCTGTACCGACACTTCCCCTCCTTCGGCCCCGGGTTCCCCCACGGCGCACGCACCTAGGAACTAAAGAGCAGCAGCCTGTGGTTGCGATCAAACGTCTTCACCAGCCCTTTACCCCTTTGATGTCAAGGGATACTTACGGCGCACGCACGTAGGGGTCTGCAGGCAGCAACCGGGCCCTGCTAACGAGGCCCCCCCTGCCTGCCCCCCAGGGACCCCCACGGCGCTCTTCGCGGCCCCTTCACCCGCGCCCAGCTGCTGTCGTGGCGCCGCTTCCTGCCCATGGACCTGGCCCTGTGGCACGTGGAGCTGCCGTTGGGGGAGCAGCAGGGGAGACCTGGGGGTGCCGCGGCGTGTGGGTACGAGGTAGGGAAAGGGGAAGGGGAGGCTGGTGGCGCCCGGCGCAGGGGCGGGGACGAGGAGGGGGAGGGGCAGGGGCCAGCTGCAGCAGTGGACGGGCAGGTGGGTGTGCGGACGGGGCAAGAGGAGCAGCAGCCAGGGGGGCCAGGGGAGAAGCGGGGTTGGGTGCTTGAGGACAGTGGGGACGAGGAGCGGGAGGGGTGCAGGGGTAAAGCGTGGCATGACCAAGGAAACGAGGGTGGGCTTGGGGGAGCGGATGGCGGCGAGGGGGGTAATGGGCTGAGACAGGGGGAAGGAGGAGGGGAGGGAGAGGGGCAGCAGGGTCAAGCAAATGGGAGCAGAGATGGAGGGCTGGAGCAGCAGCCGCAGGAGGTCGAGGGCGAGGACACGGGGGAAGAGGGCCCTGCGCAGCGTGCAGCCAAGCGGGCCCGGCGGCAGGAGTCACCCTCCGCAGCCGGCACGGGCCAGCCTGCCGACAGCCCACAGCTGCCGGAGGGAGCTGAAGGCGGGGCCGGGGGGTTACCCACAGCGCACGCGGGTGACGGCAGCGGCGGTGCAGGCCCTTGCAGTCAAGGCGCTGCCAGCGGCGGCGGGGGAGAGGGAGGGGGTGGTTGCCCCGCCAGTGCGGAGGAGGCTGTGGCGGCGGGTCTGCCTGGCACCACCCTGGCGGATGTGCTGGGGGACGGCCACCTGCTGGCCGACTGGCGCAGCAGGAGGCAGGAGGCGCTGGGGCAGGAGGCGAAGGGGGTGGGGGTGGGGGGAGGCGAGGGCGTGGGCGCGCCGCCGGCGCCGGTGCACGAGCAGTGGCTGCAGGGCGCTGCCGCCGCCGCGGCGGCCGCGCACATGCAGTACGGCTACCACGCGTACCCGTACCCGTATCCGTACCAGCAGCACTACCCTGGTCAGCACTACCCGGGGGCCGGGGGGACGGGGGCGGCGATGGGGGCGGGGGAGGCGGAGGGGGCGGACGGCGGCGGGGGTGGTGGTGCCCCCGCCAGCCGTGAGTCGCGCATGATGGAGTACGCCGCGGCGGTGCTGGAGGTGGGTGCCGGGGTGGGGCGGGGTAGGGTGGGGTAGGGCAAGGAGGGGTGGGGGAGGGGCGGTGTGGTGGAGTGTTGGTGTGGGGATTTGCAGTGCTGGCTGTTGGTACGGATGTGAGGCGCGAGGAACGCATGCAAGGCGTCAGGGAGCGTTCAGTGCCTGCAACACGGACAGCGCCCTAGTTAAAAAGGAGACAGTGATGAATAGGACTGCAACACTTGGGGTGGTGTCTGTGTCCGAGTTTAGTACGCAGCGGCGGTGCTGGAGGTGCGTGCCGGATGGGGGTGGGCACTTGGGGCACTGTGGGGCTCGTGGCGGTGGGGTTGGGTGCAGGTGGGGCAGTGTGGGGCGTGAAGCATATAAGACGGTGCCGTGTGAAGCGCGCGAATGGGCGTCAGGGAAACTAGACAATGGGCATTTGAGAAGGACTCTGTAGTTCGCCGAACGGGCCGATGGAGTGGTTGCCAGGGTGCGTTCAGTCCTTCTTATCGTCCTTCTTCCCCAGGGCCTTTCCCCTGACGATGAGGCGGTGCCCTGTCTCACCCTACCCCTGGGGCCTATTTATTTCCCTTTACCCTGCATGACCTAGTTATGGCTTACCATACACTTACCAACAATCACTACGCCTTCCCCCCAGGGCCTTCCCCCCGACGACGAGGCGGTGCTGCTGGCGCGTCAGGCGGCGGCGGCAGGGCGCAGCCTGATGGACGTGGTGGGCTTCAGCTGGGCAGCGAGTGCGGGTGAGGCGTTCAACGGCCCGGCGGCTTTCGTACAAACAAGATGCACCAATAACGTAACACGTTCATGTGCGCCCTCTTCGGGCTTTCAGACCTGCAAAGTGCTTTTGTAAGATAAGGGTCGGTTAAAAGTTAGCGCATTGCAGTGACATCCCTGTATCCAGCCTGATTAGAGGCCGGTGAGCAGCCTAATGGACGTAGTGGGGTTCAGCTGGGCGGCGAGCACCTCGGAAGGTGCCTACTTGTGGAAGGCTCTAACGGTGGCCGCGTCCATTGCTAAAGTGGTATTGCCACCTGCGCCACCCGCCCAAGGTCCCACCAACCCACCGTGACCACACAGTACCGTAATACATTATACAATTTACACTGTGCAAACGCGCTGTCAGTGTACCTAGACCCCAACCGTCCACTTGTGCACAGCCCAAGCAGCGCCCCCACACCTGCTGCCGCGTACATACCTGCCACAAACAGTATTCCCCGCATGCCCTAGTGCTCTCCCTCTCCGTCTCTCTGCCGCTCAGCGGTGATCCCCTCCGTATCCCGGCGTCCTCACACCCTGCTTGGCTGCCCCACCCCTGTCCTACCCCCAAACTACAACAACCACATGCGCCCCTCTCCTCCGCCCCTCCCCTGGCCCCACCGTTCCAACAACACCGCAGGCCGCTCCTCCCACAACGCGGGCCCGGTGGACCCCCTTAGCCTGCTGGCCGCTCTGCATATCCCTCCTTCCCTGACGGCGACTGTCCTGCCTTGCTGCCGCACTCCTATGCATGAGCCACCATACACTCCAACCAACCAACCACCTCACTCCACCCCATCCCCCAGGCCGCTCGTCCCACGACGCGGGCGGGCCGGTGGACGAGCACGGCGCGCCCACGCAGTACGTGCGGGACCCGCGGTCGGGCCGGCTGACGGCGGTTGGGGCGGTTGGCGGCGGGCCGCAGTCTGACAGCGAGAAGCGCAAGCTGTACGGCGACTACGGCGGCTGGGTCAACCCAGACGAGGTGCGAAATAGACAATACCACAGCTTTTTGTTTAAATGTGACAGATTTAAGGCGGTGTCATGTTGCTTTATCATCCAAATGATGGCTACAAATGTTCCTGTGCTACACTTAGTGCGCTGACCACGCCCAATCGGTCACGCAAAAATCACTGCCTGGCATGCCTGTCTGGCAATGCCTAGCTTGGATTCACAGAACCACTGACGATGTGCCCTTATGATGCACGCGGAGTCCCGAACCGCGCCTCCTCCGCCGCCGCCCGACCCTGCCCCTGTCTTTGTGCACTTGCTCACGCACCCTACCCGCCCTACCCCCGCCACCCCAATCCCACCCCCCGCAGTTGGATGGCTACCTGGCACGCGCCAAGCGGTGGAGTGAATACGCTGTTATCTGCACAGTAACTGTTAATATATCTTGAGCATCGTATGTATTTCCGCCCCTCCACCCCCACCCCCTGCAGTTGGACGACTACCTTGCACGTGCGAAGCGGTGGCGGCAGGAGGAGCTGCCCCTGCTGTGGGCCAAGAGCAACAAGGCCAAGGAGCAGAAAGCGGCCAAGGCAAAGGCAAAGGGGGCCGGCAAGGGCTGATGATGCGGCAGCGGCAAGAGCAGCGGTTGGTGGAGTTAGAGAGCGGAGGGCAGGGGCTGGTGCCGCCGCCGCTGTGGGCATGGAGGAATAGGGCCAAGGGGCACAAGGCGGCCAAGGCAAAGGCCAAGGGAGGCAGCAGGGGCTGATGCGGCAGCGGCAGCAGAAGCAACAGCGATTGGCGGCGTTGGTGATGAGTCCATGGCACAGGCAGCTAGCGGTGTGGCAACTGTGATGATTATGTACTGCGCGGAGCCATGTGTGAAGGTGGTTGCGCGGGGACCCTCGCTGCGTACGCGCTGTGCAGAGGGAGCTTGCCGGTGTACGGATGGGTACGTTGTGCATAGCACGTGCCGGTACGGCACTGCTCAGCACGTGCAGCTGTAGGGGCATTGCGGCCTGCCCCACCCATCGTGAAGCCGCCTGGTTCACGTGTTGGTGTAAAGCAGCCCCTTCATGTTGCTGTTTGCTCAAAACAGTGTGCATACATGCCGGGTTAGGCTGGCCCAGACACATGCCAAGTACGTACGTAGACTGGTATGCGGGTGTGCTATGGCACGTGGGTGACATGTACGGGCAAACAAGTCTATTGGCTACGGTACCGTAGAAGACAGCGGTCATGCCAGGGGGCGGTGGAGGGCACAGGCTTCAGGTAATAGCTGCATGTCTTCCTGCTGCACGTACCGGTAGTTGATAATTCGCTGTACCGTACTGGTTTGCGGCCAGCCCGCTCACCGTGGAGCGTTTGTGACAGAACCAGGGGATGTCACGCCCGCCCGTTCATTACTGGCCGAGTGGCATTGACTGACTGTGCTGGCACTACGAGCTGCAGTCTCGCGAACCGTAGTCACGCCCAGCGCCACCTACCGTAGTGAGCAGCATGCCGCAGTCCTGGTCCGCTGTTCTCCTGCTGTCAGAGGCCCCTACAAGGGTTCACACGGCTGGGGTATTTGTAAGCTTACCAGTGCGGGAGGCGCCCCTTGTCCCGGGTGGTAACAGATGGGGATGGGAAGGTGGCGCATGGGTGGATGCGTGCTGCGACGTGGCAAGATGCAGGGGACTCCCCAGACGCGAGCACCTTCTCGCTACGCTGTCCGTTACCGAAACGATTATACTGGAGTACTTAATCTCGGACTTAGTTATCTAAAGCTTTAACCAAGCGTTTGCCACCGCTCGCTAACCAACGGGGCACCTCCCTCTCGAGTCGTTCAAACCCGCGTCGGCATATCGTGATTACGCCTCATATGGACACACGACACCAATTGTCCACGTTTTGATAGCAATCTTGCTGGAATGGTCTCAGACCAGGCCATCGGCCTGGTCTTGGCCATTTCTTCCTCAATCTTCATCGGAGCTAGTTTCATAGTAAAGAAGAGAGGCTTACGCATAGCAGCCAACGCAGGGTTGAGAGCGGGTGCGCGTTCGCGGCGAGTGCAAACGTGCGCGAGAACAGCCTAGGCAGCAGCATGTCACCCACCACCTCTCTGCTGCCGAGCAGGGGCTGGAGGCTTCTCGTATCTACGGGAGCCAGTATGGTGGGCCGGCATGATGAGCATGGTCGTGGGCGAGGCGGCTAACTTCGCAGCGTACGCGTTTGCGCCAGCGATCCTTGTGACGCCCTTGGGGGCACTGAGCATCATCGTCAGGTAGGAAGGCACTCCCTGTACCAAATCTTCAAGCTAGGATGTGTCACACTGCGAGGGTTGAAAGGGAGCCTGCCGTGGGTCTGCTCGTTGTGCAGGGTGGCTGGGTGGCGTCACAGGGGCCGGGGTAACGCTCAGTAGCGCTCCTATCCCCATGCGCTTCCCCGCATTGCATGCTTGGCCTTCATGCACATGTTGCATCTCTAAGCCAATCATGAATAACATGAGAGTGCCATATTCGAGCACGTCCGTCACCCTGGGCCGGGCTGCGGGAGCATGCACGGTGCGATGGGCTGCATGCTGTGTCTCATCGGCACACATTCACGCCCATGCTCACTATAACTGAGTCCCTATGCCTCCCCGTTTGCGGCCCCTCCACCCGTCCCCGCCGCTACAGCGCGGACCTGGCGCACATGTTGCTGCACGAGCGGCTGAGCATGTTTGGCGTGCTTAGTCATTTCGTTTCACCACCTTACCCGCACTCAATATTCCCGACTCCCCCCCATCCCCCGCTCTGCAGTGCGGTCTTGGCGCACATAGTCCTCCAGGAGCGGCTCAACATGTTTGGCGTGCTGGGCTGCCTGCTGTGCATCACCGGCAGCGTCACCATCGTGCTGCACGCGCCCCCGGAGAGGCACCTGGGCAGCGTCATAGAGGTGTTCCAGCTGGCCATGCAGCCGGGTGGGTTGGGGTTGGGGGTGGGGGGTGGGGGTGGTGGGCCATTGGCCCCTGCCGCCGCAGCCGCTGGCGGGTAGCGCCAGTGTGCGGGCTTCATTGCGGAAGCCCCAAATCACAGTTGCGCGGGGGGATGGCCCGTGTCGGGCACACGGGTAGGCGCCCTTCAGAGTGGGGGGCCCTGCAGCCTCAGGTGTTCCTCGCCCATCCCTTGATCCATGCGATCGTGCCCTGAGAAACCGCCCACCTCCCTCCCTTTTCCCCCACCCCCATTTTCCCCCGCAGCCTTCTTGGGCTACGCCGTGTTCTCGGTGTGCGTCATCATCTTCCTCATATTCTACGTGGCGCCGCAGGTAGAGCGGTATCGCGGTTGCTGCCGCCTGTGCTCTGTCAGCCTCCATTCGCGCGAGGGCGCCAGCGTGTCCGTGACTCCTCATGCTGCACGTGCCGTCATCTGCCCCGCCATCTGCTGCTTAGGTACCACACCCTGTGCTTCCGCCCTCATGGCGCCCCCTTGTCTCTCCGGACGCGCCCTACTGGGCCTGTAACCGCGCGTTGGCCTGGTGCCTGTCCACCTCAACCTGTACGTGTACACTAAGGTTTCGTAAAGCTCATACTCTGCTGCATGCCTTGGCTAGCCGTGTACAACACGCTAAGGCGCCAAGTGCTATGTGATGTTTTACGTATACTTACTGTTTTATATCTAACGCACCGTCGCCATCCTGGCCGTTGCCCCTTCCGCAGCACGGCTCCTCCTCCATATTCGTGTACCTGGCCATCTGCAGCCTTGCCGGGAGCCTCAGCGTCATGAGCTGCAAGGTGGGGTGGGATTGGCGGGCGGAAAGTGGGGTGAGCGGGCGGGGGTTCTTGCGGCGCGGCCAATCAACAGGCTGCGGAGGGGCCTTTGTATGGCCACTGACGTTATTTACGTGTCATTAGGATTACAGGTCATAGTACGCGGCAGGCAGCCATGATTACCACTTTGCTCCCCGGCCCCTCTGCCCCCAGGCGCTGGGCATTGCGCTCAAGCTGACGTTCCAGGGTGACAACCAGCTGCTGTTCGGGGAAACCTACGTGTGCATACTGGTGAGGGGGCCCGGGGGGGGGGGGGAGAAATAGAAGGACCCCGGGAGATTGGGGTGGAGGGGAGTCGGCGGGGGCCAGGAGGTGGGGGCGGAGAGGAGACAGCCAGCTGCTGTTCGGGGAGACCTACGTGTGCATACTGGTGAGGGGGCCGGGGGGGGAAACAAAGTACTAGTAACGCGAGGTGGAGGTAGTAGTGGTGAGACGGG
>VFQN01007389.1_pt1 | contig 11865 bp, 14 predicted proteins | sample 3512371 | NCBI WGS metagenome assembly VFQN01 (sample SAMN10412370, study PRJNA504923) | tailings metagenome | isolation source: Replicate 2 from Balatoc abandoned mine | place: Philippines: Itogon, Benguet | collected 2017-08-28
ACGACCATGCCGAACTGGAAACGGCACTCGCCGCCGAACCCGACTATGTCGCGCTCGGGCCGGTCTATCCCACCGTGCTCAAGGAAATGAAATGGGCGCCGCAAGGGCTAGACCGCATCGGCGAATGGAAAGCGCATGTCGCGCCGCTGCCGCTCGTCGCGATCGGCGGCCTCAACGTCGAACGCCTCGTCGACGTCTTCGCGCAAGGCGCCAACTGTGCTGCCGTCGTCACCGACATCACACGCAATCCCGACCCAGAGGCCCGCACGCGGGCCTGGATCGAAGCTACCCGGCCATGGCGATGACGCCCCATGTGCTCGTCGTCGCCGGCTCCGATTCCAGCGGCGGCGCCGGCATCGCCCGCGATATCGAGACCATCGCGGCATTCGGGCTCCGGACCTGCCTCGCGGTCACGGCGGTGACAGTCCAGACGCACGAAGCCGTCGAGACCGCGGAGTTGGTAGCGCCCGATCTCGTGGCGGCACAGATGCGTGCTGCCCTCGCTGCCAATCCCGTCGCCGCCGTCAAGATAGGGATGCTCGGCACAGAGGCGGCAGTCAGCGTTGTCGCGGAGGTGCTCGAAGATCATCAGGCCCTGCCCATCGTCCTCGATCCCGTTCTGGCCTCGACCTCCGGCCGCGCTTTGCTGACGAAGGGCGGCGTCGCCGTCCTGCGGGAACAGCTGATGCCCCTTTGCCGCATAGTCACGCCCAATCTTCCCGAACTCGCTCTGCTCACCGGCGCCGTCGACGACACGGAGATCGAGTATCAAAGCCGCCTTTTGCTCGAGGCCGGCGTTTCGGCGCTGCTGGTCAAGGGCGGTCATGCTTCAGGCGAAATGTCGACGGACCTGCTCTTCAGACGAGGCGAGCCAATTCTCCGCTTCGATGCACCCCGCCTGAATGCTTCGATGCGCGGGACTGGCTGCATCTTGTCCAGCGCGGTTGCGGCGCAGTTGGCTCTCGGAGTGATGATCGGGGAGGCCGTCGAATGCGCGAAGCATCATGTCTTCGACGCATTGCGTAGGCAGATAAGCTCGCCGAGGTAGGAAACCCCAGCCCCCTCCCCGACGAGCCCCCACTCTCCCGGTTTTCACCAGGACCGGCGGTAGCCGGCATCCAGTCCTATGCACGGTGCATGCCAGATTGCTGTTCGGCCTCAAGGTCCTGCAAAAGGGCGGCATTTTGGCGAAAAGCTGGCGGTTGTGGGGCACCGCCTCGGCTTGGCTGGCACTGGCGCTTCGCCTGGATGTGCCGTTACGGCACAACTGTGCCACAGCTAGACGCTCCTAGATTGCAACAACTCACGGGATGACCCGCGCTGGCTTCGAACAGAATCACTGAGGAGCATGCCCGATGACCCCTGTAGGAGGAGCGGGAGGTCGATGTCAGCAACATCCCGACACTCGACGCCGCCTGAAGCGCGCTTGATAGCCCAACGGACCAAGAAGTTCTGTCGTACGAAGAAAAATGGCGCAGCTTCGTGCTGCAAGTCGAACCCAAAGGGTTCGCAAGGGCGACCACCCGTCGATCGGGCCCCAGCGGAGCCGTGAGTGGTGCGAACTGGCGTGAGATGGAGAATGGTGCTGCGAGAGAGGATTGAACTCTCGACCTCTCCCTTACCAAGGGAGTGCTCTACCACTGAGCTACCGCAGCCGACGAATGCGGCGCCTTCTGCCACATCGTTTCGTGAAGCGCAAGTTATGTGTGCACGGAGTTTCCACAGATCGTTCGCGGCCATGTCAGGGCCACAATCGGCGGCTCTCTTAACCGGCTTGCAAGTCCGTTTACCATTGCCTGCCATTCTCGATCCATGCCAGACGCCGATTCCGCCAGGGACAAGAAGAGCCTCGACCGCAAGGCGCGTCTGGCCGAGCAATTGCGGGCCAACCTCCAGAAGAGGAAGGCGCAGACCCGTTCGCGACGCACCGGAGAGGCGGATTCGCGGCCGGAGGGAATAGATCCGGGCAACAATGCCCAAGACGCCAGGGCCAGCGGTACGAAACCCGCCAAAGCCTGACGTCACGCAGTTTCTTGAACCGCGCCCCGCTATGCTTTAGAGGGGCCGCCTATACTCAACCGATTGAATGCCGGCTATCGAGCCGGGAGAGATGGGGACCCATGGACCGAATCAGGATTGTCGGCGGCAACGCCTTGACCGGCAGCATTCCGATATCGGGCGCCAAGAATGCCGCCCTGCCGCTGATGATCGCCTCCCTCCTCACCGAGGAGACGCTGACGCTGGACAATGTGCCGCACCTCGCCGACGTGGAACAGCTGATCCGCATCCTCGGCAATCACGGCGTCGATTATTCCGTCAACGGCCGGCGCGTCGAGCAGAACACGGCCTACGCCCGAACGATCAACTTCACGGCCCGCGACATCGTCGACACGACCGCTCCCTATGAACTCGTCTCCAAGATGCGGGCGAGCTTCTGGGTCATCGGCCCGCTCTTGGCACGCATGGGCCAGGCCCGCGTGTCGCTGCCCGGCGGCTGCGCCATCGGCACGCGTCCGGTCGACCTGTTCATCGACGGGCTGCAGGCGCTCGGCGCCGAGATCGACGTCGAGAACGGCTATGTGCTCGCCAAGGCCAAGCGCCTCAGGGGCAATCGTTACCGCTTCCCGAAGGTCTCGGTCGGCGCCACCCATGTCTTGCTGATGGCGGCTTCGCTCGCCGACGGCGAGACGGTGATCGAGAACGCCGCGCGCGAGCCCGAAGTCGTCAACCTCGCCGAATGCTTGAATGCGATGGGCGCCAGGGTTTCCGGTGCCGGCACCGACACCATCACCATCGACGGCGTCGACCGCCTGCACGGCGCGCGCGTCACCGTCATCCCCGATCGCATCGAGACCGGCACCTATGCAATGGCCGTCGCCATGGCCGGCGGCGACGTGATCCTGGAAGGCGCGCGGGCCGACCTGCTGCAGAACGCCTTCGACGTTATCGGCCAGACCGGCGCCGACGTCATTCCGGTGAATTCCGGCGTGCGCATCAAGCGCAACGGCGCCGGTATCACGCCGGTCGACATCACCACCGCTCCGTTCCCCGGCTTCCCGACCGACCTTCAGGCGCAGTTCATGGGCCTGATGACCATGGCCAAGGGCAAATCGCGCATCACCGAGACGATCTTCGAGAACCGCTTCATGCATGTGCAGGAACTCGCCCGGCTCGGAGCGCATATCACGCTCGCCGGCCAGACGGCGATCGTCGACGGCGTCAGCAAGCTCAAGGGCGCGCCCGTGATGGCGACCGACCTGCGCGCCTCGGTCTCCCTCGTTATTGCCGGGCTGGCGGCGGAAGGCGAAACCATCGTCAACCGCGTCTACCACCTCGACCGCGGCTTCGAGCGCCTCGAGCAGAAACTCTCCGGCTGTGGCGCGACGATCGAGCGGATTTCCGGATAAGGCAAAACAGGCAAGGTTGCGGCTCCGCAACCTTGTTGCACCGCCCGTCGAGACCGCCTAACAGAGAACCGTACAGGAAAATTCCGACGGAAGCTCGATGGACGCCCTGAAGCTCATCGCCCTCGACGAAGAGGATCTGAAGATCGTCTCCGCCCATGCGCAGGACGCGGTGCTGAAGGTCGCCGACCTCGACTATCTGCCGCGCGACAAACGCTTCGTCCTGGCCATGAACCGCTTCGCCTGGGAAGAGGCCGGTGGCCTCTTCCAGCACCACAATGAGCGGCGGCGCAGCGTGCTGCATTTCGACCGCGTCCTGGCGGCCCGCACCTCGGGCATCAGCCGCGACAAGCCCGAGGAAGTTCTGTCGCTTCTGGCGGTCCGCTTCGATCCCGCGGAGGCGCCGGCCGGTATCGTCGAGCTGATCTTCTCCGGCGGAGCGGCCATCCGCCTCGATGTCGAGTGCGTCGAGGCGCGGCTGGCCGACCTCGGCGGGGCCTGGGAAGCCTCTTCGCGCCCTACCCACAAAACCTGACGGCAAGACATGGCGACCACGATCAGACTCTCCGAGCCGGACTTCGAGTCCCGCTTCGCCGCCTTTCTGGCGACGAAGCGCGAGGTGTCGGCCGATGTCGACCAGACCGTGCGCGAGATCGTCGCGCGTGTCCGCGCCGATGGTGATTCTGCGCTGCTCGATTATTCGCTGCGTTTCGACAAGGCCGACCTCGCCGAAATCGGCATCGCCGTCACCCGTGCTGAGATCGAGGCGGCCTACGGCCTCGCCGATGCGGCGACGGTCGAGGCCCTGAAACTCGCGCGCGATCGCATCCAGGCTCACCACAGCCGCCAGCGCCCGGCCGACGATCGTTATGTCGACCCGATCGGCGTCGAGCTCGGCTCGCGCTGGACAGCGATCGAATCCGTCGGCCTTTATGTCCCAGGGGGAACGGCCAGCTATCCGAGCTCGGTCCTCATGAACGCCGTTCCGGCCCGCGTGGCCGGCGTCGAGCGTGTCGTCATGGTCGTGCCGGCGCCGAACGGCCACATCAACCCGCTGGTGCTGATCGCCGCCGACCTCGCCGGCATCACCGAGATCTTCCGGGTCGGCGGCGCCCAGGCCGTCGCAGCGCTCGCCTACGGCACTGATACCATCCGGCCGGTCGCCAAGATCGTCGGGCCAGGCAACGCCTATGTCGCAGCCGCCAAGCGGCAGGTATTCGGCACCGTCGGCATCGACATGATCGCCGGCCCCTCCGAAGTGCTCGTCGTGGCCGACGGCTCGAACGATCCCGAATGGATCGCGGCCGACCTGCTCGCTCAAGCCGAGCATGACACGGCCGCGCAATCCATCCTGATCACCGACGACGCGGCCTTCGGTGCCGCGGTCGAGGCTGCCGTCGAACGCCAGTTGAAGCTTCTTCCGCGTGCCGAGACGGCCGGCGGGAGCTGGCGCGACTACGGCGCGGTCATCCTGGTCGAGAGTTTCGACCAGGCGCCACCTCTGGTCGACCGCATCGCCGCCGAACATCTCGAACTCGCCATCGACGATGCCGAGGCGTTCCTGACGAGAATCCGCAATGCCGGCGCGATCTTCATCGGTCGGCATACACCCGAGGTGATCGGCGACTATGTCGGCGGCTCCAACCACGTCCTGCCGACAGCGCGCTCCGCCCGCTTCTCCTCTGGGCTCTCGGTGCTCGACTTCGTCAAGCGGACATCGATCCTGAAGCTCGGGCCCGAGCAACTGCGGGCGCTGGCTCCCGCGGCAATCGCGCTCGCCAAGGCCGAGGGCCTCGATGCCCACGGCCGATCCGTCGCGATCCGCCTCAACATGTAGATAACGACCATGCATGGGCCCGCCACCGGAACGAAGAGGCTGATCGACGTCGAACTCGACGAATCGATCGGACGCTCGACCCCGGATGTCGAGCACGAGCGCGCGGTCGCCATCTTCGACCTGATCGAGGAGAACAGCTTCGCCCCCATCAACGACGGCGGGCCAGGTCCCTACAAGCTCAAGCTGTCGCTGGTCGATGCCCGACTGGTCTTCGCGATCGTGCGCGAGAACGGCGAGCCGGTGGCCACCCACATCCTTTCGCTGACGCCCTTCCGGCGGATCGTGAAGGACTACTATATGATCTGCGAAAGCTACTATTCGGCCATCCGCTCCTCTACACCGAGCCAGATCGAGGCGATCGACATGGGACGGCGCGGCCTCCACAACGAGGGCTCGCAGACGCTGATGGACAGGCTCGACGGCAAGATCGAGATCGATTTCGATACGGCGCGCCGGCTGTTCACGCTGGTCTGTGTGCTGCATTGGCGCGGCTGACCGACGACGTGAACGGAGGCGCCACGAAGACGCCGACTTCGGTTCTGTTCATGTGCGGCATGAATTCGGTGCGCTCGCCGATGGCCGAACTGCTGGCGCGGCGCATGCTGCCGGCCTCCACTTTCGTCGCCTCCGCCGGCGTAAGGGCCGGGGAGCGTGACCCCTTCGTCGACATGGTGCTCGCCGAAGAAGGCCTTTCGCTCCATGAACGACAGCCGCGCACCGTCGACGAGATGGAGGACGACTATTTCGACCTCATCATCACGCTGTCTCCCCAGGCCCATCATGCCGCGCTGGAGTTCACGCGCTCGATGGCAGTGGAAGTGGAATATTGGCCGATGCCGGATCCGACCATCGTCAACGGCACGCGCGAGCAGATCATGGCCGCCTATCGTGATGTCCGCGAGCGCCTTAAGCAGCGCATCGCGGCGCGATTCGCCTGAAGGCGACAGCGGATCGGCAGAATCCAAGGCTCCAAAACCGGAAGAGGGTAGCGGTTTCGCGGCAAATCCGATGCTGAAACACATCGACACAGCGGCAGCACCGATCTATCGGTGCGTCCTCCATTCTAGCGTGTTCACAAGCGCACGATAATCATATAGGTTCCGCGCAATTTCAGGCCTCCTCCCAGGCCATACACCAATCAAACCAAAGGTATCGAATGCCGAAGGAAGAAGTCCTCGAGTTTCCGGGTATTGTGACGGAACTGCTGCCCAACGCGATGTTCCGGGTGAAGCTCGAAAACGAACATGAGATCATCGCCCATACGGCGGGCCGCATGCGCAAGAATCGCATCCGCGTGCTCACGGGCGACAAGGTGCTGGTCGAGATGACGCCCTATGACTTGAGCAAGGGCCGCATCACCTACCGCTTCAAGTAGCACCCTCGCCGCCGGACCCGACGCAATGAGCGCCTTTCACAAGCTCGTGCTCGCCTCAGGCTCGCCCCGGCGGATCGAGCTGCTGCAGCAGGCCGGCATCGAGCCGCACCGGCTTTTTCCGGCCGATGTCGACGAGACGCCGCTGCGGGCGGAGCATCCGCGCTCGCTCGCCAAGCGCCTGTCGCGCGTCAAGGCCGAAAAGGCTGCCGCCGCGCTGAAGGACGACCCGGAGATCGGGAATTCACTCATCCTTGCCGCCGACACGGTGGTGGCCGTCGGTCGCCGCATCCTGCCCAAGGCCGAGATGGCCGACGAGGCGTCGAACTGCCTGCGGCTGCTTTCAGGCCGGTCGCATCGCGTCTATTCCGGCGTCTGCCTCGTCACACCAGCAGGAAAAGTCAGGCAGCGGTTGGTCGAGACCCGCGTTCGCTTCAAGCGCCTGTCGCGCCACGAGTTGGAAAGTTATCTCGCCTCGGGCGAATGGCGCGGCAAGGCCGGCGGTTATGCCGTGCAAGGGCTCGCCGGCGCCTTTGTCGTCAAGCTGGTCGGCTCCTACACCAATGTCGTGGGCCTGCCGCTCTACGAGACGGTCGGGCTTTTGACGGCCGAAGGTTTTCCCGTGCACCTCAACTGGCTGTCGGGACCGAGGCACTGAGCCATGAGCGACGGTAAGGTCACTCCCCTGCGAGCCAAGCGCCCCTGCCCCGAATGCGGCAAGCCTTCGGCACGCGAGACCTATCCCTTCTGCTCGCAGCGCTGCAAGGACATCGACCTCAATCGCTGGCTGTCGGGCGCCTATGCAATTCCCGTGACCGAAGAAGACGAGAACACCGAGCCCGGCAAGGAACAGTGAGGCCGGCGCAGAGATCCGGCTGATCTTCGGCAGCGCGAATATAGCCGTCGGCAGACGCGCCGTTGTCTCAGGCGCCAAGGGATTCGAACACCTAGACTGTGTTTCACTCGGCCGGACCATGTCACCGCCATAACGCAGCGTCGCCTTGCCATACATCTGCACGCGTGTCTCCGAGCAGCTACGGATGAGGAGCTGGAGGACGAACATCATGTCCGGGGGTACACGCTGATCCACCTGCAGAGCCAGATCCCTGACATTCCCTTGGGGCATTCGAAGCGCGTTGGAAAACTGTCATTTAATTCGTCGCGAAGCGCTGGACAGGCAAGAATCTCGTGCTATAACCCACCCGCTTTCGGGACGGTTCCCACCATCCCGCGGCATCCGGAAGGCTCCCTTCCGTGAGAGGCCCAGATAGCTCAGTTGGTAGAGCAGCGGACTGAAAATCCGCGTGTCGGTGGTTCGAATCCGCCTCTGGGCACCATCTCTTTCTCAAGCAAAATCAAATCGTTAAGGTGCCGATGAGGCGCCAAATTCACCCGATCATGTTGCAGCTATGCTGTAACTGAGAATGGCTGATTTCCGAGGTTCTTGGCTTACCTACGCGACGCAACATGACGCTCGCCCTCGCCAGCGAGAAGTTGCGCCGACTTGGGGGAGGATCGCAACGCGGAAGGCGATCGGGTTATCGCGGCAGTAAGCCACGCTGTGGTCAAGGATACGACCGCCATCGGCTTTTGAACTGGATTTGCCGCTTGAGCTGGCCGCTGCTGCCGCAATGCGTGACTGGCTGATCGGCGCAGACAGAATATCTTTGACGGCGGCGCTGGCGGACTTAACTTCCGTCTTGGTCATGGGGGCGTTCCACGCGAGGGAATCAGGTGACGTTGAACATCACCTGCCTGCCATGAGCACCCCCCAGTGTATTTGCAGAACCTTCCGCACACTACCTTCACCAGTCGTCATAGGCAGGGCAGCCGTCGGCCGGCAGTTCAGATAGAAGGAATGTCCTGTCGTCATTGCCGGGCCCCAGGTCGATGCCGGCCTCGTCGTCGCATCCGTCGCTCATGCGAATGCGCCCGGTCGACTGCAGGTCGATGAGCAATTGTCCTTTCTTCGCCGTCTGCCGGATCAGCACGCCGCCGCCGTCGCATTCCACTTCACAACGAATGTTCTTCCCGTCCTCTCCAGGCACGCATTCTCCGCCCGCGGATAGTTCCTTCCCATCGCGAATTTTTGCCCGGAGGGCGAAATAGTAATTCCGCTGCCCCTTCGGAAAGTACGCGTCAGGGTCGTGGGCATAATAAGCCAGGTTGAACCCGATCGATCGCACCCGCTGACGCGGATGTGCCTTCAGATGGGCGGCATCATATTCCCTTCCGAAGCAGACGCGAGATCCGGACTCGGGCCTTAACAGTTGAGCGATCTGGCCTTCCTTGCCCGGCTCAATCGGCTGCGCCGGAGCCGAAACCGCAGACACGGCCAGGGCGGCCAGTGCTGCAACAGTGCGCAAGGACATTGAACTCTCCCGGTGACGGAGGGAACAGAAAGACCAGCACGTCAACGATAGACGGTCTGTCAGCCTCGGCAAGAGCCATTGGCAAGCTGTCGGGCCAAACCTGAGATTGCACTGCCGGACAGCATCCGGCCCGCCTGGATTTGTCGGACGCGCCGATCTCAGGATCGTGAAGTCGATCTTACTGGCTTGATCCATAGGACAGCCTATGTTCCAAGTTGTAAAAGCAATTTCTTCTAACCATCGGGAGGTTTATCTTCATGCGTTACCTGCCCATTGTCATCACGATCGGATTTGCCGGGATCGCGTCCGGCTGCACGACGAGCTATCTCGGCGGCGTAAGCTCCTATGAACCGGGCTTCGTCTACGCGGGCTACGGTCCGGCATATCTGGAATCCAGCCCGTATAGATATGGTTTCAGCCCGCGAGCTGCTGTCGTCCGGGACAGTCGCTTGCCCGCGACGGACCTCAGCGGCCGCTAAGGCACATCCACGAAGGGAGGCCGGTAGCCTGCGACAGGAGACGGGGCTAGTCTTCCGAGCGACTCCGTCGAGGGTGCTTTGCGATCCGGAATTGCGTGATACGCAGGGATGGCTTTCCGACGAGCAGAGGCGATATGTTGCAAGGGGACATTGCCAATAGGGGCACTCGTCATTTTGACGGGAGGGATGCCTGGTCTTGCCGGACACTGTATGTGCGGGAAGGTGACATGGGCATATTCCAGAGAACCGACGCGAAATCTAATCTGCCACCGCGCCGATTGCCGACGCGCGACGTAGGCGCCATCCACGGCCTTTGTCGGCATGAAGTCCGAGCAGTGGGGCCCCGGCAAGAGTGAACTTTCCCACGCCTATGCCTGGCCTTCGCCAGATTGCTGAACCTCCCTACGCATATGGCGGAGCTACACAGCGTGCCTGGGCTGTATACTCTCATCCCGGTCAAGGGGCGTTCCTATGCAGAATAGGAGGCCTGACATGTATCTGAGAAACTTTCTGTCCGTGGTGGCACTGACCTTGCTGGCGTCGTCTCCGAGTTTCGCCGACAAGCCGCCAATGCCACCCGGACAGGCAAAGAAGATAAGCCACTCCGCACCCGGACCGGTGGCGGCCCTCGGGCTTCCCGTGGGACTAGCCATCGGCGGCTATATCTGGTTGCGGCGCAAGACCCGCAAAGGGCAAAGCTGAGCCGGCGCAAGAGCCGATACAGTGGTCGTCAATGTGCGAGCATTGACGCGGCACAACGAGAATAGTTCGACCAACTTTGCCGCGTGGCGTACCAACAAAATGCCGGCCCTCCGGGTCGGCATTTTTTGCACCCGCGATAGCGGCATTCGCCGGTGAGCGCATAGTGCGCCGGTCGCCAGCGTCGCCATGTACCTCGACCTCGCTCTTGCAACGCCGGCAGATAGTACCGAGCTGAGCGCCGCCCGTGCCTATTTTTCTTGTGGGGCGGCCTCGTCCACCGACCTCGCCCCTATCCCGTCACGCGAGATTCACGTGCGGATCACGCACGCGATGCGAGTTTACCAAACGTAAGACCAAGGCGGGGTGGCGGCGTCATCGACGTCCCCGCAACTGAGCCCGAGCGCGCTGACACAAGGGGCGGCTGGCGCAGCTGGGCATAGGGGACGGGGATGCTGCCTCCCAGGCAACTCCGTCCCCTCGATTTCACGCTAGGTTCACGGTGGCGGGAGTTTACTTGCGTCCAGGTGCATGAAGGACGACACTCAGCAAACCCGCCCGGAACAACGTTTGAGGGAATGCATCAAACAGAGGCAGTCCGCATCCGCAGCCCGTCTGCGTCTTGCTGATCGCGTGTCGTCGAATTTAGGGGGTGACAGCCATGAACGACGCAAGTTTCGCAACGAAGCACCGTGCCTCGTCGGCCCGGAAGAAGGTCGGCACCACGCAAACCGGCTGCGTGTCGCTCTCGCGCCTTCCGGTACAGGGTTTCACATCGAACCGCGACGCCACCGGAGGCAGATCCAGCTGCTATTTCGAAGAATATGAGATCGGCATTGGCGCCTGGAAGGCAACGATCGTGAAAACGCTCGACTATGGGGCAGGACGCACGCGGCTTCGGGCGCGATACGATGCCGACCAGCAGGCAGAACGGCCCGGGTGGAAAAGACGGCAGAGCGAGCGCCGTCGTCGCGCGCGGCGATACGTCGAGAATTTCTGAATATGGCCGAAGCCGCCACTCCTATCGGCCTCTCACAGGATATCGGGCTTTTCCCCGAGATCCTGTGAGAGGCCGAAACGGGATCGGCATTTTTTCAAACGGTCCGTTTCGACATCGCCTGGTTCCGCCTGCAGCCCAGGCGCGACGATCTTGACCACCGGAATGCCGAGATCGGGATCGGTCAGATCGACGGCATGCACGAGCGCGCCCATCGCCTCGAGACGGTCGACGATCAGCTTGCAGGAGGCGCCGTCATCCTGTAGCTGCTCGAGAACGTGCCCTTTCAGGAGTCCGTCGCCGTCGAACGGCTTCATCCCGGCGGACAGGAACGCGATACGTTCCCTTTGCCGGCGTTCCTGCTCGCTCAATGCCGCCTCGCCGCCGCGATCGCTTTTCAACTGCACGAGCCGGTTGCCGAGTTCCATCTGGGCGAGTTCATAGAGAGCGGGGCGCAGGCATGCCGAGAGCGTTTCGCGCGCTGCGAAGCCAAATGCCATGTTCGAACCGTCCTCGTGCGCCGAGGCGGCGGCCACGACCGGGATACCGAGATCGGTCGTCAGGTCGAGGAACCATGTTCTTCGTTCGATGCGATCTCCACGTATGCCCCGCAGCATTTCCTCGGCCCCGGCCTGCCGAAGCGTTTCGCCCGGCAAGAACCCTGCCGGCAGGTCGCCACGCCACCACAGCGCGACCGCGTCCCGC
>VFQN01007390.1_pt1 | contig 11864 bp, 10 predicted proteins | sample 3512371 | NCBI WGS metagenome assembly VFQN01 (sample SAMN10412370, study PRJNA504923) | tailings metagenome | isolation source: Replicate 2 from Balatoc abandoned mine | place: Philippines: Itogon, Benguet | collected 2017-08-28
CCGGTGCGCCGCGAGGTGCTGGGCAGCGACCACGAGGACGTGCTGGCCACGATGACCAACCTGGCGGTGATGCGGGCGATGTCCGGCGACTTCGAGCAGGCGATCGAGCTGCAGCAGGGCCTGGTCGACATCCAGTCCCGGCGCCTGGGCGCCGAACATCCGATCACGCTCGACCAGCGCGGCAACCTGGGCAACATGCTGCTCGACCTGGGCCGGGTGGAGGAGGCCGAGGCGGTGATGCGCGGCGTGCTGGCCGCCCGCGAGCGCGTGCTCGGCCCCGACGCCGCCGGCACCTTGCGCGCGCGCCTGAACCTGGCCGCGCTGCTGGCCCGCAGCGAGCGCGCGACCGAGGCGCTGCCGCTGGAGCAGGCGGTGATCGACGGGCGCACGCGCCTGCTCGGCCCCGAGCATCCGGACACGCTGTTCATCCGCATCAACCACGCCGGCACCCTGAACCGCGCCGGCCGCAGCGCCGAGGGCCTGGCGGCGCTCGACGCGGTGCTGCCGGCGGCGCGGCGCGTGCTCGGACCCACGCACCCGCAGCTGCAGCTGGGCCTGGGCATCCTGATGAACCTCCGGGAGGACACCGGCGACCTCGCCGGATCGATCGCCGCGGCCGAAGAGCTGCTGGCGATCCGCCTCGGCCACCTCGGCGCCGGCCATCCGGAGGTCGCGACCACGGCCTGGAGCCTGGCCCGCCGCCTGCAGGACGCCGGCCAGGGCGAGCGCGCCCGCGCGCTGCGCGAGGAACACGTCGCGCCGCTGCTGGCCGCCGATCCGGAATCGCTGCCGCCGCCGGCGCGCCGCGCCCGCCAGCGCATCCTCGACGCAGACGCCGGCGGCGACGCCCCCTGACCCGCCCCGCGGTAGGTCAGCGGGGGGTGGGGGTTTCGGGGTGGATCTCGGGGTCGGTGACGGCCTGGCGGGCCAGCCGCGCCTCGCGCCGGGCGATGTAGACGTTGGACGCGAAGATGATCGCGGCGCCCAGCACGGTCCAGCGGTCCAGCGCCTCGCCGAACAACAGCCAGCCGGCGATCGCGACCACGATGATCTGCAGGAAGCTGATCGGCGTGAGCATCGAGGCCTCGCCCAGCTTGAGCGCGCGCGTCCAGCACATGTGCGCCGTGCTGCCGAGCAGGCCGGCCAGCACGATCCACAGCCAGGTGATGCCCACCGGCATCTCCCACACCGTGAGCGCCGGCAGCAGGGACATCGGGATCCACAGCAGGGTGGTCCAGATGACGATCGCGTCCGGGTGCTCGGTGCGCGAGAGGAACTTGATGCTGATCGCCACGCTGGCGCTGGCCACCGCCGCCAGCAGCGCCACCAGGCTGGCCGCGGTGAAGGCGTCGCTGCCCGGGCGCACGATCACCAGCACGCCCAGGAAGCCGACGATGACGGCGGTCCAGCGCCGCGCCCGCACGATCTCGCCCAGCACGATCACCGCACCGATGGTGACGAACAGCGGCGTCGAATAGGACAGCGCGATGGCCTGGGCCAGCGGCAGGTTCACGATCGCCCAGAAGCCGGCCAGCATGGACACCATGCCGACCAGGCAGCGCACCACGTAGAAGCCCAGCTTGTTGGTGCGCAGCAGGGAAGGGCCGTGGCGGACCAGGATCGGCAGCAGCACCAGGAAGCCGAACAGGTTGCGGAAGAAGGCGATCTCGAAGGCGTGCAGCTGCTGCGATGCCAGGCGGATGCAGACCGCCATGACGCCGAACAGCACCATCGCCAGGGCCATCAGGCCGACGGCGCGGCGCACCTGGCGGCCGGCGTCGGCGGCCGCGGCGTTCAAGGCGCGAAGCGGGCGCCGACGATGCGCGGTTCGGGCTCGAGCGCGACGCCGAAGCGCTCCTGCACCGAGGCGGCGATGCGCCGGGCCAGGTCGAGGATCTGCGCGCCGGTGGCGTGGCCGTGGTTGACCAGCACCAGCGCATGCTGCGCGGCCACGCCGGCGTCGCCCTCGCGGAAACCCTTCCAGCCGCAGGCTTCGATCATCCACGCCGCCGACAGCTTGCGCGTCGCCTCGTCGCCGGAGGGGAACACCGGCAGGCCCGGAAACGCGGCCTTGAGCCCGTCGGCCGCGGCCACCGGCAGCAACGGGTTCTTGAAAAAGCTGCCGGCGTTGCCGAGCAGGGCGGGGTTGGGCAGCTTGCGGGTGCGGATGCGGCTGATGGCCTCGGCGACGTGCACGGCGCGCGGCGTGGACACGCCCATCGCGGCGAGCTCTTCCTTCACGCCGGCGTAGTCGAGCCGCAGCTCGCGCTGGCGCGGCAGGCGCAGCTCGACGGCGGTGACCACCCAGCGGTCGGCCTCGCGCTTGAACAGGCTGTCGCGGTAGCCGAAGCCGCAGTCGGCGGCGGCCAGGCGCTTGACCTGGCCGGTGTCGCGCTGGAAGGCCTCGACGGTCTCGATGAACTCGCCGACCTCGACGCCGTAGGCGCCGATGTTCTGGATCGGCGCGGCGCCGACCGTGCCCGGGATCAGGGCCATGTTCTCCAGCCCGCACAGGCCGCGGCCCAGGGTCCAGCCGACCAGGTCGTTCCAGGACAGCCCGGCATCGGCCCGCACCAGGGCCGCGTCGCCGTCGTCGCGCACGATGCGCACGCCGGCCATCGCCAGGCAAATGACCACGCCGGGGAAGTCGCCGGCGAACAGCAGGTTGCTGCCTTCGCCGACCACCAGCACCTCGCCTTCGCGCAGCATGGCGAACTCGAACAGCTCGGCCAGGGCCTCGGCGCGCGAGACGTCGGCCATCATCGCGGCGCGGGCGGGGACGCGGAAGGTGTTGCGGCCGGCGAGCGAGACGTTCTCGGCCAGCTGGTAGCCGCTCACGCCGGCATGCCCTCGCGCACGCGGCGGATGGCGTCCACGCATTCGCCCACCAGGCCGGGGCCGCGGTAGACCAGGCCGGTGTAGAACTGCACCAGGCGGGCGCCGGCGGCGATCTTGCCGGCGGCGTCGGCGCCGCGGGTGATGCCGCCCACGCCGATCATCGGGATGCCGTCGTCCAGGCGCGAGCGCAGGCGGCGCAGCACCGCCGTCGACTTGCCGTACAGCGGCGCGCCCGAGAGGCCACCGGCTTCGCCGGCATGGCGGTGGCCGGCCACGCTGAGGCGGTCGACCGTGGTGTTGGTGGCGATCACGCCGTCCACCTTCAGGTCCGACAGCACGCGGCCGCAGGCGTCGATGTCGTCGTCGGACAGGTCCGGCGCCACCTTCACCAGCATCGGCACGCGCTTGCCGTGTTGGGCGCCCAGCCTTTCCTGGGCCTCGCGCAGGATCGAGACGAGCTGGCGCAGGGCCTGCTCCTCCTGCAGTTCGCGCAGGCCGGCGGTGTTGGGCGAGGAAATGTTGACCGTGATGTAGTCGGCCAGCGGGTACACGCGCTCGAGGCAGAACAGGTAGTCCTTGTGCGCCTCGTCGTTGGGCGTGTCCTTGTTCTTGCCGATGTTGATGCCCAGCAGGCCGCCGCGGCGGCGCGCCTTCGACACGTTGCGCACCAGCGCGTCCACGCCGAGGTTGTTGAAGCCCAGGCGGTTGATCACCGCCTGGTGCTCGGGCAGCCGGAACATACGCGGCCGGGGATTGCCCTCCTGCGGCCGCGGCGTCGTGGTGCCGACCTCGACGAAGCCGAAGCCCAGGGCCAGCAGCGCGTCCACGTGGGCGCCGTCCTTGTCCAGGCCCGCGGCGCAGCCGACCGGGTTCGGGAACAGCAGGCCCAGCAGCTTGGTGGGCAGGGGCTTGGGCTTGCCGGCCAGCAGCGGGTTGAGGCCGCTGCGGTAGGCGGCCTCGAGCGCGCGCAGGCCGAGGCCGTGCGCCTGTTCGGCGTCGAGGTGGAACAGGAAGGGGCGGGCGAGGCTGTACATGCGTCAGGCGTGGGCGAGTCCGGCCGCGCCCAGCAGGACCGCCAGGCCACCGAAGAAGAGGATGACCGCGACCAGCACCAGCACCGACAGCGCGATGCTGGTCCAGCCCAGCACGAGGCCGGCGATGGCCAGGCCATCGCCGTCGAGGCGGGGATCCCGGCGGATTTCCGCGCGCGCCATGTGCCCGCAGACGACCCCGACCAGGCTGCCCAGCACGGGCAGCATGGTCCAGCCCAGGATGCCGCCGACGAGGCTGGCGACGGCGAGTCCGCTGGTCGGGCGCGGGGTCGGGTCCATGGCGGTCCTCAGAGGTCGAACTTGATGCCCTGGGCCAGCGGCAGCGCGTCGGAGTAGTTGATGGTGTTGGTCTGGCGGCGCATGTAGGCCTTCCACGCATCCGAGCCCGATTCGCGGCCGCCGCCGGTTTCCTTCTCGCCGCCGAAGGCGCCGCCGATCTCGGCACCGGAGGTGCCGATGTTGACGTTGGCGATGCCGCAGTCGCTGCCGGCCGCCGACAGGAAGGCCTCGGCCGCCTTGAGGTTGGTGGTGAAGATCGCCGACGACAGGCCCTGGGGCACGTCGTTCTGCATGTCGATGGCCTGCTCGAGCGTCGAGTACTTCATCACGTACAGGATCGGCGCGAAGGTCTCGTGCTGGACGATGGCGTCGCTGTTCTTCAGGCCGGTGACGATGGTGGGCAGCACGTAGTTGCCCGGGCGGTCGAGCGCGGCGCCGCCGGTCTCGACGGTGCCGCCGGCGGCCTTGGCGGCGGCGATGGCGTCGAGGTAGGCCTTCACGCCGTCCTGGCTGTTGAGCGGGCCCATCAGGTTGGCCGGGTTGGTCGGGTCGCCGATCTTCTTCTCGACCTGCTTGTAGGCGGTGACCAGCTTGGCCAGCACGTCGGCGTAGATCGACTCGTGCACGAACAGGCGGCGCGTGGTGGTGCAGCGCTGGCCGGCGGTGCCGACGGCGCCGAAGACGATGGCCGGGATGGCCAGCTTCAGGTCCGCGGACGGGTCGACGATGATCGCGTTGTTGCCGCCCAGCTCGAGCAGGCTGCGGCCCATGCGGCGGGCGACGCGCTCGCCGACGTGGCGGCCGACCTTGGTCGAACCGGTGAAGCTCACCAGCGGCACGCGCTTGTCGTCGACGAAGTTGGCGGCCAGCTCGGTGCCGGCGTCGTTGAACAGGAAGAAGATGTCCGGGAAGCCGCCGGCGCGCAGGGCGTCGTTGCAGATCTTCATCGCCGCGATCGCCGACAGCGGGGTCTTGGGCGAGGGCTTCCACACCGAGATGTCGCCGCAGACCGCCGCGACGAAGCTGTTCCAGGCCCAGACCGCGACCGGGAAATTGAAGGCCGAGATGATGCCGACGATGCCGATCGGGTGCCACTGCTCGTACATGCGGTGGCCCGGGCGCTCGGAGTGCATGGTCAGGCCGTAGAGCTGGCGCGAGAGGCCGACGGCGAATTCGCCGATGTCGATCATCTCCTGCACCTCGCCGTCGCCCTCGGGCTTGGACTTGCCCATTTCCAGCGCGACCAGCGAACCGAGCGCGTCCTTGTGCGTGCGCAGGGCCTCGGCGCACAGGCGGATGGCCTCGCCGCGGCGCGGCGCCGGCGTGGTGCGCCAGGTGCGGAAGTTGGCCTGGGCGCGCTGCATGATGGTTTCGTAGTCGGCCTGCGAGGACGCGTAGACCTTGCCCAGCACCTCGCCGTTGTCCGGGTTGACGGGCTCGAGGACGCCGGCGTCGCGGGTCGCCGACCACTCGCCGTGGCCGAGGTAGGTGCCGGATTCCTGGCCGCTCAGGCCCAGGGCGGAAAGGACGGGATGGGTCATGTTCAACTCCGAACGACGGATGGGGTGGCGTCCCCGACAGGATTCGAACCTGTGGCCTCGCCCTTAGGAGGGGCGCGCTCTATCCAGCTGAGCTACGGGGACCGGGGCGCTGGCCCGGGGGCCAAGGCCGCGGATTATCGCAGAAGTGGGGCGCGGGCCGGGGATGAAAATCCCGCGGAGGCGGCGCCGGCGCACGGGGCCGGGGAAAAAAGAAAGGCCGGACGCAGGGTCCGGCCTTTCGGGATCGTGGTGGAGAGGATGGGGATCGAACCCACGACCTCGTCATTGCGAACGACGCGCTCTCCCAGCTGAGCTACCCCCCCACGGAAGGTGCGGCGATTATAGGCAGGCCGCGCGCGGATGGCTAGCGGGGCGGCAGCCGCGGCGCCAGGGCCGGTTCAAGCAGTTCGCGCCGCCAGCCCTCGAGGGCCTCGGGCCAGCCGCGGCCCTCGAGCAGGGCCTCGAGGTGCCGGCGCGCGCACAGCAGGCCCTCGGGCAGGCCTTCGCGTTCTGCGACCTCGGCGACGGCGGCCTGCAGGGCCTTGAGCGCCTGCTTGTCCACCAGCGATTCGCTGAGCAGCGGGATCTGCGCCGCGTCCTCGCAGGGGCCGGCCTCGATCTCGCGCCACAGCTCGGCGCGGGCCTTGCGCGGGGCCTTGGGGTGGCGGTCGAGCGTGGCGTGGAATTCCGACGGCGAGCGCGGCGGCCGGCGCGCCAGCATCACCGCCAGTTCGTTGTCCAGGATCCAGCCCTTGGGCCGGTCGGCACGGCGCGCCTCGGCATCGCGCCAGCGCAGCAGCCGGCACAGCCGGGCCTGGCCGTCGCGGTCGAGCGTGCCGGCGCTGCGCAGGCCCAGGTGCGGGTAGGGCTCGTCGCGGTCGCTGGCGGCATTGCGAAGCGCGCGTTCGGCATCCGCCTGCAGCCAGGCCATGCGCCCGCGCGCTTCGAGCAGGGGCTGCAGGTGCGCGTGCAGGGCGTGCAGGTGGCGCACGTCCTCGGCGGCGTAGTGCAGCTGCGCCTCGCTGAGCGGGCGGCGCAGCCAGTCCGAGCGCGTCTCGCCCTTGTCGAGGACCTCGCCGGTGACCTGCTCCACGAGCTTTTGGTAGCCCAAGCCGGCGCCGAGCCCGGCCATGGCCGCGGCCACCTGGGTATCGAACAGGGGCGAGGGCAAGGCGCCGCAGCCGCGCTGCAGGGCCTGCAGGTCCTCGCTCGCGCTGTGCATCAGCTTGGTCACGGCCGGGTCCTGCAGCAGCGGGCGCAGGGCCGCGTCCATGCCGGGGACGGTGGGGTCGACGAGCAGGATTTCGCCGGGGATGCCCAGCTGGACCAGGGCCAGCTGCGGGAAGAAGGTGCGCTCGCGGATGAATTCGGTGTCGAGGGCGACGCGGGGCTGCCCGGCCCAGCCGGCGAGTTTCGCGGCCAGGGCCTCGGGCGTGTCGATCCAGTGGTTCACGGGGTGCTTCGCGGTTTACAGGAGCCGGCACCTTAGCCTAAGTTCGGGCCGCTCCGTCGCCTTCGACGCCACGCGCGCGGCCGCCTGCCGATGACTGTTTCCCTCCGACGCCCGTGCGCCGTGCTGCTGGCCCTGCTGCTCGCGGCCTGCGGCGACCCGCCGCCGGCACCCGCCGGGGCGCCGGCCGCGGCCGCGCCCGAGGCCGTGGATCCGGCCGGGCTGGAGCAGGACGTCGTGGCGGAGCCCGAGGCCCCGCTGCCGGCCATCCCCGACTGGGCCCCCGTGATCGAACCCGTGCCCGCGCGCGAACGCCGGGCCGCCCTGCGCGACGCCGCAGGGCGCGAGCAGGCCGGCCTGTGGGTCACCGCCGGCAGCCTGTTGCCGCCCGAGGCGCGCCCCGCCGCCGTTGATGGCGAGGTGGTCGATGTCCCCGCGCCGGGCGCGCTCGAGCTCTACCTCGGCCTGCTCGCCACCGACCCCGGCGATGCCGAGGCCCTGGCCGGCGTGGAACGGGTGCGCGTGGCGCTGGACACCGCCGGGCGCGAAGCGCTGCAGGCCGGCCGCCTGCGCGAGGCCGAAAGCGTGGAGCGCGTGCTGGCGCGCGCGGTGCCGCAGCATGCCGGGCTGACGACCTACCGCGACGCCCTGGCGGCGGCACGCGCGGCGATGGAGGCGGTGCGCCTGGCCGAGGCCCGCGCCCGCGCCGGCCGCGTGCTGCGCCCCGAGGGTGCGGGCGCGGTGGCCGCCTACCAGGGCGCGCTCGCCCGCTTCCCGGGTTTCCAGCCGGCGCTCGACGGACTGGCGCGCCTGCAGGCCGAGCGCCTCAACCGCGCCTTCGCCGCCGCGCAGGCCGCCGACTACCCGGCGGCCGAGCGCCTGCTCGCCGAGGCCGGCCGCGTGCTCGCCGATTCGCCGGCCCTGCAGGACATGTCGGCGCGCATCGTCGAACTGCGCCAGGCCCGCGCCGCCCAGCTGCTGGCCCAGGGCGACGCGGCGGTGGACGCGATGGACCTCGAGCTCGCCGAGCGCCGCCTCGCCGAGGCCGGGCGCGCCAGCGTGCAGGCGCAGGGCCTGGACACCCTGGCCGCGCGCATCGCGCTGGCCCGGCACTACGGCCGGTTCCGCCCCGGCGAGCGCTTCCGCGAACCGCTGGCCGCCGGCGGCACCGGGCCGGAAATGATCGTGCTCGCGCATGGCGCGTTCGAGATGGGCTCGCCCGACGACGAGGCCGGCCGCGAGGCCCACGAAGGCCCGCGCCACCGCGTCGGCTTCGCGCGCGGTTTCGCGCTGGCCCGGTCGGAGACGACGGTGGGCGAATTCCGGCGCTTCGTGGAGGCCAGCGGCTATCGCAGCGTGGCCGAGCGCCTGGGCCGCTCGAGCGTCTACGACGAGCGCGGCGCGGTGATGGCCGAGCGCGCGGGCGTGGACTGGCGGCACGATTTCGCCGGTCGTCCCGCGGCCGAGGACCTGCCGGTGGTGCACGTGGCCTTCGAGGACGCCGAGGCCTACGCGGCCTGGCTGGCCGCGCAGACCGGCCAGCCCTACCGGCTGCCCAGCGAGGCGGAGTTCGAGTACGCGCTGCGCGCCGGCCGCAGCGAAGCCTGGCCCTGGGGCGCGGGCGCGCCGCCGCGCGTGCCGGGCAACCTGGCCGGCGACGGCGACCAGTCCGCCGGCGGCCGGCGCTGGTCGAACGCGATCGCCGGCCATGCCGACGGCCACTGGGGCCCGGCGCCGGTGCGCAGCTACCCGGCCGAGGGCTTCGCCACCTTCGACCTGGTCGGCAACGTCGCCGAATGGGTGCTCGACTGCTGGCACGACAGCTACCGGCGCGCGCCGGCCGACGGCAGCGCCTGGGTCAACCCGGGCTGCAGCGAGCGCGTGGTGCGCGGCGCGAGCTGGGCCAGCACGCTCGAGCGCGCGCGCTCGGCGGCGCGGCAGGCGGCGCCGGCGGGCAGCCACAGCGCCCGCATCGGATTCCGGGTGGCGCGCTCGATCTGAGCGCGGGCCTCAGCGGCCGCGGCGGCGCTGGCCGCGCGCGGGCGGCTTGGCGACGCCCAGGCTGGACTGCAGCGCCCGCCAGATCTCCAGGTTCTTTTCCGCCAGCTGGTTCACCAGTGCCCAGGGCGACTGGCCCACGAGCGCGGCGACCTGCGATCGCAGCGACTGCTGCTGTTCGAGGAAAACCTGCAGGCTGCGCTCGAGGAAGCTGCCGACGAAGCCCTGCAGGCTGTCGCCGCGCAGGCGGATGACTTCGGTGAGCAGGGCGTTGGTGAACACCTGCGGCCCCTGGTCGTCATGCTCGGCGATGATCTGCAGCAGCACGCCGCGGGTGAGGTCGGCGCCGGTGCGCGCGTCGCGCACGACGAAATCCTCGCGGTCCAGGATCAGCTGGCGCACGTCCTCCAGCGTCACGTAGCTGGAAATGCCGGTGTCGTAGAGACGCCGGTTGGGATACTTCTTGATGATGCGGACCTGCGACATGGACCTCCCCGGTGGCTCGCGTCCCGGCGGTCCGGGCCGGGGACGCCGAGCATCTCCCACGGGGGGAAGGCTTGCAAGCAAACATTGTCCGGTTTGCTGGCCATTTCACGTGGCCGCGACATCCATGCTCACCGGCGGGGCTTGGCGCGGGATGCGGGCCGGATCGAAGCGGGGCAGGGCGGCGGCGAGGGCGCGGGCCGGATCGGCGGCGCGTTCCAGCCGGCCTGGCTGGCCGAGGAAGCGCCAGGCCGCGTCGAGCGCCGGCCAGGGATCGGCCGGGTCCACCGGCAGCGCGCCCAGCGACTTGCCCAGCTTTTGCCCGCGCGCATCGCGCACCAGCGGCAGGTGCCGGTAGGCCGGCGTGGGCAGGCCCAGCCGCTGCTGCAGCAGGATCTGCCGCGGGGTGGAATCGAGCAGGTCGGCGCCGCGCACCACCTCGGTGATGCCCTGGGCCGCGTCATCCACGACCACGGCCAGCTGGTAGGCCCAGTAGCCGTCGGCGCGGCGCAGCACGACGTCGCCAACCTCGCGGCCCAGGTCCTGGGCGTATCGGCCCTGGATGCCATCTTCGAAGGCGAGCACGCCGTCGGGCACGCGCAGCCGGACCGCCGGCCGACGGCCCGGCCGCGGCGGTGCGACGCAGCGCCGGTGGATGCCGCCGGCCGCGGCCAGCTCGGTGCGGCTGCAGGTGCATTCGAAGGCGTCCCCGCTGGCCAGCAGGCGGTCCAGGGCGTCGGCGTAGGCGGCGTGGCGCCGGCCCTGCCACCAGACCTCGCCATCGGGCTCGAGGCCGAAGGCCTGCAGGGTGGCCAGTTGGCCGGCCGCGGCGCCGGGAACTTCCCGGGGCGGGTCGAGGTCTTCGATGCGGACCCGCCAGAGCCCGCCGTTCGCGCGCGCCACCAGCCAGCTGCCCAGGGCCGCCACCAGCGAGCCGAAGTGCAGCGGGCCGGTGGGCGAAGGCGCGAAACGGCCGATGTAGCGCGCGGCGGGGGTCATGGCGACTTGATTTTCACTCCCCCAGACTACATTGCACACCACGACCGCGGAACCGCGGCCCACCCACGGAAGACGAGCCCCCATGTTCAAGCGCATCGCCCTGTTCCTCGCCACCAACCTGGCCGTGATGGTCCTGCTCGGCGTGGTGCTGAGCATCCTGCAGAACGTCTTCGGCATCGGCTTCGGCGGCAACGCCGGCCTGCTGCTGTTCGCCGCGGTGTTCGGCTTCGGCGGCGCCTTCATTTCCCTGGCCATGTCCAAGTGGATGGCCAAGCGCAGCACCGGGATGATGCTGATCACCCAGCCCCGCAACGAGGGCGAGGCCTGGCTGCTGGCCACCGTGCGCCGCCAGGCCGAGGCGGCCGGCATCGCCATGCCCGAGGTCGGCATCTACGACGCGCCGGAGATCAACGCCTTCGCCACCGGTCCGAGCCGCAACAACTCGCTGGTGGCGGTGTCCACCGGCCTGCTGCGGGCGATGAACCGCGACGAGGCCGAGGCCGTGCTCGCGCACGAGGTCAGCCACGTGGCCAACGGCGACATGGTGACCATGGCCCTGATCCAGGGCGTGCTCAACACCTTCGTGATCTTCCTGGCCCGCATCGTCGGCCGCGCCATCGACAGCGCGATCAGCGGCGGCCGCGACGGCGGCCCGGGCCTGGCCTACTACGCCATCGTGTTCGTGCTCGAGCTCGTGTTCGGCGCGGTCGCTTCGGTGATCGCCATGTGGTTCAGCCGCTGGCGCGAGTTCCGCGCCGACGCCGGCGGCGCCCGCCTGGCCGGCCGCGAGAAGATGATCGCCGCGCTGCAGCGCCTGGCCCAGACCTACGGCCAGAACACCCTGCCCAACGAGGTGCGCGCCTTCGGCATCTCCGGTGGCGTCGGCGGCGGCCTCAAGCGCCTGTTCATGAGCCACCCGCCGCTGGCCGAGCGCATCCAGGCGCTGCGCGACATGCCCGTGACGGTGTGAGCTTCGGGTGGGGTCGGTTTTTTACGCGGATCCACGCGGAAAAGGCGCGGATCAGAGCCGATAGAGCAGACCAGAGGTTTGGAGCGAAAAAACGAAAGGCCCGGGGCGCAACGTCCCGGGCCTTTGCCTTTTACCCCTGATTGTTTTTGCCTTATCGGCTTTGATCCGCGCCTTTTCCGCGTGAATCCGCGTAAAAAACCGACCCCACCCCAAGCTCACACCGTCACGGGCATGTCGCGCAGGGCCTGGATGCG
>VFQN01007391.1_pt1 | contig 11863 bp, 6 predicted proteins | sample 3512371 | NCBI WGS metagenome assembly VFQN01 (sample SAMN10412370, study PRJNA504923) | tailings metagenome | isolation source: Replicate 2 from Balatoc abandoned mine | place: Philippines: Itogon, Benguet | collected 2017-08-28
ACGCTTACAACGGAGTCAAAGATGCATCACAGCAATTGACTCATCTTTTTTGCAAAACGTCAAACGGTGGCAATGTTTAGAACCTTGCCACCGTGTGTTTATATCAAAAGATTTATTTTTCGAGCAATGTTCTGATTTTGTTAGATAGCTCGGTGTTTTGATAAATTCCCCCGAAAAGCTGAGACTGAGGCCCATACGCATAGACTGGCACCATAATAGCCGAATGTCCTTTTGAACCAAAATTGGCTTTCACTTTTCCTTCTTTTTCATTGCCGCCAGTGATACTCATAGCACCTGTTTCGTGGTCAGCTGTGACGATGACGAGGGTTTGTCCATCTTGATCCGCAAAACGGAGCGCTTCCCCAACCGCTTTGTCAAAATCTAGTACCTCATTCACTACATACGATACATTGTTGGCATGACCTGCATAATCAATTTGAGCGCCTTCGGCCATGATAAAAAAGCCCTTTTTGGCCGTTTTCTGAAGATGTTTGATACTTTCTGCTACCGTAAGAGGAAGAAAATTGCCGCGACCTTTTTCCATTGAGAGGGCTGCTTGGTCGTCCAAAACCACAAACTTTTCTGCTTTATTGTCATTCGAGATGTCGCTATATTTTCTAAATACATCATATTGACGAGCCTTGAGAGAGTCGCCAATATTGCCTTTGTCTTTACGGTCGAAGAAATATTTGGTACCTCCTCCAGCCAAAATATCCATAGGTTCTTTCAGAAAATCACCCGCAATCTCTTCTTGCATACTACGCTTAGGTTGGTGAGCATAAAACACCGCCGGAGTGGCATCCGTAATAGGTCCCGACGAAATGATAGCACATTTTTTGCCGCGTTGTTTGGCAGCCGCTGCTAGAGAAGGGCGCGCTACCAAGGTCGCATCCATTCCAATGGTACCGTTTTTGGTCTTGTGTCCTGTGGCTAGAGCAGTACCCGCTGCCGCTGAGTCTGTAATAAAAGACTCGGCAGGTTGGGTTTGCATTAAGCCTAGGTGTTTGAATAAAGCCATATGCAGCTGCCCCCGATTGGCGATAAGCCCAGTGTGCATTTGGGCAAGCCCCATACCATCGCCGATGAGAAAGATAATATTTTTTGGTGTTTTGTTAGTGCCGTCACTTTTATAGGAAGGAATGTAAGGGATATACGCTTCCGTAGGTTGGGTATGCTCTCCGTCGGCGGGTTTAACGCTTTTAAAATAATTAATCAAGGAGGCAGGAGTATCGGTACCAATCCAATCGGTATTTACGGCCATTAATTCTTTCCAAACCGCTTCGGTATCAGTAGTACCCCAAAAACGAACTTTTTTGCCTTTTTGATGAGCGGTGTTTACCAATTCCACCAATTTTTCGCGGTCTTCTTTCGGAAAAAGCCCTTGGCCTTTCCATGGAGAAACTACGCTAAAAGGCGCACTAAAAAGAGCCACTCGGTTCAGTGCTTGGGAAGAATAAACTTGATCAAATCGCCCGTCAAATCCTATCCAAGCGGGATATTTTTCAAAATCAGAAGCAGCAGGCATGCTTCCACTCACTACGATTTTCAGAGGTTTTCCTTCTCCTACTAATTCTGGATAGCACTTAAGTTGGCTTACTAAGGTATCAAGGGTAGGATTAAAAGGCGTTTTGAGGTCAATCAGTAATTGTAATGAATACATCTTCCCTGCTTTCAATTGGCTTTGGAGCGGGTCAAGGTAGAGTGATTGTAGGGTTTTTCCAGCGGTGATTTCTCGCGGCGTATGAGCTACCATTAGTTCACCGTTTTGTAAAAACACATCTGCTTCTATCGACCCACATTGTAGCCCAAAGGCTCCTAGTAGCGGGTTGGCTTGGGCGTAGTCGTTATGGGAGTGAGCTTGCGTAGCAGCGTAGTTGAGTTGGGCCGATGCAGGCAGTACTGCAACCGCGACAAGCAACATAAAAATCAAAGAGCGTTTCATAAGGAAATGGATTCAAACAAAAAAAATAATAAGAAGGGGCAAATGTAGGTAAAAAAGCCTCAAAAAGTGACGGAATAAAGAGAGCGTTTGGCTTGTTGGAGGTCTTGGGTGTCGTCTTTTTTCGGTTTTGTACGCAGGGTAATGTATTGTTGGCGCCATCCCCATTTGAGTTTCCAATGTGGATAAGGAGGTGATATTTTGGTGATTTTCATGCCGTTTTTATTTACAAAACAACGGCTCAAATGTGTCTTAAAAATGACTCAAATATGAAGGTTATGTGAAGATAATGAAAAGAAGGGTCAAAAGAGACTTCAACTTTTTAGGAATAAATCCCAGACACAGTTTTAAATAAGCCACACAATACCGCTAGAAAATATTTTGTTCGTCATTGTTTTAATGATTGGTAACTACTTAGCAATACGCTTTTTATTAAAAATGGTTTTGCATACGCCTCCGCTGTAATTGCTTAAAAATATCGCAAGAAATGCCTACTGCTTAAAGCTAATTACAGTGTTAGCTAAGTTTCTTTAAATTTTACCCGCCGATTGGCGCAGATCGAAGTCGCAGACAAACGCAGATGATTGGTTATATACCCCTTTTTTCGGCGAAAATCTGCGCTTGTATTATTCAGCGCACTTCTGCGGGTAAAAAAATAAAACTATTTACTTAACAATGTACTAAGTGACTGAGGCTAAGGTATTACAACAATTGTATAAATACCTAACAACGTAAAGTGCTGATTTTAAGCGCCTAACGATTTGCTAGTTTTGAAAAGACCCACAGAGCTCCTGCTAAAGCAGCAAAGAAAAACAAACTCAGACCTTGATTATAATAAACAATAGCCCCTAAGCAAACGACCGAAAGCAAAAGAGCAATCATTGGAAACCAAGGATAAAAAGGTGTCACGAAGGGACGAGCCAGAAGAGGCTGAGTACGGCGCAACACAAAAAGACTCACCATACTTGTAATGTACATGAGCATTGCCCCCAATACCGACAAAATAATGATATCGTCGGTACGGCCTAGCAATAGCGCGATTAGCCCCAAAACCCCACCACTTATCAACGCCCAATGAGGCGTTTGAAAGCGGGAATTGACAGAAGCTAAAAATGTAGGCAAATACCCTTCTCTTGCTAATGCATAAATCTGCCTAGAATACCCAATCGTATTGCAATGAAAAGAAGCGATAAGTCCAAAAAGCCCCAAACTTGTGAAGGCTTTGGCCCAACCACTATCTCGCCCCAAAGTCAAAGATAAGGTCTCGGGAAGAGGATAATCAATATCTACCAAAAGTCGCCAATCAGTGGCACCGCCGCTAATGAGCATAGTACCTAAAGCCAAAATCACCAAAGTGGCAATACTCAATAGGTAGCCACGCGGAATGGTTCGGTGAGGGCTTTTGACTTCTTCAGCCACCATTGCTACCCCTTCAATAGCCAAATAAAACCAAATAGCAAAAGGCAAAGCCTCAAAAACACCGCTCAAAGTAACGGGCGGATTGTGGGCAGTAAAATTTCGGGTTTCATAGTAAGGTACTACTAACCCCATAAAAATCAACAACTCTACTACAGAAAGTAGCGTAACAATCATCGAAAAGTTGGCAGATTCTTTGATACCCAACAAATTGATCCCAATAAAAACCACATAAGCACCTACTGCAATACTCAACGTAGGAATGGCAGGATATAAAAAATGCGCATAACTCCCTAACGCAAACGCCACCGCAGGTGGGCCAAGTACAAAATCTACGAGTGTCCCAAAACCTGCTATAAATCCAAAAATAGGCCCGAGGGCTTGGTAGGCAAAAGTAAAGGGGCCTCCTGCTTCAGGCATAGAGGTCGTAAGTTCAGTATAACTAAAAATAAAGGTAACGTACAAAACTGTCACGATGAGAGTGGCCACTAAGAAGCCTAAAGTACCAGCAATAGCCCACCCATAATTCCACCCAAAGTAAACCCCCGAAATGACCATTCCGACGGCGATGCCCCACAGTTGGGTAGTATTTAAAACTCGTTTGAGGGCAGGAGAAGTGGGTGACATGGGCAAGAACGAACCGGGTGAAAAGTATAAAAATTCAAAAGCTTTGTTTTAATAAAGATTCCTAAACAAACTTCCCAACTTCATCATGAGTTAACAATAGATGCCTTACTTGCAGTTGTTTTGTTGGGTTACTGTCAGCTCAAAAATAAGACTTACTTACTTCTTTCAAAAATGCTAAAAATGAAACAACTCTCACTTGTGTTATTGTGCGGCCTGTGCGTGTCGTCACTTTGGGCACAATCTACCGCCAAAGGGTATGTCTACGAAGATACCAACGGCAACCATAAAAAGGATAAAAAAGAAAAAGGTATTGCTAATGTAGCGGTTTCAAATGGGGTACAAGTGGTATTGACCAACGAAAAAGGCGAATACCAACTACCTGTAGGAGACGACAATATTCTGTTTGTGGTTAAGCCATCGGGCTATAAAATTGCCCTTGATGAAAACAACCTTCCCCAATATTATTATATCCACAAACCCAATGGTTCGCCAACTCTAAAATACGCAGGCGTTGCGCCCACCGGCCCGTTGCCAGCTTCGGTAGATTTTGCATTAATGCCTTACCAAGAAAAGGAAAACTTTACCGCCTTGGTTTTTGGTGACCCTCAACCTTATACTCAAGAAGATGTGGAGAATTTTACGAAGGGAATCGTGGGTGAAGTAGAAGGAATCAAAAACGTATCTTTTGGCTTAACTTTGGGCGATTTGGTAGGCGACAACCTCGATTTGCACGCTGCTTACCGCACTGCTGTCAAGAAGGTCGGTATTCCTTGGTACAATCTTATGGGCAATCATGACATGAACTATGACGCCACTACCGACGCCCACGCCGACGAAGCTTTTGAGGCGCATTTTGGCCCCGCCAATTATTCCTTCAATTATGGGAAAGCCCACTTTATTGTTTTAGATGATATTTTACATCCTGACCCCCGCGACGGGAAGGGGTATTGGGGAGGTTTTCGCAAAGAACAGCTTGATTTTGTGGAAAATGACCTAAAACTCGTCCCCAAAGATCATTTGATTGTATTGGCCTTTCATATTCCTCTTTATACCGACGGAGAGTCTTTCAGGTTAGAAGACCGCCAAAGACTGTTTGAGATATTGAAAGATTTTCCCCATACTTTATCGTTATCGGCACATACGCATTATCAACAGCAAAATTTTTATACCAAATCAGACGGATGGTTGCAAGAAAAACCGCATCATGAGTACAACGCCGGAACGACCTCAGGCGACTGGTATTCAGGAGAATACAACGAACAAGGTGTACCATCCGCAACCATGCGCGATGGCACTCCCAAAGGCTATATTTTCCTTTCACTCAAAGGAAACCAATACACCATTGATTATAAAGTAGCAGGCAAACCAAAAGAATACCAAATCGATATTTTTGCGCCCAATGTAGTACCTATTGAGCGAAACACCACCGCCAAGATATACGCTAATTTCTTTATGGGAAGCAAAAATGACGTAGTAGAATACCGTATCGACCAGTTGCCTTGGAAAGCCATGAATTATGTAGAAGAGTTTGACCCTCACTTTTTAAGCTTGCTCAATCGCTGGGATACTACCGAAACACTCATGCGCGGACGCCGCCCGAGCAATGCCGTCAAATCAAAACATTTGTGGACAACCGGCTTCCCTTCAGGTCTTGCAGAAGGAATGCATACGATTGAAATCCGTGCCAAGGATATGTTTGGGCGAACATTTACGCAGACCAAAACCTATCGTATCGAAAAAACGCCTAGATAACTCCAAAAAATACTCATTATGAACGAGTTGCATGATATGCAACTCGTTTTTTTTGTGGAGTAAATCGGTAAAGTTTATAGCCGTGAATTTCTGTTTCAAGCTGATAGTGCGTAGAGTCAAACTGATGATTAAAAGCGGGATAATAATAGGATTGACCCACTGGCGCAACAACATACTTGATTCCGCCCCTTTTATCGAGGTCAAAAAAAGCATCAAAGTTGATTCGTTTTGACAGATAAAGCTCTCGTATGACATCATCTTGGTATGCAAGATTGTGCTTAAAGAGCATTTGTTGTAAAAGCATTCCACGGAAGTTGTCACCGTACAACACCGCGATGTACTCCCCCTGCTTTAGCCGAGGTTCTAGGTATTTTTTAACATCGTTTTGTTGATTGTATTCGCTGGTATATTGGTTGAAATCCGCCAAATGTAGCCTTTCTAGTTGGGTTGTTGTGAAATAGAGTAGCGTGAGTAAAATAATCGATACAAAAAAATAATGCGTATCTGATTGTAAATAAGATTTGGCTACTTTTTCAGAAAAATAGCAAAAAACAGAGAGTAAAGACACATAGGCAAATTCAGGAAAATACCCCACACCTTCGCCATATTTGAAGGCATTAGCGGTTGAGAAAATAAAAAACAAGAGCGTGGCAATTCCCAAAAAAACTTTGGATTTATCGGATTGATCAAAAATTCCTTTCAAAGCTAGCACACTGCTGATACCGATGAGTACCGCAAAATGAGGAATCAATTGTTTGTAAGTCCATAATACCCCCAAGGCTCTAACCTCACGATAAGGCTCCCTATCAGATTGACATAAAATAATTTTGTGTCTTGACCTCCCAAAAGGAAAGTGAATAAAATGAGTAGACACAAACACAAAATGGAAGTTCGTAGCAAGTTTTTCCATTCGCGCATCCATACAAAATAGCCAACCCATGCTGCTATATACATATACGCAATTTGCTTGGTGAAGAATGCTATCATACTCACAACCACTGCTGCTATAACGTACCTATTCCAGCTTTCCTTCTCATGAAACGAGCGAAGCATAAAATAAACAAGAAGAGTAAGACACAAGAAAAGCAGGCTATCTATACGGGAATTGGTAAAATACCAATGTTGTAACAATCCAAACAAAAGAGCTAATGCGAAAGGACGATAATAGTGGGGAATATGCAGAAGTTTTAGGGTAATAAAAGCAACCCATAAGGCTGCTAGAATGAAAATAAAAGAGACTACTCTGCTCACAAATTGTACACGAAAAACATTATTAATTTCCCAACCTGTTAAAGCATAGATTTTGCCGACGATTTGATAATAAAGCGGTGAATAATGAGTAATCCAAAAAGGAGGGAGACTAGGATTTTGGTACAAGGGTAAATTGGCCGCCACTACCTGAATACCATAGGTGGTCGTACGCTCACTTCCCGAAATATCGGGGTGATGACTCACCATAAAAATAATCTTTACACTAAGAATAATCGCAATACATAAAGCGGTAAAAAACAGCGAAAGAACAAGAAAATGAGTACGGGCAAAGGAATAAACTGGTAAAAGATGGGTTTTCATTTCGCAGATAGTTATAGGCCAGAAAAAAAGATAACCTAATATCCGAAAATAAAAAAGTAGGGCAAAGTGGTTTAAAGTATGACATGCCTAATAACGGCAAAAACTTATCAAACGGATGCTTTTTTTATCCTAAAATCAATATCTATTGATATTGCATAGGTATTTTTCAAAACTACTGGTATGTATTTTTGTGCATACTACGAATGGGTACACAAACTTCTACTTCTCCCCCATCAATTCCTTCAAAATCTTCTGCGCTGCAATCGAAATCACAGTACCCGGTCCAAACACCCCTTTTACCCCTGCTTGGTACAAAAAGTCATAATCTTGGGGTGGAATCACCCCTCCCGCAATCACCATAATATCTTCGCGACCTAGTTTTTTGAGCTCTTCGATGAGCTGAGGCACCAAGGTCTTATGTCCTGCGGCAAGGCTCGATGCACCTACAATATGTACATCATTTTCGGCAGCTTGTCGGGCGGTTTCTTCGGGGGTTTGAAACAACGGCCCCATATCCACATCAAAACCCAAGTCTGCAAAACTTGTGGCAATCACCTTGGCGCCACGGTCATGGCCATCTTGTCCCATTTTGGCAACCATAATACGAGGGCGACGCCCTTCTAGTTCGGCAAAACGATCGGCCATTTGGCGGGCAATTCGGAAGGTTTCATCATCCGAAACTTCCGCACTATAAACTCCTGAAATTGAACGTATCACGGCTTTATATCTTCCAAAAACTTTTTCCATGGCATCCGAAATCTCCCCTAATGTAGCTCTTGCGCGGGCAGCGTCTACCGCACATGCAAGCAAGTTGGTAGTATACTCCATCCCCCCCGACTGAGTACAAGCCTCCGTCAGTGTCTCAAGAGCTTGCTTCACTGTTTCGGGATTCCTGTCAGCCTTAAGCTTCTGAAGTCTTGCGATTTGTGCCTCCCTCACAGCTTTGTTATCGACCTCTAGTAGTTCAAGAGGTTTTTCGGAATCAGGACGAAATTTGTTGACGCCCACTATCGTATCTTTACCGCTATCAATCCTTGCTTGTTTACGGGCTGCCGCCTCCTCGATACGCATTTTGGGCAAACCTGCTTCGATTGCTTTGGTCATGCCGCCCATTGTTTCTACTTCCTCAATCAATGCCCACGCTTTTTCTGCCAATTCTTTGGTGAGGTATTCTACATAATAGCTCCCTCCCCAAGGGTCGACGACCCGACAAACGTCCGTCTCATGTTGAAGATACAATTGGGTATTTCGAGCAATCCGCGCCGAAAAATCGGTAGGTAGGGCAATGGCTTCATCCAGTGAGTTTGTGTGCAAACTTTGGGTATGACCCAATACCGCCGCCATCGCTTCTATCGTAGTACGAGCTACGTTGTTGAAAGGGTCTTGCTCTGTCAACGACCAGCCCGAAGTCTGACAATGCGTACGTAGAGCGAGCGATTTGGCGTTTTTGGGTTTAAATTGATTCACCATTTTGGCCCAAAGCAAACGACCAGCCCGCATTTTGGCAATTTCCATAAAATGATTCATCCCAATTCCCCAAAAAAAGGAAAGACGAGGCGCAAAACCATCAATGTCCATTCCAGCGGCGATGCCCGTTCGCAGGTATTCCAAGCCATCGGCCAAGGTATAGGCAAGCTCTAAGTGTGCAGGCGCACCCGCTTCGTGCATGTGATAGCCGCTGATACTGATGCTGTTGAACTTTGGCATAAAACGACTCGTGTACGCAAAAATATCCCCGATAATACGCATACTCGGCGTAGGAGGATAGATGTAGGTATTGCGTACCATAAATTCTTTCAAAATATCGTTTTGGATAGTTCCTGCCAATTGGTCGGGCTTCACACCTTGCTCTTCGGCGGCCACGATGTAGAATGCCATAATCGGAATCACGGCTCCATTCATAGTCATCGAGACCGACATCTGGTCAAGAGGAATTTGGTCAAACAGCACTTTCATATCTTCCACGCTGTCGATTGCAACTCCTGCTTTACCTACATCGCCTACTACCCGTGGATGGTCGGAATCATAACCTCGGTGAGTAGCTAGGTCAAATGCCACTGAAAGCCCTTTTTGCCCAGCGGCCAAATTACGACGGTAAAAGGCATTAGACGCTTCGGCAGTCGAAAAACCCGCATACTGCCTAATCGTCCAGGGCTGCTGCACATACATCGTGCTATAAGGGCCTCTTAAAAACGGTGGTATACCCGCCGCAAAACCAAGATGCTCTGCATTTTGAATATCTATTTTTGTAAAACGAGGTTTTAGCTTGATACCTTCTGCCGTTATGAAAGGTTTAGAGGACACCATTGTGCCTTCCCCATGCTCTATAGGCCGTGATAAGTCGTTGAAATTGGGTTTCATAATTATCTCATTGATTGTTGCCAATCTATCATTCCTCAAAACGAATGTTATTTTTCAGGCCCTAAAAAAGTCGCTAGAGGCTGCCATTCCTCCACGTTGTCTGCAATAACCTTAATAATCGCCACAAATGGTAAAAACAATACCATGCCCGAAACGCCCCAAATCACCCCTCCTAAAAACAATGCTATTACCGAAGCCAAGGTGTTGACTTTGAGCTGTACCCCTACTACCCACGGAAAAATCACATTGGCTTCCAAATACTGTACCACACCAAACACCGCGACTACACTCAAAGGGTACCAAATAGAATCGTGCATCATCCAAGCAATTGAAATCGGCAAAAGGGCCCCAATCGCAATGCCGATATAGGGTATAATGGTCAGAATAGATGCAATAAAACCGAATAAAATCGCTTGTTTAATGCCTACTATGGCCAGCCCTAGGGTATTCAAAATTCCCACAATCAAATATACTAACAGCAGCCCTTTGATATAATTATAATAGGTATCAACGGTCTGAGTAGCTACCGTTTTGACTCTTTCTTGGTATTTTGTACCAAAAAATTCATACACACCCCGCATTAGCAAACCTCTATAATGTAGAAATAAAGCCGCAAACAGCGGGATAATCACTAGATTGAACAACAAACTTGCGGTGGCATTCACGGTTCCGACCAATACTGTTCCGAGTTTACTGCTCAAGTTATTGGCCGTTTGACGCAACCAACTGATTTGCATATCAAGGGTGATGCCAAACTTTACAGTTAACCATTCTTGCAGCTGAACCAATACCAAATCGCTCTTGGTAGTCAAGCGCGGTAGTTCTTTTCGTAGCTCTGCCACTTGCCATATCATGATTCCCAACAACCCCAAGCTTATAACCAACACCACCCCTAAGCAAGCGGCAATCGCCCAACTGCGCGGCCAACGGCGATTTTCGAGCCATTTACATAAAGGATACAACACAATCGCAACCAGCAATCCAAAAGTCATAGGAATGGTGATTACTTTTGTAAAATACATTAACAAAGCTATAATGACTACTATTTGTAAATATCGATTAACGCGTTCGGATGTGGGCATAATAATAAATTTGTCAATTTGAAGTATATAATTACTTAATTATCAATCACTTATATCATATTCTTCAATTCAGGTCGCATCGCCTCAACAAAACAGTATATTTTATTTTTCAAAAATCTCGGAAATACGTTTCCGCGCTAGTAGCTCAAAAGAAGCAGTAGATTGGGCATTTGGGGAATGATTTTCAAATACCAAAGGGGTTTCGTCAACTCTAAATTTGTTGACCCCTACCATTGTACGCTTACCTTCTTCCAAATCTTTTACCTTCTTTTGGAAAGCATCATTGATTTGATTTTGAATAAAGTTTTGTTCAAATGCAGCCATCAGCCCTCCTTTATTTTCAATTTCTAACAACAACTCCCAAGCCGCCTCCGATATTGACAAGGTAAGATTCTCTAAGAAATAACTTCCTGCGGCGGGGTCAATAACTTTGCCTAAATAACTCTCCTCGCTCAACAATACAGAAATGTTACGGGCAATCCTATCCGAAAACTCATCTGGTTTTCTAAACACCTCATCATAAGGCCTTACGGTGAGCGCGTTGCATCCACCTATTACCGCACTCATAGCCTCCGTGGTAGCCCTCAGCATATTGGTGTTGGAGGTAATGGCAGCATCATAAAAATACGACGTTTGGGCGTGAATATAACATGGCTCGATAGTAAGCGTCTCCAATGTACTCCACGTCTGCTGAATGCGCCTCCACAGATACCTCAACGCGCGGAGTTTGGCGATTTCCATGAAATAATTAGTTCCAATCGATACCGAAAAAACCAACTTCTCCATCACCAAAGCCAAAGGAAGCCCCTCATCAGTCAATTTATCGACGTAGGTAATAGCCGAAGCCAAAGTAAACGCCAACTCCTGTACGATGTTCGCCCCAGCATCATGAAAGGCATGACTACTTACACAGATGGTTTTGAAATGAGGTGCTGCTTGTTGTTTTTGTGTTACCTCAGCCAAATCTCTAAAATACGCATCGGGCAAATGCCCCCTTGTCATCCATAGTGCCAGCCCATCCTCCCACAGTCCTCCTTTCATTTGATAAGGTATCACTGCCTCCAAGCCATTGAGAAGGGCTAAAGCTTGGTGATGAGTGAGAAAATAAACGGGC
>VFQN01007392.1_pt1 | contig 11862 bp, 11 predicted proteins | sample 3512371 | NCBI WGS metagenome assembly VFQN01 (sample SAMN10412370, study PRJNA504923) | tailings metagenome | isolation source: Replicate 2 from Balatoc abandoned mine | place: Philippines: Itogon, Benguet | collected 2017-08-28
ATTCGAATGCCGGGGCCTTTTCGAATCCCGGTAGTGGCTTTACTGCCGCATTGAACCCCCTGCGACCAGTGACGATTCCGTTATCCTTGGGATAAATCCTGGCGACACCGGCATTGCCGAGCCCTTCCACGGCAACCAGCCTGCCGCCCTCTTTCAACTGGTCGAACAGCGCAACCGGGATCTCGCCGACCGCTCCCCCGACGAAGATGACGTCGTAAGGCGCTTCGCCGGCATAGCCCTGCGGAAGCGCACCCTGAACAACAGCCACGTTGTCGAAGCCCAGCGCCGCGAGGGTCGAGACAGCCCGTTCGGCCAGCGCGGAATCACTTTCCAGCGCGATCACCGAACTCGCCAGCCGCGACAGGACAGCGGCTGAATAACCTGTCCCGCAGCCGATATCGAGCACGACGTCGCCGGGGCGGACATCGGCGAGTTGAACGAGCTTCGCGAAAGGCGACGGCTCCATCAGGAAGCGCGGCGCGCAATCGGCCGTAGCCGGCGCGATCTCCAGATCTTCGTCGATGTAGGCCAGAACCTTGTGCTTCTCGTCGACAAACGCTTCCCGCGGCACGGAGCCCATCGCGGCAAGCAGGGCCGCATTGGTCACGTCGGTCGTACGAACCTGGCCGTCGACCATCTTCGCGCGCTGTTCGGAAAAATCGGCGTTCATGTCCAATCGCCCCGCCTTTCAACGCGCATCCGTGCGTATCATTCCGGGTAGAACATGCTGCTAGCTTTTAGGGATTGGAGGCCTCGCCCGGAATCGAACCGGGGTGCAAGGATTTGCAGTCCTCTGCGTAACCACTCCGCCACGAGGCCTCGCCGCTGCCGGCGTTCTACGCGGCTTCAATAGGTTGCCGGATTTTTAGCGTCAAGTGAGGGAAGCCCATTCTGAATGAAATCCCACGCTCATTCCGAACAAAGCCCGCAAAAATTTGCTGATGTGGCACGGCCACCTCACCGCTCATGGGCTGGGCTCGCTCGAAAGAGCTATCTTCACGGCGGGAGCGGTCGAATTCGACGTCTGCCAATCACATGGGCGACGGATGGAAATGGCGCATACAGTGCGATGCTCCGGCAAAAACGGCACCCAACAACGGGGTGATGACAGGAACCTGCCAGGGCGGACCCAGTTGGATGTCCTGTCTCGCAGACCGAATCAAGACGCCGGCTCGCAGCCAAGCTGGTTCTCGTACAAGAACAGCTTCGAGCTGATCGAATCGCCGGGAGGCTGAACTGGGCCGACAAAGAGGTTCGGGCGCCGCCGTTTGCTTAAGTAGGCGACCCCGAATCGCGCGGGCGCCGCTTCGGATCGATTCCGGTGGCAGCCAGCTTGCACGCCTTTCGGCGCTCCCATTTCACGATCATGCGCCGGCGCAAGCGCCGCACGATATGGAACTCGTAAGACAGCACGAGCAGTCCGAGGGGAATCATCCAGAATCCGAGAACAGGCAGAAACCCCAAACAGCCTAAGAGCACCAGGACAACACCCATCGCCACACGCATGGGACGGGACTTCGGCAATTGGTAGTCACGCCCCAGCAACGAGAGCTTCGGCGGGCGTGGCGACGATTCCAGATTGTCCTTCAGTGCCTTCTCTCCCGATGATAGTGCGACGAAAGAGCGCCGCCAGCGGGCGATCCCGCGGGAAACCCGCATATGATGCCCCTTGCTCGCGATTGCGAGAACCCCACTGTCAAAAAACCGTCGAAAAAATGCGATTGGTTCTTTGCAAACGCGAAATGGGTTTGCTATAGGCCTGCCACGTTTCGACGCGAGCCCTATCGTTCCCCGGTAGCTCAGCGGTAGAGCAACCGGCTGTTAACCGGTTGGTCGCTGGTTCGAATCCGGCCCGGGGAGCCAACACTCTTATAGGCGCTACGATAAGCCCGCAGATGCGGGCTTTCGCTTTTTGGGGCCTCCTTATCCGCGCAGTCGAAATCGAAAGGATCGCCGATGATCGACCTACGCCGCCTTGCCGGTCTGACGGCAGTCAGCCTCCTCCTGGCAGCCTGCCAAAGCGAGCCCGTCGCCACGGCACCGCAAACGGGCATATGCGCACGTGATAAGGCCGAGGCGCTGGCCGGCAAGGATCGTGTGACGGACGAGCAGGCGAAACAGCTGACGGGGGCGAGCATCGTCAGGCAGCTCAAGCCCGGTGACGCCGCGACGATGGACTTCCGGCAGGAGCGCGTGACCATCGAAACCGATCCGAAGAAGGGCAAGATCGTCCGCGCTTCGTGCGGTTAAGCCCATCCGACAGCATCCACGGCGGGTCGTTCCAACAACCTCATTCATCCGGACCGCACCAACCGAGCCGGTCGCTCCTCGCTCGCGCCGCGAGCGGCTCATAGCCGGAGCTCGGCGGCCGGGTCGGCGACTCAGAGGTGCCTTGTCTCGGACGGTGGGTTCATCCAGTTGTCGTACAGACCGTCCATGTAGTGCAGCGGCGCGGCGACGAGATCGTCGACCGGCAGGTCGTCCAATGCCGCGAGGTGGACAGAGACATAGTCGCCCCCGATCTCTTGGATGCGCCCGTGGCCATGCGTGGCGATACCGCATTTCAGGCAGAATCGGTGATGGCCCTCCCCCCACTCGCCGGACTTGCCGTAGTCGCCCAGCACCTCGGCGCCGGAGAGCAGCCTGAAATCTTCGGGCTTCAGTTGCCCTGCGTTCCACATCCGCTGCTTCCAGCAATAGGTGCAGTTGCATTTACCCGTTCCCTTGCCGAGGTCGATGTCGGCCTCGAATGTGACGGCCTTGCAGTGGCAGCTTCCGTGATAAGTCCGCTTCATTCCGGTCTCCTTGTTCCGATCGCATAATCGCGCATGAGACGACGGCACATCGGTACAATGCCGCACCTGTCAAAACATGTCAGGATGAAGCGACCGCGGGGGGCAAATGGCGGGAGGGCTGGCCGATCTGAATCGAGTTGCGGTGCCGTCTGGAAATGACGGCACACCCACCATGAACTGTCTCGTGCCTGCCAGCCTGTTCTGCGACGAGTGCTTCCAGCCACTGGACAACCGCTTCTCCACATGATCCCCGCTCCTTCATGACGCAATGTGTTGACACTGCCTCACCCTGGGATACTAGATGTTGACGTCACGGTTCTTCCGAGTCGCATGGCTCGGAAGCTAAGAGGGAAGCCGGTGCCCCGTGAGGGAATGCCGGCGCTGCCCCCGCAACTGTAAGCAGTGAGTCCGCGTCGAACGAAGCCACTGGTGCCGCAAGGCACCGGGAAGGCCGGCAAGGGCGACGACCTGCAAGCCAGGAGACCTGCCGCGACAGTCTTGAACGTCCACGGGCGGGGTGTCCCGGTGGTGCGCTTGCCCGGCGTTATCCGCCGCACGTCCCGGCACGCGTCCGCTTCGGCCTCCGTCCCCAACACCATCGGGGATGATGATGACCGCGACTGCCACTTTGCACACGAACGGAAACGTGAAACTTGCGGTCCTGACCGGGGACTCCGGCCAGGCGGCAACCACGCCGGCCTACCGGGTCATCCGGCGAAACGGATCGGTCACGCCATTCGACGCGGCAAAGATCACGATAGCGCTCACCAAGGCGTTTCTCGCGGTCGAGGGCTCCACCGCCGCAGGCTCGCGCCGCGTGCACGACATCGTGGAGGAATTGACGGCGCAGGTGGTCGGCGCCCTGACGCGCCGGGCGGATACCGGCCGCACGTTCCACATAGAGGAGATCCAGGATCAGGTCGAACTCGCCTTGATGCGCGGCGAGCACCACAAGGTCGCCCGGGCGTATGTCCTCTACCGGGCAGAACGGGCCCGCGAGCGCGCTGCGGCCCGTCCGTCCACGGACGATCAAACGACGCCATCGATCCAGGTGAAGAGCGACGACGGACGCCTGGTCCCGCTCGACGAGGTACGGTTTTCCCGCGTTGTGGAGGAGGCGTGTCTTGGTCTGGACGCCGTCTCGGCCGAGCCGATCCTAGTCGAGGCCCGTCGCAATCTCTATGACGGTATCACCCAGGACGAACTCTCGCTGGCGCCGATCCTGGCTGCCCGCACCCTCGTCGAGGTCGAACCGAACTATGCCTTCGTCTCGGCGCGTCTGCTGCTCGATCGCCTGCGCCGCGAGGCGTTGACCTTCGTTTCAGGCACGGATGAACAGGCCACACAGGCCGAGATGGCCGAACGCTATGCTTCCTATTTCCCGCAATTCGTCGAGGCGGGCATCGCGGCCGAGCTGGTCGATCCCGAGCTCGGACGTTTCGATCTTATCCGCCTGGGCGCGGCGTTGAAGCCCCAGCGCGACCTGCAGTTCCAGTTCCTGGGCCTGCAGACGCTTTATGATCGCTACTTTCTGCAAAGCAGGAGCGAGCGCTTCGAGTTGCCGCAAGCCTTCTTCATGCGCGTGGCCATGGGCCTCGCCATACGCGAGATCGATCGCGAGGCGCGTGCGATCGAATTCTACGACCTCTTGTCCAGCTTCGACTTCATGGCGTCGACGCCGACGCTGTTCAACTCCGGAACACTCAGGCCGCAGCTCTCGTCCTGCTTCCTGACGACCGTGTCGGATGACCTCGAAGGCATCTTCAAGGCGATCAAGGACAACGCCCTGCTCGCCAAATATTCCGGCGGCCTCGGCAACGACTGGACGCCGGTGCGCGGCCTCGGCGCCCACATCAAGGGCACCAATGGCGAAAGCCAGGGCGTGGTGCCGTTCCTCAAGGTGGCCAACGACACGGCGATCGCGGTCAACCAGGGCGGCAAGCGCAAAGGCGCCGTCTGCGCCTATCTCGAGACCTGGCATGTCGACGTCGAGGAGTTCCTCGACCTGCGCAAGAACACCGGCGACGACAGGCGGCGCACCCATGATATGAACACGGCCAACTGGGTGCCCGACCTCTTCATGGAGCGTGTCGAGGCCAATGCCGAGTGGACGCTGTTCTCACCCGACGACGTGCCTGAATTGCACGATTTGTACGGCGCCGCCTTCAAGACGGCCTATGAAGCCTATGAGGCAAAGGCCGCGGCCGGCGAGATCAAGGTGTTTCGGAAGCTCCGTGCGGTCGACCTCTGGCGGCGCATGCTCACCATGCTCTTCGAGACGGGCCATCCTTGGATAACCTTCAAGGATCCCTGCAATATCCGCTCGCCGCAGAACCATGTCGGTGTGGTGCACTCTTCGAACCTGTGCACGGAGATCACCCTGAATACGTCACGCCACGAAGTGGCGGTCTGCAATCTCGGCTCCGTCAACCTCGCCAACCACGTGACAGAAAAGGGCCTGGACATCGACCGTCTCGCCAAGACCGTCCGCACTGCGATGCGCATGCTCGACAACGTCGTGGACATCAATTTCTACACCATTCCGGAGGCGCGCCGCTCCAACCTGCGCCACCGTCCCGTAGGGCTTGGCCTGATGGGATTCCAGGATGCTCTCCAGGCACTACGCATTGCCTACGCTTCCCCGGACGCCATCGCCTTCGCCGACACCAGCATGGAGGCCATCAGCTATCACGCAATCGCGGCCTCCGTGGACCTGGCGGCCGAGCGCGGGCGCTATCCCAGCTTCGAAGGTTCCTTGTGGTCGCAGGGCATCCTGCCGATCGATTCGATCGACCTCTTGGCCGGAATGCGGCCCGGCCTCGACATGGACCGTTCGTCGACGCTCGACTGGGAAAATCTTCGCAAGAGCGTAATCAGGACTGGGATGCGCAACTCCAACTGCATGGCGATCGCGCCGACCGCGACCATCTCCAACATCTGCGGCGTATCGCAATCGATCGAGCCAGCCTATCAGAACCTCTTCGTCAAATCGAACATGTCCGGCGACTTCACGGTCGCGAACGCACAGCTCGTCCATGATCTCAAAGCGCGCGGCCTATGGGACGAGGTCATGATCTCCGACCTCAAATATTTCGACGGCTCGCTCGGGCAGATCGATCGCGTACCCGACGACCTCAAGGCGCTCTATGCCACCGCCTTCGAGATCGATGCCTCATGGCTCATCGAAGCAGCGTCGCGCCGGCAGAAATGGATCGACCAGGCGCAGTCGCTCAACCTCTATATCGCCAATGCGAGCGGCCGGAAGCTCGACGAGCTCTATCGCCTGGCATGGCACAAGGGCCTCAAGACCACTTATTACCTGCGGTCGCGGTCGGCCACTCATGTCGAGAAGTCGACGCTGAAGGGCACTGACGGCAAGCTCAACGCGGTTTCAGCCCTCGACACGGACGCGGCTCACGCCGCCCCGATCATGGTCGACGCCGGTGCGGCCTGGGGCAACGCCTGTTCCATAGAAGACCCCGAATGTGAGGCCTGCCAATGAGCGGCCGGAAGGAAAGGCAGCCAGACATGCTCGATTGGTCCGAACCGAAATCAAGCGCTCAGCCGTTTCCCACCGCCTTGCCTGCAGGCGTCGATGCCCAAGTCCAGGCCGCCGGCCTGGGCACGATCGACCGCGGCGGCGCCCGGGTCTCCGTCGACGACAAGCGCATGATCAATGCGCGCGCCGACGTGAACCAACTCCTGCCGCTGAAATATCGCTGGGCGTGGGAAAAATACCTTTCCGGCTGCAACAACCACTGGATGCCGACGGAGGTGTCGATGCAGGCCGACATCGCGCTCTGGAAATCCAGGGACGGCCTCACCGAGGACGAGCGGCGCATGATCAAGCGCAACCTCGGCTTTTTCGCCGCATCGGAATCTCTGGTGGCGAACAACATCGTGCTGGCGATCTATCGCCACCTGACCAATCCGGAATGCCGGCAATATCTGCTGCGACAGGCTTTCGAGGAGGCGATCCACACGCACACCTTTCAGTACATCGTGGAGAGCCTCGCACTGGACGAGGGCGAGCTCTTCAACATGTACCGCGAGGTGCCGTCGATCACCGACAAGGCTGCATGGGCGTTGAAGCACACGCAGCATCTCGATGATCCGGACTTCAAGACCGGCACACCGGATGCCGACCAGGCCTTCCTTCGCGATCTCGTCGCCTTCTACGTCATCTTCGAGGGCATGTGGTTCTACACGGGCTTCGCCCAGATCCTGTCCCTCGGCAGGCGTAACAAGATGGTCGGCATTGCCGAGCAGTATCAGTACATCCTGCGTGACGAGTCGATCCATCTCAATTTCGGCATCGACGTCATCAACCAGATCAGGATCGAGAACCCGCATCTATGGACCAAGGCATTCCAGGACGAGGTGCGCGGGATGATCTCAGAGGCGGCGGAACTGGAGGCGGCCTATGGGCGCGATACCATGCCGCGCGGTTTCCTCGGCCTCAACGCGGTGTTGTGCGAACACTACGTGCATTTCATCGCCAACCGCCGCTGCGCACAACTTGGACTTCCGCCTGCCTTCGGCGAGACCGAGAACCCATTTCCCTGGATGTCGGAAGCGATGGACCTGAAGAAGGAGAAGAACTTCTTCGAGACACGCGTCATCGAATATCAGAACGGCGGTGCTCTGGCCTGGGACTGATCCTCTATTCTTGTGCGATTGCGGACGCAAAACGGAGTCATATTTTTGATGGAATTGCTTGGGAGCCGCCCCAAGCAAGACAGCGGGCAGCGAGGCGTTTTCGGGCTGTCGCCTTTGCAACGCGCCGATGTCGCTTTCGTCACCACAATCGCGGCGCGTCCGTGTTCAGATCATATCGTTCAGGGTGCCGCCGCGATGAAAGTCTCGGCGGATAATTGGGAAGCCGGTGAGATGCCGGCGCTGCCCCCGCAACGGTAACGAAGTTTCGTCTCGACGAGAGACCACTGGGCGAAAACCCGGGAAGGTGTCGAGACGGTCCGCAAGGACAGCTTCGCAGCCCGGAAACCAGCCTTGGATTTCTTGAACTCGACTGATCGCGGTGGGCGGTCATGAGGCAGAAGCCATGCGCCGGCCGGGTGTCCTCCCGCCGTTGCCGCCTTCCCTCCCCCTCCACCCGTTCAGTCCCCGATCGCGAGGACGGAACATGGACGCGCGCAACGAAATGCTGAGGCTCATCCGCTCGAGGCGGGAAGGCTTCTCACTTGAACAACCCTTCTATACCGACCCCGACTTCTTCAAGCTCGACATGGAGCTGATCTGGTATCGCGACTGGCTCTTTGTCGGACACGACTGCGAGATCTCGAAGCCTGGAAACTTCTTCACTGTCCAGGTGGGTGACTATCCCGTGGTGCTGGTGCGCGATCGCGAAGGCAAGATCCGCGCCTTCCACAATTCCTGCCGGCATCGCGGCAGCCGGGTATGCACGACCCAGAAAGGCCTGTCGGCGCGTCTCGTCTGCCCTTACCACCAATGGACCTACGATCTCGACGGCAAGCTGCTGTTCGCCCGCCAGATGGCCGAGGGCTTCAAACACGACGACTACGGCCTGAAGCCCGTCGCGTGTGAGCGCGCGGGCGGCTACATCTTCATCTGCCTTGCCGACCAGCCCACGGATTTCGTCCCGTTCCGCGCCATGATGGAACCATACTTCCTGCCGCATCACTTGACTGAGGCGAAGGTCGCATTCGAAAGCACCATAGTCGAGAAGGGCAATTGGAAGCTCGTCTGGGAAAACAACCGCGAATGCTACCATTGCGCGGGCAATCACCCCGAGCTCTGCAAGACGTTCCCCGAAGCGCCGGTGGCCACAGGCGTCAACGGTGCCGACAACGATCCGGAGATGCTGGCGCATTGGGCGAAATGCGAAGCGGCAGGCCTGCCGTCACGCTTCCGCATCGACGACGCCGGCCAATATCGCGCCACCCGCGCCCCGCTGCTGCGCGACGCCGTCAGCTACACGATGAGCGGCAAACCGGCCGTCGCGAGGAAGCTCGCTCCGAGGGTCTCGGTCGATCGTATCGGCACGCTGCTTCTCTATCACTATCCGACGACATGGAACCACGTGCTGGGCGACCATGCCGTCACCTTCCGGGTGCTTCCGATCAGCACCACCGAAACCGCCGTCACCACAAAATGGCTGGTCCACAAGGACGCGGTCGAGGGCACCGATTACGACCTTGCCGAGTTGACCCATGTCTGGACGGAAACCAACGACCAGGACCGTCGCATCGTCGAGGAGAACGCCTTCGGCATCAAGTCGCCGGCGTATGAGCCGGGACCCTATTCCGAAGAGCACGAAGGCGGCGTGGCACAGTTTCTGGAATGGTATGCAGGCTTTATCGAACCACGTCTCGTCGAAGGGCAACAGCCGGCCCTGCGCAACGTCGCCTGAGGGGGGAGCGCAAACCGTGAATGCGATGCCTGAGTTCTCGCTCTACCGCCATCTCGACGAGATGACGCCCTGGAACGATCGCCTCCAGGCTCTGGAAGTCATCGGCGTGACCGACGAGGCTCCGGAGGTGAAAACGTTCACGTTCCGCTCGGATGCACAGACATGGTTCCGCTACAAGCCCGGCCAGTTCCTGACGCTGGAGTTGCCGGTAGCGGGCGCTGCGCTGATGAGGACCTACTCGCTGTCGTCCTCGCCGTCGCGGCCTTTTTCGATCGCCGTGACGGTGAAGGCGCAACCGGGAAGCATCGGCACGCGTTGGATGTTCGACAATCTGAGGGTGGGGACACGGATCAGGGCCTATGGCCCTGCCGGCGACTTCAGCCATCACAATCACCCTGCCGGCCGATATCTCTTCATCTCGGCCGGCTCAGGCATAACGCCGATGATGTCGATGCTGCGCTGGCTGAACGACTGTGCGCCATGGACCGACGTCGTCTTCGTCAACTGCGCCCGGCGTCCGGAGGAGATCATCTTCCGCAAGGAACTGGAGTTGCTCGGCAGCCAGATGCCAGAACTGACTCTCGGCTTTCTGATTGAAGAGCGGTCATCGCGCGAGAGCTGGTTCGGCCATATGGGCCGCATTGACGCCGTGCGCTTGCCCCTCCTGTCGCCCGACTTCCGCGAGCGCGAGGTCTTCTGCTGCGGTCCGGAGCCCTTTATGCGCGCCATACGCGACATGCTCGCCGGCGCGGGCTTCGACATGGCGCATTACCATCAGGAGAGTTTCAGCACGCCGCCGATCGAGGAACGGGGTGCGCCTGATGAACGCGGCGGGCAACCGACTGAGGCGACCGTTGCCGTCCACTTCACGACGTCTGAAGTCGCTGCCGAGTGCCTGCCCGGCCAAACGGTCCTCCAGACCGCGCGGGCGTCAGGGGTGCGCATCTCCGCAGCATGCGAATTCGGCCTTTGCGGCACCTGCAAGGTCCTGAAACGTTCAGGCGATGTCGTTATGGACCACAATGGCGGCATCCTCGACCAGGAAATCGAGGAAGGCTTCATCCTCGCCTGCTGTTCCAAACCCCTGTCTGCCCTGGAGATCGAAGCTTGAGATCGATGCGAGACGACACCACCACGGCAGCGAGGTCGTCGGCCAATAAGACGCTGGCGGCGGTATCGCCTTTGCCGCCACCGGAGGAAGTGTTCGTCGATTGGCTGATGTCGGTGCCGCACGGCACGGACATCGAGGAGGCCGCCCGAAGACAGATCGCGCTGATCGATCGGCGCATGCCGCTGCATCCCGACGTCCAATGCCTGCGCGCCATGCTCGTCGCGGTAGCCGGCACTACTCACTGGCGCAAGCCCGTCCGGAATCTCTGAAGGAGAAGCCGCTCCTCGGACATGTCGAAGCAAGCCTTCCGCGGCGTCGCCGCCTCCATCGTCACGCCTGCAAATCCGCCAGATATGGATCCGACCAGTTCCAGCCGAGTGCCTCCCTCTAGCTTGCCTTCCTGCACGAACTGGCCGAAATGAGCCGATCATACAAAATGTGAGTCGAAGGGATTGGAGACCAAGCTTTATCTCCCGGTGAAGCACTTTCTCGAGGCGGCCGGCTACTCGGTGAAGGGCGAGGTCGGCAATTGCGATATCGTCGGCCTGAGCGAGGGCGAGCCACCTGTCGTGGTCGTGTGCGAACTCAAGCTGCGCTTCAATCTCGAACTCGTTCTGCAGGCCGTCGACAGGGCAGCCGCGAGCGACGAGATCTGGCTTGCGGCATATGTGACGGCGAAGGAAAAGGGACGCGGAGGCGACCGTCGTTTTCGCGATCTCTGCCGGCGGCTCGGATTCGGCATGCTCGCAGTCGCCGAGAATGGAACGGTCGACATTCTCGTCAGCCCGATTTCCCCATTGCCGCGCAGGAATACGCGCCGGCGCTTGCGGCTGGTCGAAGAACATCGCCGCAGGAAAGGCGACCCTGCCGTCGGAGGCAGCTCCAAGGCGCCGATCATGACTGCCTACCGCCAACGTGCCCTCGCCTGCGCATCGGCGCTGGGCGCAGGACATCTGCGTCCGCGTGACCTGCGCGCCATAGCGCCGGATGCAGCCCGGATTCTGCTGACCAACGTGTATGGCTGGTTCGAACGTGTAGATCGTGGCGTCTATGGGCTGACGGATCACGGGGTCGCAGCCCTCCAGCGCTGGGCGCCGGAGGGCGCAGAGAGCCACACTTCCGAAGTCTCGCCAGCCGGCGGATCGTAACATGCCCGATCGTTGACGGTGCAGCCGCCGACGTCAGCCGGTCAACCGCGAAGAAGGGCCTTGGCCGCTTCCTTCACCGCCGATACACAGTTTCCGACAAGCCCACGCGCCTCCCTCGCCCTCGCCTCGCGCGCGGTCTCCACACCCAGGTTCCATGGGTGCTCCTCACGCAGCACAAAAGCCCTGGATCGTGCGCCGAAGACGAGCGCATAGGCGCGTCTCGGTTCGTCGGATGAATTTGGACCGGCATGATGCAAGGTGCGATCGCCATGGATGGTGGCGCCGCCCGCCGGCAAGGGACAGGCGATCGCAGTCGAGGGGTCGACATTGATCGCTTCGAGACCATGGACACGCGGGTTATCGCCTATTCGTCGATGGTCCTTCACGGGCCCATCCTGGCTGCGCGGAATGAACCGC
>VFQN01007393.1_pt1 | contig 11861 bp, 10 predicted proteins | sample 3512371 | NCBI WGS metagenome assembly VFQN01 (sample SAMN10412370, study PRJNA504923) | tailings metagenome | isolation source: Replicate 2 from Balatoc abandoned mine | place: Philippines: Itogon, Benguet | collected 2017-08-28
GGTCAGTGGAGCGTTCATATCCGCCCACAAGTGCTTGCCAAGCACCGAATTCCTACCCCCTGTAACCTTCTCACGAAAAAAAAAAAAAAAAAAAAAAAAAAGGGGACAAAGATGCCCTTCCACCCCATGACACCCTGTCGGCCACTCGTAATGTAGACGCCGTAGAATGGCCAGAACCTTAGCAGCCCACGAAACACTGCGCTCATCAGCGCGCACATCGACACTCTGCCACCTCCCACGCTCTACTATCCGCGTGGCACCAGACAACGCAAGACGCAGGTCATACTTGAAGGCGTCCCCATACGCAGAATCCTGTCCAGCCACCAGCCTGTTCCAGAACGAACAAACGAGCCCAAGCCAATGATGATGCAACGGTAACTGACCCAGTTTTCTGTACAACAGCCGCAACGGCGGGACACGTGCACCGCAACACCGTTCCAGGCCAACACGCCGCCGTCTTGCCGCCAACCTCGTACTATACAAATTTCCGCGGTAAGCCGTCATGGCAACTTACGTTTCTGTACGGCGCCCCTGCATGCAGCGCGCCTCACAGTGGCCGTCGCGTACACATTAAAGCGTGTTCGGGTACTCGAGACTCAGGTCGGCACTGAAGCCGTGTGGGACGGTCATGGCAGCTCCCGCGGATGCGCAAGGAGAATCCCGCCATGCCTGCTGTGCCCTGCCAAGCACGCGAACCGCAAAACGCAAGTGCGATAAGACAACAAGCACATATACGCACACCGTCGTGTGCACCCCAACGGTACATATGCGCCTGCCTGGTAGGCACGAAAGTCCGGCCCGTGTGCAACACCGTCGCCGTACGACTCATAAGAGGCATAGGCCTTCAAGCGCACCCGAAAGGTTCGCCACACGAAACAGCAGGCGCACGCAAAGCCAGTCCCGTTGCGAGCGCTTCCGCGCGCTCGCGTGCCCCAGACCAACCCAGCCCCCCCAGGCCCCTCCCCGCACTCCCCTGCACACCGACTGCATCTCCGGCACTGCTGCCGTACCTCTTGCCAACGCACCGACATGCATGGTCACCCGGGTAGGGCCCTATAGTGCGCACCCTGCGGCGCTGCTGCGTCGTCCATCGCCTTAACGCACGCACGAATGCATGCCAATCGACACCACGGTTCCCCTGTGGCCGCTAGCCCAGGTCGTATACACACGTGCAGCAGGGCACCAGGGGGTGCCCCCGTACGGCTCGCACGTGCCTTGTTGGGTGATGACCAAACCAGTGCTAGGCACCATCGCCTCGAAAAATCTGCTGCTTCCGGGATATGGCAGTGAGTGATACTTTCCTACTTGTCTACTTGTCAGATACTCTATGTATCCCATTCCCGCACAGCAAAGGCTACAACCAAGATGGAAACCATGTGCGATACCGGCAACACTTGTAAGCTATCATCGCCCACTGGCGCTGCCGTTGGCGGCGCGCAGCAGCACTAACTCCCCCTTGCCACGGCCGCCAGCGCCTTGCACTCCGCCCTGTGCCCCTCCCGCCAGTGCGCCCGCTGGCAGTCCGCCCCGCAGTACCGCACCGCCCGGCACCCGCCGCACTGCTTGAGCGGCAGCACCCCCTCGCACTCCATCCCAAAGTTGCTGCACCGCGGGTTGCCGCACACGCGCAGCAGCGGCAGCGCGCCGGCCCGGCTGGGCGGCAGCGCCAGCTGCCCCTGTATGCAGCGCGCCTCACAGTGGTCGTTACAGATCAAAGCGTGTTCGGGTACTCGAGACTCAGGTCGGCATCTGGCAAGCCGTGTGCAGGGCCGTGTGGGACTATCTTGGCAGCTCCCATGGATATTTTAGGTGAATCCCGCCATACCTGCTGTGACCCGCCAAGCGCGCGAACCGTAACACACAAGTGCGATAAGACAACAAGCACATAAACGCACCAGATAGCGGGCACCCCAACTGTACACATGCGCCTGCCTGGTAGCGACGAAGCCGGCCCGTGTGCAACACCGTAGCCGTACGACTCGATGAGAAATCTACATTAAAGAGCACCCGAAAAGTTCACCACACGAAACAACAAGTGCAAGCAAAGCCACGTTGCGGGCACTTCCGCGCGCTCGCGTGCCTCAGACCACCCCAGGGCCCCCAGGCCCCTCCCCGCACGCACTGCCCCTGCACACCGGCAGAATTTCCGGCACTGCAGCCGTACAGCCGTACCACCATGCATGGTCACTGGGGTAGGGCCCTACCACACGCACGCCCTGCTGCGTGCGCTGCCGCCGCCACAGCCCCATGCACGCACGTACAAAAGTATAGGCCACGGTTCCCCCAGCGGCCGCCAGCCCACGTCATACACACGCGTGCTGCAGGGCACCAGGGGGTGCCCCCGTACGGATCGCACGTGCCTTGACCAAAGCAAGGTTAGGCAGTCATCGCAGGGAATCATAGTATCAATCAACAGCAGTGAGGAAGTATCAACCAGGCACCAGGGAGCGCGCCGAGGGGCTTGCAGTTCTTCCACACGCTATGCACAGCGGAGCGTGCCACGGGGCCTTCTGATGCATCAGTTGTGTGCAAGTGTCCCGCACTGCTGCAAACGCACACGTACACCGACGTCATTCGCCCGTCCCCCGCCCCGCCAATGTGCTTGCCGTACCCGTTGGTCGCGCAGTATGCAGACCCCTTCACCTCCCAATCCTACACACATGCTCACGTATGGCTGGAAGCCGCCCATGGCTCTGGCTCAACAGCCCCTAACACAAGTAGCCCACGTAGCAAGTGCAGTACCGGCAGCGGGACCTAGATAGTATGCCCCATGCCCAACTCCAACCTGAGCCCACCACAGTGTGCGTGGCCACCCCCACCCCCGCCACCCCTGGTATAGCTGCAAAATAAGTAAGGTGTCAAGATGTACTGAATACCGCATGTCCTCAATTGCACTAGATGCCTGTATGGCGCATGTAAGCAAGCAACTGGGCGTGGCAACAAGGCCGTTGCTCCTGCAAGTACTCCTAACAACAGTAGCCGTACGGGTCTGGGAGTTGCCGTGCGCGTGCTTGAGCAATACATTAGTTTGCAGTTTCGGTACATAGCAGTACGCCGCCTGGTCGCTCGCTCGTGTGTTGCCACCGCAGTGCCACCAGCTGGGTGCGTGCCGGGCCAATGTCACTGCTTACGCGTGACCGTGACCGTGCGCGTGCTTGCAACGTCCCCTGGCCGACACTTGCCACGGCCAACGCTGCGAATTACGGAGGACAGGCAGGCCCCCATAGGGACCCATGGGCACGACCTTTCCCAACCACACATGGAGCAACGCCTACGTCAAAGCAGCACGCACCACCTTAAAGCCTTGGGCATGCCCCCCTGTTTCAGGGCACATGTGGTGCCAAGGCGTATCATGCTCAGCGTACGCACGCTACGTGACCAGCACTTTCATCGACCCACCAGACGTGCCCGGGCGAGGAAGGGGGCCCCCGCTTTCGATACTGCGTGGACCAGCCATTGAAAGCCCAGCGCTGCCATGCGTGAAGCTTGCCAATCAATGTCCCAATGTGTGGCAGCGCCCTCGTGCCTCAGCGCCTGCCCTCCCAACCGCCGCTCACGGCAGCGCGGCGTGGCGCACGGTAGGCGGGCAGCTGCCGCCGCCCTGCTGGTCGGGTGCACCGTGCCAGGCTGCTGTGCGAGTCCTTGTCCACACCCCTCGCATCCCTTAGATCTTCCGCCTCAAGTGTCTTCTTCCCATCCTCCTTCTGCTGCTGCTGCTGCTGCTGCTGCTGTTGCTGTAGCTGTAGCTGTCCTGCTGCTGTCCGTGTTCTTGCTACAGGTTGCGACGCTGGAGGCCGGTGTTCGCGGCGGTGCGGCGCGGCCCCGCCAGCGGCGCCCCGGCCCCCGTCAGCCTGCGGCTGTAGCGGCGGTGCTGCTGCTCCTGCTGCTGCTGCCGTTGGCGCCACGTCCGGTGCCTCCTGTTCGCCGCAGTGGGCTCACAGGTGCAGGTATGGAGCCGCTGCTGCCGCCGCCGAGACTGCTCCAGCGCCACCCCCGCCGTAGCAGCCCAGCTGCAGCTCCTGCACGCACCAGTGGCAGGCGGCAGGCAACAGACACCGCAGATCCGCACGGTGCTCATGTAACACATCTAGCGCTAGCGGGTTGGAGCTGGCGTCACGAGCAGCTCCTATCCTCATGCACCCACTGCCCAGCTCGCACACCGGCTGCAGTGGCAGCCTCGACAGCGTGCCGGGCTACGCGGGTGCCGACGGGACGTGTGGCTTCCGGCTGCTCGCTTGCGCCACCACGCTCAGCGTCCCTTCCCCCAGCGGTGTGGCCTGACGCTCCATTCCACTCCCACTACTGCCCCCACAGCTGCCCGCGCTCAGACCCGAACTCGCACCCGCCCGCCCCGTGCGGTCGGTCCCGCAACCCCTACCTGCCCACCCCAACACGCTCTGCAACCACCTGCTCCTCCCGCCCGCACTCCCCCCCCTGGGCCCCACCTGCGCCGCCTGCGCCAGCGCCTTGGCCGCCTCCGCCGCTGCCGGGCGCCTCAGCGGGTCGGCCTCCCAGCAGCCCGCCAGCAGCCGCCGCAGCCGCGGGGGGCAGCGGCCGGGGGGCAGGATGTCCAGCGGCAGCTGCGGGGAGGCGAGGCAGGCGAGCGGGAAGCACGGAGAGGCGTGCGGGGTCAGTTCTGGCTAGATTGGTAACAGACAATTTGAGGACAATGGGCAAGGGCCCTTCGTGCTCTATAACCTCCCCAGACTCATCCCCACCCGAGGGGACGTGGCCCTCTCTGTCCTTATTTGCAACTTTCAAGGTACTGGACAGCCATCTTTCAATCCGGTTTGCGCTGCTGGGCCCCTCCCCGTCACCCACCCGCTGCCTGCGCAGCGCCACCGCCACCGCCACCGCCACGTCGTTGCAGCCCTCCCACGGCCGCCGCCCCGCCAGCAGCTCCCACAGCAGCACGCCCAGGGAGTACATGTCCTGAGGAAGGGTGGGGCGGGGGCCGAGGACTAAACAAGGATGGGAACGGGAGCGGAGAGGGGAACATGGGCGCCGCCCGAAAAGCCGAGCCGGGGGCGTACCGTACCTAGGGTGCTTGCTGGTAGGGCACACTGGAAGGGGAAGCAACGGTCGCGCGGACTACAGGTCTGGCCGCCGGCAGGGCGGCGACACCAGTCATCCTCCCCCTACCGTGCTCCCAACCCTACCCCACCCTAGCCCTTGGCCCCACCAGCTTGTGCGTGACGGCCGCCTGCTGCTCCACGTCAAACGCCTCGGGGCCCAGGTTGGCGGGCTGGGGCGAGGAGGGGTCAAAAGAGGTGCCGTCAGTAGGAGCTGGTGTGCGCCTGGGGGACAGCGGCGCAGCACGCTCTGCTAGCACCTCGGCCTCGCCCACCGCACCCAGGCATGACCATCTACCCGCCATCACCACCACTACCACCACCACCACCGTCAACGCCACCGCCGCCGCCGACCACTTACCGTGCCCAGGCCGGGCGTGGAGGCGGGGCCGGAGGTGAGCGAGGCCAGCGAGGTGCGCAGCCGCGATACACCGAAGTCCTGCCGGTGGGGAAGGCAGGATACAGTTTAAGGACTGTCGAGGCAGTAGGAAGGCAGCACAACAGTGTGCATACGGCCGCACGGTATGGCGATGCAACAAACACACGTCGCCTGGCCAAGCCGCATTCCCACACAGTGCCGACCGCAGCACCCCAATGACTAACGTCCACCCTTAGTAAAGCATTTTTGGCATTTTTTGTTGCAATCCAGGTGGTGTGGCCACACGATCCTTACTGGTCCCGACCACACCCATCAGGAAAGGCGAATGAACAGAGCCGTATATGTGAGTTGCACTTTTAATGTTGAGCACACTGCAGCACTCAAGGATGAGGAGTAGCCACACAGGGTAGACACTCACCGCCAGCTTGACCACCGGGCGCTGGTGCAGGGGGCCGCTCAGCAGCACGTTGGCGGGCTGGGGGTGGTGGGTGTGGCGGGTGTGGGCCGGGAAGGTACAAGGCGCGGAGGGAAAGGGCTGATGAAAAAAATCCACTTAATGCAGCAGGCGCGTGATGAGCATGCCGAGTCAGTGGCCAATGCGACTATCCCACACTGACTTTGCATTGCCGCATTTCACATACCGTACACATTCCGCTGAGGGGTCTTCCCGAGGCCCCCTTCCCCACGGGGCGAAGCGCCACGTCAACTTCCTCACTTTAACCAGCCCACCACATTACCACAGTCCCTATTCCCTACTTACACCCTGTTTCCCCATGCCCCTCCTCCGCCCCCCGGCAACCACACCTTGATGTCCCGGTGCACGATGGTGGGATGCAGGTAGTCCAGGCCCAGAGCCACCTGGCTGCCGATGTGGAGCACCTGCGTGCGCAGAACAGAGCAGAAAGGCAGAGGCTAACGGGCCGTGTGTGCACGCTAGGAGAACCCACCCACAGCCCATTGCCGTAGTGCATGCGTCGTACGTCCCTGCACACCCATGTGCCCTACTACACACGCGGCCAAGCGCTCTCGGCATGATGTTCTCTGCGCCCTGCCTGCCCCACCTGCTCCAGCGGCAGCAGCGCCGCCCCACCGCACACGCCATAACCGCCTCCGCCTCCACCCCCGCCGTACAGCACCCTGTCAAGGGATGTCTCCATCAGCTCCAATACCAGGCACAGCTTGGGCGGCGTGAGGCAGGCCGCCAGCAGGCGCACCACGTTGGGGTGGCGGCAGCGGCCCAGCACCTCCACCTCGCGCGCAAAGGCCGCCGCCAGCGCCCCGCCGCCGCCGCCGCCGCCGCCGTGGCCGCCCCACGCCGCCGCCTCCGTCACCACCTTGACCGCCACCGCGCCGCCCAGGTACCGCCCGCGCACCACGCACCCGCTCACGCCGCGGCCCAGCACCTCGGGCAGCAGCTCCACCTCGGCAGGGGGAGGGGGCTGCGGCTGCTGCTGCAGCTGCTGCTGCTCCCCACCCTCAGGGCTGCCGCAGTCGCCCTGGGGACCCTCCCCTGGCCCCTGCCGCTGACCCGTCCCAGGCTCGGGCTCCAGCCCCAGCGCCGCCACCATCTCTGGCGCCAACTTCGCGCCCACCCCTAGGGGAATGGAGCCGTCCAGGGGGGTCAGCCGCGTCACAGGCGCGGCCTCGGAGACAGCGGCGGCGGCACTAGGAGCACCAGCGGCGTTCGGCACCGTGGTGGTGGCGGCGCGGCTGGAACCGACGGTGCTGGCGTACGCGGCTCGCGTCCCGAGTGCGCCTGCGGCGTGCGGGGGCGGCGGCAGGTGCGGGTCGGAGGAGACGACGGCGGCCCCGCTGCCGGGCCCCATGCCCATGCCCAGGGGGCCTCCCTCCGCGTGGTTTGAGGCCGTGGTGGCGTCCCCCCCGCAGCACGTGCTGCTGGCGATGACCAGGGAGCCCAGCTCCAGATCCAGCTCCAGGTCAACGTCAGCGTCAGCGTCAGCGTCATCGTCCCCGTCAACGCCGGTGGAGCTGGGGCCGTGGGACACGCAGAGGCGGCAGAAGCAGAGGACAGGTCACCTTGTCGGCTTACGCTTCGTTACTGCTGGACGGAGCCTACTCGGCATCGGCTGTCGGCCCCCACATAGGGGCCTGTGGCTCCTAGAAGGTGCGGCAGCTTCGCAAGCACTGTCAGCAGTCAACCAGAACAAGGTACGTACCGGTAGCAGGTATCCGTACCTCACATCCAGCACACCGCACACCCAGCACGGCGCGGGAGCCCCTGACATGGCGCAGGTCAGCCCCCAACAACCCGTCTCTTACCCATGATGGCCGCGGGCGCTGCAGTCTGGGCCGCACAGCCCCGTCCCGCCGCCCGTCGCTTCCCCTGCCCCCGCCCCTACTCCTGCTTCTCCCATGGACGTGGTGGGCAGTGCCCCACTAGACAAGGCGGAGTCGTAACCCGCGCAGCCGCCGGGGGACTGCCCATGGCCCAGGCCCCGCCGCCGCCGGCGCAGCAGCAGCAGCCCCGCCGCCAGCAGCAGCAACGCCACGCCTGCGGTTGGAGGTCCGCGGGAGGTGTACGGAGTGGGGGGAGAGGGCGAGCAGAGAATACGACAGCATGCAACTTGAGAGCGCTGTCAGTGGGCTGCCAGGAGAGCGTACCGTGTAGTACTGTACAACACTCAATTCACCGCCACAAGTCCCCTGCATGGCACTCCGCCCCCACGCGGCCGTCACACCCCGCAACCTCCATCCCGCCACCCGTCACCCCTCCCCCAGCCGCTCTGCGGCATCCCCTGGCTTACCTCCCATGACTCCCCCGATGACCGCCCCCAGCACCACGGGCTTGTGCTGGCCCTGCCCCTGGGCCTGGCCCTGGTCCGGCAGCCCCCCGGCCCCCGCCTTGGCGCCCCGCGCCGCCCCCTTCTCCCCGCCGCCCTCCGCCCCCAACTCCCCGCCCGGCGCCTTCGCGCCAAGGCCGTTCCCGCCCAGTCGCTGCTGCTGCTCAGCGGCACCGGATGACGTCTTCCTGTTGTCCGCCGCAACCTGCAGGCATTGCGTAGGGGGGTCGGGCAGCTGTCGGCACTGGCACGCATGCCCAGCATCCCCTGCCAACGTTGCATGCAGCAAGTGCAAACCTGAAATCCGTGGCCCCGCCCCCACGCAAGTATGCTGTACCACCACCGACTACCCACCCCTGTCAGCTCCGTGCCCCCTTCAGCACCACGCAACCAGGTAGCAACCCACCACCTCGCCTGCCCAACAACACGCAGCACCTGCTTTACCCTGACCCCACCGTACCTGACCCCACCGTACCTGACCCCAACCATGCCTGTCTCCCTCTCCCGGACCCCGCACACCGTGGCCACGCATCAGCCCAGCACCTAGCCTACCCCACTTCCCCTACTTCCCCTCTTCTGCAGGCCCTCCGACTGGCTTCCGGTTTTTTTTGCCGCTCTGCAGGTACTCCCCACTACCAACCCCCTCACCGTGGCCAGGTAGCAGCCCAGCGGCCCCAGCTTGGCGATGCACCCCTCGTCCATCAGCCGCTCGCACAGCACCCAGCTGCCCGTCAGCACCATGCCGTACCAGCACGGCACGGGCGCGGCGGCGGCGGCGGCGGGCGCAGCCACGCGTGAGGCGGGCAGCGCCATGTCCAGAAAGTAGCCGCGGGCGGCGTAGCAGCGCAGCATAGGGGGCTGCGGGGCGGCGGCCAGGGACGGGTTTGGGGGAGGTGAAGCGGGGGCTGCATGGGCTGCGGCGGCTGCGGCGGCGAGGGTGGCAGGGCTGATGGGTCCCGAGTAGGCCCACGTGGTGGTGCGGGTCGGCGTGCTGTTGGTACTCGTGTTGCTGCTGCTGGTGGTGGTGCTGTTGTTGGGCAGGCCAGCAGCGTCGTACTCGGTGCGCGTGCGTGTGCGGTTCTGCTGGGCCAGCTTGGTGCCGTTGCCGCCGGCTGCGCTGCCGCTGCCGCCGTACCCCGCGCTGCCGCTGCCGGTCACCAGCCAGGCGGAGTCGCGCCAGGTGGTGTTGGTGCAGCCGCTGGGGTGCACGAACATGTCCACCAGCTGCGGGCCGGGCAGCTCCAGCGGCCGGGGCATGGTGCTGCGGGCAGGGCGGGTGGCCGGGCAGGGCAGAGGGCACAAGGTGGACAGTTATTGGGATTGGTGTACCACAAGGGCCCTGCTGCAATGCGAATCCCACCAGCCCCTCCGGCTTGCTACCTGTGGAGCGCAGGGCCCGTAGCGCTGTGCCCCTGCAGGCATCAGCTCATCCTGCCTGTGTAGCATGCAACCCATGGGCCCGGCCCTGTCATCCACCTTTCTGCGGCTGCCGTGCAGGCCCGCACCCCACAAGGCAGCTCACTACCTCACACAACACATGGCCATGCCGGCCTATGCCCATTGGACCCTCCTGGACCACCCTGCGCTCACGAGACGCTCTGCATGGCGGTGCCTGCCGGGTAGCACAGGTTGGCCACGTAGGCTGCCCCCTCGAGCACCAGGAAGCCCGCGCTGGCGCCCCCCGGCTGCGGCGGCGCGGGGGCCACCAGGTCCAGGGCCGCGGCGCGGGAGGGGTTCTGAAACGCCAGCCGCGACAGCACCAGCCGCGTGAACACCAGCGCCGCGCCGCCGGACAGCACCACCTGGACCGTGGGGGGCGGGGGGAGGGGCAGGATACTGGCCTTAGTAAGTAGGGGGCCATGGCTGGATTGGCCTTCGCACGACGGAGCATGATCGTGGTATCCAAATAAGCTCGCTGCAATACGTTGGTTCGGGTTGCTGCGACCTTGGCTGTGGCGTTTGAGCGACGGTCCTCACCGGTATGGTGGACCACAGGCATGGCAACCCCATTCACCACCGAACACTAGTGGCCCTCTGAGGCCCTCCCCACCCCCGCGCCCACCTTGTCCTTGACGTAATTGAGGTCCAGCAGCGGCCAGGCGGCGGGGTCGTCCGCGGGCGCCAGCCCCGTGACGGTGACGTTGCGGGTCAGCGGCAGCGGCAGGGCCGGCAGCCCCGGGGCGGAGAAGTCGGCGTCGTGCAGCTGCAGCATCGGGCGCGCCAGCAGCAGCAGGCGCACGGAGGGGTCCGCCAGGGCCGCAGCAAACTGCGCCCCGGTGGTCACCACCGCGTCCCCGGGGGCGCCCTCAAGGGCCCTGCGCCGCGGCCGCAGTGCGCTGCGGGGGCCATGCGCGCTGCTGTCGCATTGGCACCCCAGGCCAAGGCAGATGACTACGACAGCCACCAGAGCGGCTGCCATGCATGCCTTGGGTTACTATCAATAATGTGTAGTATCGTCTTGGGTTGGCCCCGCGCAGCGATGTCGCCTCAGGAGGAGCGACCGGATGCGCAACCGGGAGAGAATACGTCAAAGACAGATTGCAATAAATGATGCCCAATAGCATGAGGTAGTAAGGTGGTACGCCTATTTGCGCTCGCGGTGACTCGCTTTTGAGCCGTCCCCGAGGGAAACCGGCACGAGCCGCTCTCCCGCACTCTGACAGCGACAAGGCACTGGAAAACGAGGAAGTCTATGCGTGAAATGCCGAAAGCGCGGGTTGCTCCGTCGAGTTTCCGTTACTCTGGGTATCCGTAACACCGTAAACATGCGGTACCTCCCGTATGGCAGTTTCGGTAAAACCGTTGTGACGTACAGGAGTTAGCAGGTGAGCCGACGAAACCGAATGCCATGAGGTATTACACCCAGACATGTAGGTAAGCGTTCACATCAATTTCGGAGCGATCGCCTGGCTGGCCGGCACGTTCGGTGCAGCGGCATGCCCGCCGGCACGTGGCAAGCAAGGTCCCTCGGCTGCCAGCGGCGGGAGTGCGAGACATGATGGGGCAAGGCTTAACAATGCTGCTGGCCTCGGCCGGGTCCTTGCACCTGGCATACACACATGCAACGGGGCATGGGGCACCTCAATCACCGGTGCAAGCTCAATCAGCCGCTCGGCGTCTCAGCCGTCTCAAGGCACCTCGCCCGAAAAGCACTCACAACAGACAACACTACCACCACACGTCAACAACACCAGCCGTGCGGATGGCGAACGGGCGTGTGAGCTTCAGGGACTCGGGCCGGGAGGTACGGAGGCTGCGGCCGCACCACCATGCATGTACTCTGGGGAACGCAGGAGGGCGAACGGCATGCGAAAGGGCAACGCGCATCAGACGCTCGTGCATGCAGCTGTCACGCAGACATGCTGGAAAACGTAGACCAGCGTAGACCGGTGCAGATGGGGCAACATGGTGAACACCACCGCTGGAATACTAGGCCTACTAGCACACGTACAGTTTTTAAATTTGACAAGATTTTTGGTTTAATTAATAAAATATATTTTGAAATTTTACTGTTAAAAAGGCCTGAATATATTTGACAAACTAAAGTTCAGATGTCTGAAAGCAAAGGGCTCTTTATTTTTAAGCAAAGCCCCTTTGTTGGTGTCGTTG
>VFQN01007394.1_pt1 | contig 11858 bp, 20 predicted proteins | sample 3512371 | NCBI WGS metagenome assembly VFQN01 (sample SAMN10412370, study PRJNA504923) | tailings metagenome | isolation source: Replicate 2 from Balatoc abandoned mine | place: Philippines: Itogon, Benguet | collected 2017-08-28
GGACGGGCGACCAGTACCTGTTCAACCTGGACTTCTTCGCGCACACCTACGAGGTAAATATTATTTATATACTATCTTTGATGTATATTTATTTTATTTGGTTAGGACGGGGACGGGCGACCAGTACCTGTTCAACCTGGACTTCTTCGCGCACACCTACGAGGTGCATAGGCACGCGCTTGATAGGTATCGGTACTCCTTGGGCTGGTGTTGGGTTAGGACGGCTTCCCAGCTGGGTTGGTGCAGCCCGTGGGGCAGTGCGGGGGTCCGGGCTGCGTGGCACATTGGGTTGCGGACGTGGTAGGGGCAACGAAGGGGCGTCGGGCGACCAGTACCTGTTCAACCTGGACTTTGTTGCACACGTCTACGAGGTTAGTGCCAAGGGTGTTGAGGGGCCCGTCCCACGACGTGTGGATCACCTGTGTCGCACCTTCTGATCTGTGCCGTGCGCCTGCCGTACAGGAGATTGCTGAGAAGGGCCTGGGCTCCATCCACAACGCGCCCGCCACCTGTGTCGTACCTCTGACCTGTGCCGTACGCCTGCCGTACAGGAGATTGCTGAGAAGGGCACTGACTCCATCCAGACGGAGGTGCCGCTGCACAAGATCCCGCCCGTGCCCTCCATGGGCCTCATGCGCACCATCCTGGAGGGGGCAGCGGACACGGCGCGGCAGCAGCACACGCAGCAGCAGCAGCAGCAGGAGCAGGAGCAGGAGGGACAGCAGCAATCGGAAGAAAGGCAGCAGCAGCAGGAGCAGGAGGAGGGGAAGGAGGAGGAGCAGAAGGAGGGCGGGGAGGGGCGTAAGGAGGACGGGGAGGGAGACGGGGGTGGCGGGGAGGGGCCTGCAAGGCAGCAGGGGGTGGCAGGGGGGCCAGTGGGGCAGCCGCTGGCGGGCACAGACGCGTCGGGTGTGCTGACGGACGTGGGGGCGTTACGGAAGGCGGCACGAGACCTGGCGGCCACGTGTGCGGCGCGGGCCGGGAGCGGGGCGCTGTCGGCGGGGAAGGCGAGCGGGGCGGATGGCGGGGAGGCGGCGGCGGCGGCGGCGGCACGGGCCGGGGATGGTGCGGATGGTGGTGGTGGTGCTGGTGCTGCGGGAGAAGGAGGGGCGAACGGCGGAGAGGCGGCGGGGGCCGGAGGGGGAGGAGGAGGGGGAGGTGCGCAGCTGTCGGAGGCGGCGCTGGCGGCGGCGGCCGCCGCCGCCGCCATGTCTGACGACCCTGGAGCGTTCTACCTGCAACCGGTGTTTGGGAGGGAGGCGCCGGGGCAGGGGCAGGGAGGGGCGGCGGCGGCGGGAGCGGGGCAGGTGACGGCGGGGCAGGCGGCGGCGGGGCAGGTGACGGCAGAGAACGAGGACGCGGAGTACACGGCCCTGCTCATCATTGACGCAAAGCACAAGGTACGCTAATTATTGAAATATATTTTTATATTATAGTGTTGAAATTAAATTGGTGGCAGGGGACGCGGAGTACACGGCCCTGCTCATTATCGACGCAAAGCACAAGGTGCGTTAATGTTTCATAAAATAGTTTTAATATTATAATTAATATTATATTAAAATATAATAGTGGCAGGGGAGGCGGAGTACACGGCCCTGCTCATCATTGACGCAAAGAACAAGGTACGTGCATCGTATTGGTTGCAGGGGAGGCGGGGGGAAGGGTCGAGCTCGTGCAAAACCTGTATGGGTGGGGTACGGAGAGTGCTGGAATGCGAGGGCGCTGCGGCAGGGGTGAGTCTGTCCTGCGGCAGCTGTCCATGAGCGAAGCCCCCGTGTGCCTGTACCCCACTTGATTGCGGCCGCAGGGCAACGTTGGCCGCTTCATCAACCACAGCTGCGACGGCAACCTCACCATCCAGGCGGTGTTCGCGCACGCCTGCCGCAATACGCTGCTCTTCTACGTCGGTGAGCAACAGCACTGGGCACACGCACATGTTCGCACTGCTGCTGCACTTGGCAGCCGGGGTGCGCTATGCCGTACTTTGCAACACGCTGCGTCACATACGGTAGTGCAGCCACAGCATGCAGCTTTTGCGAACGGCGGCAGTGATTATACAACTGACAGCGCCCTCTGACCTATGTTCCGCCACTGTGTGCCTCGCTGTGCCGTGCGCCCTGCCGTACCACGTGGCCGACGTGCCGTACTGCAGGGCTGTTCGCCATGCAGGACATCCCCGCCATGACGGAGCTGACGTACAACTACGGATACGCGCAGCAGGTACGGGCGGAGAGTCGTACAGTACGGTTCGGTGCGATTATTGCGTCGTTACATGTGGAGTGGCGCCCGCGAGTGCAGCGGTCAGGGCTGAGAGTCCGGCATGGCGTGTCGTGGGTAGTACCCTCGTTATCAATAATCACCCTGTTGCCAATTGCTGGGCGGCTGCCCCTGTGGCGCCCCAATGGCAGCCTCTCGCCGACTGCTCAAAGCGTCATGCTGTGCGACGTACCACGCATCAGGTGCCACGTGTGCGCCCTGCCCCGACCCACCCTGCCCTGCCCCGTCCCCACCCGCCCGCAGACCAGCCGGTCGGGCCTCAAGTGGGGCATGCAGTGCCACTGCGGGGCGCCCAACTGCGTGGGGAACCTCATGTGAGGGGCGGCGGGGGAGGGCCTTACAGCATGGTGTTGGGCGGCGCCGCCGCTGCCGCAGCGACCGCAGTGACTGCGGGGGCAACCTTATGTGAGGGGCGGCGGAGTAGTGACTGGACGGTGGTTGCCCGCGCCGTCACCACAGCAGCAGCAGCGCTACCACCAGGAGAACTAGCAGCAGCACCTGTGCTGCCACCGTTTGCGTGGCACGTGGCACGTTGGCGTACGGCGGCGTAAGGGCCAAGTGTACGGTGGTTGCCGGCGCTGCCGTCATTGCAGCAGGGCCTTGGCAGGGAAGTGCAGAGCCATATGTGTGGGGCACACTCACGTGGTGTGACGCCGTGGCGAGAGTGCGACGTACGGCCGTGAGGGTATGGGGGGCGGCGCCAGTGCGGCTGCCAGTGCGGCACATGTGCGACCGTCAGTGGACCCAACGCAACAGCAGCGGCACGTTTGTCGACGTAAAGTGCGACGGCCGTGGCGAGAGGCAGGGCGGTGGTGAGGCCATGTGCGTCCTTGCGAGAGTAGTTGCTCATGGTCTGCACGTGGGGCTAATAGAGATGGCAGTCTGCGGTTTGCACGCATGGGAGTTCACGATAATGCTGCTGCAGGACACGGTATGCATGCAGGACTGTGTTGATGAGGCGAGCGTGCGCCCTGCGCACTAGCAACTAAGTTGGTAAAGGTTGTGTCCATGGGGCTGTTGTAAACTAGCTGAGTCCTGCCGCGTGTTGCAGCCAGCGGTTGCAGCGATCGATGTGCACAAGTGGCATACCGGCCTGCACGACGGGAAGACGCAGTAAGTGCCATCCTCGTCTTACAGCGAAGTGGGTAAGCGAGCAGAAACAAGTGCGTTTAATGGTTGCAGCAACACATCTGCAAGGGCAGTGCTGCTATCAAGGGCTTCACGCGGCCCTGCAGCAAACCACGCAGCAGAGCCACGCACACAACGTTGGGTGTACGACGATCGAGCCGCCGCCCAAGAAAGCAATATTAATGTCTATCTCCCGCCAGACGCTGCCGCAAGCAAAGCGCCATGCATGGATGAATGCCAACACAATGTCGCCGAGCTAGCCCAAGCATGGGCCACGGCATCAAGGAATGCATGTTGCAATATGGTGCACATCGTACTTTGTTACGTGTCTCTGCAATGTAGGGTCCTGTATGCGTGCAGCTCGTCGTTATGCATGTATAAATAAGTAAGCCCATGGTAGCCCATACCGTCAGGGAATGCTCTTTATTAACCCACAGCCACGCAAGGACCCGCTCTGCATCCGGCACCTAAGGCCATGCAATCTAGCAGCACGTGGAAACAGCACCAGTCGCGGGGAAGCAGTTACCGGTATCAGGACACTGCCAACATGCCCCCTCCTGTCCACCCCTCCCCTGCTCCATCCAGCAGTGCACACTTCCTGGGAATGCCCCAGCGTCCCGCGCCCCTGCGTCACCCAACCCAACCTAGACCCTACTACCAGTCCACAACCTGCGGAAGTAGCCTTGCTCAATCAGCGCAATTGACTCAAACGCCCTTGTGCTGCACAAGCAACATACGGTAACCGCCCGCCCGCTAGCCAAGGAACCAAGTCACTGGTGCTGCTGCTCGTGGTCCGTCCACTAGCCACGCGCGCGCGCCGACCTGCCACGTGTCATCACGATCATGCCGCCGACCCGCCCCACTAGCTCCTTGCCCCCCTGCCTTCTTCCACCCCACGTGCGCCCCCTACACCTTCTTGGCACCATTGCCATCCCATCCAACACGCCCGCTGTCAAGCTCCCTTCACGCCAACGCAACCGCAAGCCCCCTACACCTTCTTGTTGCCGGTAGCGATGGTGGTGGCCCCTCCGCCCAGCAGCAGCTCCTTGCGCCCCTTCTTCCACTCCGCGTGCGTGCCCTCCGCGCCCGTGTCGACCACCAGGTCGCACCGCTTGCAGGCCGCCAGGCACTTGCCCGGCCGCGCGCGGCTGCCCACCATAAACGACCCGTTGCGCTCGCACTCGCCGCTGTCGGCCCACTGCTCGCACATCTCGTCCTTGTCCTCGCAGCCGGGCGGCAGGTCCTGCGCCCGCACCTGCATTACAGAACCAGCAACACTTCAATAAAATAAACCGTTTTCATAAAAAGCCGTTGTCCTCGCAGCCGGGCGGCAGGTCCTGCGCCCGCACCTGTGTGTACAACCAGCAATTTTTTAAATTATCAATTTTATTCTGATTAAAAAGTCATTGTCATTGATTCTAAGCCATTGTCACTATTAAAGAACCCATTGTCACTAATAACAAAAGCCATGCGGTAGTCATTAAACGTTTGTCCTGTGGCCGCACCTTGGGCTGCGGGTGCTGCTCGATCAGCTCGGGCGTCTCTCCTCCCATGGCGTAGTGGCCCACGTGGATCCACTTGGCGGCGGACCACTTGACGCCCTGCGGGGGAAGGGGGAGGAGAGGTGGGAGGAGGGTGGGGCTGGGTCAGTGGGGAGTGGGGGTCAGCACAGGGGTGCGGGGTCGGCAGTGAGGAGGATTGGGCGCCAGACCACTTGATGCCCTGGGGGTGGGTGGGTCGTGGGGTGGGAGGGTGGGGCTGGATCAGTGGGGATAGGTGTAGGCGGGGGGGAGTACGGCGGGCGTGCAGGTGCATGGCGGTGCGCAAGGTGCAGGTTGCCGGCGGGCCATCATCGCTGACCAGCAGCACGCCCTGGAGGGCTCGTAGTGCCACGTGGTGACATTTTGCGGATGCTGCAACGGACGAGGTGAGGGTTGCGGCCTAGACAAATCAGCAGAGGCAACTGATGAGCGGGGACGAGGGTGCAGGGCCCATCTCACCTTGATGACTGGGCAGGCGGTGTGCAGCGACTTGCGCTCCAGCTCCCCCGTGGGCTTGATGGAGTGGAACAGGATGGCGGTGCCCTTCCTGGGCTTGGCCGCCAGGTGGTAGCGCGCGCACTCGGAGAAGCCGGCGTTTTCGCCCCCGGGGGCGGCGATGTTGGGGAACACGGTCTCGCCGCCCTCCTCCTGTGGGACAGGGGTGGGGACAGGTGGGAGGGCAAAGGGGGGGCGTGGTGGGTTAAGGGGAGCGCGTTGCAAGCAGCTGCATCACCTCGCTCGTCGCCCCAACAACCACGCAGACCTTGCACGAGCGCCGCGCGCAGTCCCGACCAACTGAAGGTGTCAAGGCCGCGCCACCAAGGCTGCACCACCAAGCCAGTTCTCACCGTGTCTACCAGGTACACCAGGTGCCGTACACGGGCGACACGGTTCAAGTCGGGCCACGCCCCAAGCCACGCGCACCCCAAAAGTGTGCCATTGGAGCTGCTGTCCTCACCGTGTCGACTAGGTACATGAGCACGGTGGCGAAGCGGTTGCCGCCGTTGGTGATGCCGTCCTTGTGGAAAAAGTAGTCCCAGTGAGCGTCGTACTTCTGGTCGTGCTGGTAGCGCAGCACCTGCAGCCGAGGAATGGTCGGAGTGGGTACGGTCACATTCGTGTGACACGTGGCACGTGGCGGGATCGGGATCGGGGTCAGGGGCGGGGAGGGCTGGGTTCCCGCTTTCGTGTTGCAGCTCGGCCGTATATCTGGTGGCTACACCACCTGGGATGCAACCAGGGCTGGTATCTTATTTTATTTTTACAAAATACCGCCACTTTAACGCCGCGTAGCGGCGTCGAAATCGGAGGATTTTATCGGATCTGATAAAAGAAAACGGGGCTGGGCGGGGGGATTTTATCCGATTCACGAAATTTCAGGTGCCGCACTGCATGCCATACAGCCTTTCATGTAATTCTGCAACTTCGGGGCTTGGGGTTTATCAAAACTGATAAAATGCCTTGGCGGAAGAAACCAGCCCTGGAAATGCCAACAAAGTCGTGTCCCTCGTGTCCCTCACCTGCAGCCCCTCGCCGTTGCCCACGGGCATTAGCGTCCAGGCGGCAATGCGGGCCTCCACGCGCTTGATGACCTGGTGGTGGTTGGCAGGGTGTGGACGAGGGGGTGACGCGGGTCGGGGTTGGAGGTGGTCACAAGGGGCGGGCATGGGGGGTGCGCTGGTGCATGCCGGGTGATGCAGAGGGGCGACAGGTCGTGTCGGAGTGCGGGAGCGGGCGTGGAGGATGCTAGGTGCCGTCGGGCATTTGTTACTGAGAATCAGGCAGGCTGCACACACATGTGGCGTAAGGGTGGACTTGAAGGGGGGTATGTTGCGCTCATGGATTGGCTTCCACGTACCTCGTCCTCTCCGCGGTCAAGGAACACGCCATAGCTGGTGCGGATTCCGGACGTCTCGGAGGCGCCGTCGCCGCCCACGACGCCGGAGCGTTCCAGGCGACGCTCAGAGACGGCAACAATGTGGTCGGCCTCCTCTGTGGGTGGGTCGGGGAGGAGGGAAAGGCCGGAGGGGAGGGGGTTTAGAAACGGTGGGGAATGGGAGCGCAGGCGACATGGGCAGGTAGCACGACAGCAGGAGCATGCCGGTTTCAGAGTGCACTTTGAGTGAAAGGGAAGTGCTTGTTATATGGTTATGTTCTGCATGGTGAAATCAAGCATACGCGAGCGATAAGTGGTGTCGGCAATGCAACGGGCAGCGCAACGACCGGACTGACGTCCTTACCGTCAGTCAGGAAGTGCTCATACATAAAAATTCGGGCATCAGCGTCAAGGACCTGCACAAGCGGGCGTGGAGGCCGGTGGTTAGCGCGAGTCCTTCTTCACACCAGCACGACCAGTGCGACGCAAAACCCGCATACCTTCATGCGCGAGTTCCGCTGCCTGAGGACATCAGGCTCCACGATGTCAGGTTTATGGTCTGTCCCCATCCAGCCTGCGTGCATCAACAGGTCGCGTCTTACTACAATGTCGGCAGCGTGACCTTTCCTGGGCATCCCCAAGAGACAAGACTGCGCAGCCGCACCTGGCAAGATGTCCTCATCCGTGCGTGGATCCCTGGGTTTAGCACTACATAGCTGCGCACTGAGCGCAAGGGCCGCTAGCAACAACGATAGCATTCGCGAGTTAGGACTCGCCATGTCTTAGGGATATGGAAGCGAAGGACAAGCGTGGACGAAGATGTGCTTTTGTAGTCGAGTTGTTAAGCTGTTACGCTATGCGTTGTTGGCAGGTACAGCCCTATTTATAAGCCCTCGTCAATCCCGATGCAGCCAGGACAGAACTTGTACCGGGGACGGCGCACCTGCCTTCCACCTCCCTTGGTGGGCGCAGACTCCCTATGCTCGTTCAGCTAGTATAAGTCTTGCTTGTATGTGAGAAGAGACCCACATCGCATTCGTGGCTACCGCTAGTGCAGTTCCGACACACGCGAAGGGACAACAGCTCGTCGAACAGAATGGCAGTGGCAGCGGCAGTGGTGCACCATGATCAAAAAGATATCATCTTCTTACTGCGACAATTGGTTAGGCCACCACAGCGGCTTGCTTTTTGAACTTCCGAACTTCCCCCTCCATGCATGATGAGCACCTCCACAGCGTCTATGTGACCACCAGAGCCTCCTCCTCTCATCTCTCATCTCCACACAGCGTCCCTCATAGGTACGTGTCACCGGCTGTGACCACCAGAGCCTCCTCCTCCTCCTTGTGCACACCAGCCTCCTCCGTACCGGCTCCGTACTGCGTCATCGCTTGTACCCGGAGCGGTCGTACGACAGCCCGTAGTCGATGGTGATCTGCAAGCACAGGGTACGGTGGGGGCCCAGTCAAACGGTCAACGCCTGCCTGCTTTGTACTGGTAACACAATGCATCACCTTGGATTCTGCGTCCTGCGCAACCAGAGCTGGAGCAGGCAGCGGCCAGCCACTGCGTGCCGTGACCCTGTGACACCCTGCAACAGCTGTCGCAGATGCGCCCCCCAAAGCCCCAATCCCAATCCCCACCCGTTTCCCCCCGCCTACCTATCTGACGCTCCTTGCCTTCACCTCCCGCGCCCCTTCCCCTCCTCCCCCTTTCCCACGAACAGCAGGGACTCTTGCTTTCTACCTCAGAACACACCCACAGAACCCCAGAACACACGCACAGCCATCTCTGCTCCCTGCGGTATGTCCCTGTTGGCCACGAACACCAGACTGCCAGGGGAGGGGCCCCCACACTCTCTGCCCAGCTGACCCACACCCCCAGCTAACCCACATGCCCATCCACCTCTGCGCCCTGCGGAATGTCCCTGTTGGCCACGAACACAAGGCTACCAGGGTAGGGCCCATCCTCCACAAATGCGTTGGTGCCGATTGAGCCCTTTGGCGGCTCGTTGACGTATGCCAGAGTCACATCGAGGGCCAGGGGCCAGGGGGGACCCGGACTGGGGTAGGGGCTGCAAGGGTTGGGAGAGCAGTAAGGGGGTGGGGTGGAGCGAGAGAGAGAACACAATGCTAGTAACCGTGGGGAGGTGCCGGGTATTTCTGTCACTGCCAGAGGCTAGGGGGGCAGGGACTGGGGGTGGCGCGGCAGCATGGTGGGGCGCGGGCGGGGGTGCGGTTGAGCAGGTGTGGGTGCCAGGGGAGCCCTCTGGCGGCTGATTGACGTGGGCCAGGGTCACGTCCAGTGCCAGGGGCCATGTGTGGCCCCGGACTGGGGCAGGGGCTGGGGGGCCCCGGGGAGGGAGCAGCAAGGGGTGGGGTGGGGGCAGAGGGTGGGGCAACGGTGTGCGGGGGTAGGGCGGCCTGGGATTGGGGTCGGGGCTTGGGGCTGTGGGAGCATGGTGGGGAGCCGACAGACAATGGCATGCAGGTGACGGTGCCAGGACGTTGTTGTGCAAGTGTGGGTGCCAGGGGAGCCCTTGGTCGGCTGTTTGACGTGGGCCGGAGGGGCCGGCGCCCTGGGCCACGGGGCGCAGGGCGACGGAGGGTGGCTTGCGAGTTGCTATGTAATGGCCCACTTAGCTTGGCTCAGCTTTGTTACAGGGTTACCATCTCCACCGGTGTGGGTGTCGTACCATACCCGCCACCCTGTCCTACTCTATGACTGTACGCCTAGCACTGGGCGCTCACCTCGGCCGCCCGGCGAGGTCCGTGGGGTCCAGGAAGCGACCGTCAGCTGGAGGGGGGCAGGATGGGGGAAGGCACAAGGGGCCTTGCTTTGCCAGATTACCAGCAGCCGAATAGAGGCAATGCAAGCGGCGGCACACGCAGGGGATACTCGTGGCCCGCCGATGGTTGCGGGTAGCAATCATGTCGCGTGGTCGCGTGCCCAAGCAAAACGTATACGCGGCCTGCCCGAGTTGATACGCCCGAAAGGTTAGGTGTGAATGGCGGGCCATGGCATGCCAAGCCACGACGACGCATGCACCAATGCTCGTACAGCGGCGGCTGCGCGCACGGCGGCGGCCCGGAGCTGCCCCCTTCACTGGCGTCGATTCATCCTGGACCTGGTTGCGATATGCCTCTGTTAGTCCCGCAACTGCACCGCTACGCACCGGTCTGGAATGCGTAGGAAGCTGCCAGCGGCGCCTCCTCGCACTTCGCCAGCATCTCCTGCGAGGGACAAGCGTCAAGATTTCTTACTCAAGGTGCGTAGTCATGATCTATAGGGGCAGGGGCAAGAAGTCTTAATGCTCAAGGTCCTGAGTCTTGATATAATCTTTCCAGCTGAGGGGATAGGGAGTTAGTGACGGGGCAGCAGTAAGCATCTCCTGTGCGGACCGCGGCAGGGGTAACGACGGAGGGAACAGAAGGCAAGGACGGAGGGACGACACAACCCACAAAGGGCACTGTGTGTGCGAACAGCAGATGACCGTTACCGTAGGCGACACCAACCAACGGAATAAGTAACCAACCAACCAACGAACCGATCAATTGGCGGTGCGCAGCCTGCCCGGGTACGCACCCAGGCCGGTGCCGCAGCATGCCCCCCTCCCATCGCCCAAAATAACAAGCAATTCACGGAATATCCGACGCCCCACCTGCGCCGTACGTAGCCTGCCAGGGTACGCCCCCAGGGTGGTGCCGCGGGGGATGGGCGCAGTCGCAAACACGCCGCGGCCCGCAATGCCGCTGTCCCGCACCTGCGTGACGCACACGAGGCACAGGAGGCAGGCGGCCAAACACGAGGCAGGGGAAAATGAGTGAAAGTGAGGTGAGCCATGGCTCCACAGCGGGGGATGGGCGCAGTGGCAAAGACGCCGCGGCCGGCAATGCCGCTCTCGCGTACCTGACGGACCACAACAGGTGGGGCAAAGAGGCACAGGAGGCAGGAAGCTTATAACATTAGGCAGGGGGAGAGGAGCATGCGTGCCAGGCTGAGCTGGAGCACAGCGTTCCACACGGAGGATGGGCGCCGTACCCAGGTCCGCGATGCCGCTGTCGCGCGCCGTGTCGAGTAAGGAAGCGCGGTCGCCAGGGGCACAAGTGGCACCAGAGGCAGGGGGAGAAGGGAACCGGTGTGCGCTGAGCTGCTTTTGAGAGGCTCGGTACAGTCACACACACCATTCCACTTTCCATGGCCCTGCCCCCACCTCCAGCAGGTACCTGCGCGCCCGTGCAGGTGCAGGTGTGCCACACGCTTGTACATTTCTACTTCCATCCCACTTTCCGTGGCCCGGGCCCCACCTCCAGCAAGTCCCTGCGCGACCATCCCGGCTGCTACATTTCTTTGACCACCCCCCGCCCCGCCCTCCCCCCTCCTCCCCTTCCACACACACCTCCAGCAGGTCCTTGCGCGGCCAGCCCTTCGGCCGCGCCTGCCCGGCCGGGCGGGCGTCCGCCGCCACCGCCGCCCCCAGCAGCTCCCACGCCATAACCTGGGGGGACAGAGGCGGTTAGGGCCAGGGCTTTTATCAGCCGCTGGAAAGGCCGGCAGGGTCCCACATTCAAAGCATAATAATAATTATAGGCGCAAGCAGCTCCCACGCCGCAACCTGGGGGCACAGAGGCGGTCCTGAGGGTTACAAGGTATTGCCTCGCTCTTCCCTCACCGGCGCAGGGCGCCGTGTGCTCCTTCCATCCATACCCCCCCCCTTCCCACCCCCCCGCACACCCATCATCACCCGGCCCCCTCCCTTTGCTGCCCCGCGGATAAGGCCCTCAGCTCCTCCCGCTCCACAAGCCCCTACCTGCAGCTATGCCCCTGTCCCTGAGGCGTGACCCCACGCCTCGCCCGGCACAAGTAGACCCTCCGCCATGCCTCCACCCGTTGCAGCCATCCAAGGCGCCGCTGCGGCCCTGGCACCGCCGCCAGGGGTCGCTGCCTCGCCCTGCTCCTCCCCCCCCCCCCCCCGGGGCCACGGCCCCTCACACATCAGCCCCCTTCCCTTCAGCACCTCCGCCCGCCCTTCCCCCAAC
>VFQN01007396.1_pt1 | contig 11856 bp, 9 predicted proteins | sample 3512371 | NCBI WGS metagenome assembly VFQN01 (sample SAMN10412370, study PRJNA504923) | tailings metagenome | isolation source: Replicate 2 from Balatoc abandoned mine | place: Philippines: Itogon, Benguet | collected 2017-08-28
CGGACCCATCCGAATATTTGAACTGCGTGTTGCTGTCCCGCGCGACGCCGATCACCCGATAGAGGAACGATGGGTCGTTGCCGATCGGGCCGCTGAAATCGAAGGCGCCTTGGAAGCGATCATGGCTACCATATTCCAGCTCGATCTCCCGGACGGGCTGAGCGGTCGGCTTCTTGGTGGTGCGATTGACGATACCGCCGGCGTCGCTCTGGCCGTACAGCGAGGAAGACGGACCGCGCAGGACCTCGACGCTCTGCAACTGGTAGGGATCCGTGCGGAAGAAGGAGTAGCCGCTGGAAAGCAGCCGCAGCCCGTCCTGGTAGTTGCTGGTCGACTGGGCGTTGAAGCCACGCATCAGGATCCAGTCATAGCCCTTCGGATCGGGACCATAGGTCTCGATGGTCACGCCGGGGACATAACGCAGGATTTCCGTCACGGACTGGGCGTTCTGGGCCTCGATCTGCTTTCGCCCGACCACGGAAACGGATTGCGGCGTCTCGATCAACGGGGTCTCGGTCTTGGTGGCGGTGGCGCTTTCCTCCACGACATAGCTGTTGGAGCCGTCGCCGGTGCCGGAGACGACGATTTCCTGCAGCTGGGTCGCCCCGGTCACGGGCGCACCGCCTTGGCCGACTGTTCCCGGCGCGCCGATCGTGACCGATTTCGGACCGGTGAACCGATAGGAGAGGCCGGTTCCGGCAAGGAGTTGCGAGAGCGCCGCCTCGGGCGGGAGGCTGCCGTTGATACCCTTCGTGGTCAGGCCCTTCGTGACGGCGCTGCCGTAAAGCACCTGGACGCCGCTTGTGACGCCGAAGCGCGAAAGTGCGGTGTCGAGCGGTCCACCCGCAATCTCGAAGGCGACAGCCGACTGCTGGGCCACGGCCTTTTCAATCGTTGCCGGAACGAGGCTCACCAGGGCGACCAGCGCCGTGGTCGCCAAAGCCCGTCTCGTCGTCGTGATCGTCGCCCCGATCCTGCCATGCCGGTTCATGCTTGCCCCAAATCCCTGTCTTCTTTGGCATGCTCGAGTGCGTGCCTTCGATGACAAGAACGACTCCGCAACGCGGACCCGAAACGCGTTTGGGAATTTTTTGGCCCGGCGGCCTGCGTCTGCTCAGTAGAGAAGCACGACGCCGGCGAGGCTCCTGGATCGCAGGTCGAGCGCTGCTTCGAGATGGGCGATAACCTCGTCCGGGCGGTCGAGATGGAAGACGCCCGAAACCCGATGCTTGGCCAGTTCGCCTTGTGCGATGACGACGCGGCCGGTGCGATGCCGGTTGATGTCGATGACGACATCGGCCAGCGACCGGTCGCGGAATACGAGGAGACCGCGCCGCCATGCGGCCATGTCCTCGGTCGAGCCGGCCGTGACCGCGCCGAGGCCATCGGGCGAATATGACACGGTCTGACCCGTATCAAGCTCGGCGCGCGACCTGCATTCGACTGCGATCCTGCCGTCGAGACAGTCGACCGTGATCTCATCGGCGCCGTGGCTCACCGCAAATGTCGTTCCCAGGGCGGTGGTGCGGCCATCGGCAGCGTTCACCACGAAGGGGCGTGCCGCATCGCGGGCGACCGTGAAGACGGCGGCGCCGCTGCTCAGCGTCACCAGCCTCTCGTGCTCCGAGTAGGCGACGGACAGCATGGAATCTCCGTCGAGCTCGACCGTCGAGCCGTCGTCCAGGGTGACCGTCCGCTGTTCGCCCCGGCCCGTCACGTAGTCGGCGAAGAATGCGCCGAGCGGCGGCAGGATGCCGAGAAAGGTCGCTGCCGACAAACCGGCCGCGACTCCCGTGGCTGCCGCGGCCCCGCCCAGGAAGCGCCGACGCGATACGCGGTTTCGCTTAGCGGCAGCCGTGGCGAGGAGTGCAGGCCCCATTGCCTTCCAGACCGTTACGGCTTCGCGATAGGCCGCTTCGTGATCGGAAGAAAGGCCGCGCCACGCTGCAAGCTCCTCCGCGTCGTCGGTCCCGGCGTCTCCCGACGTGACACGGGCCACCCAGGCGGCGGCTTCGCGCCGCAGCCTGTCCTTCTCAGCCCCTTGCGGTCGTTCCATGTTCATTCGCCAGAAAGGCTTCCGATGACGAGGTGGGGTGCCCATCGGCACTTCACGACTACTAACGACTGAAGAGGCCCGGACCCGAAACTCAGGACGTTATTTTTCCGGTTGAGGCTCGTCGCCGTTCAATTTCTGGGAGCAATATTCGATGGCCGCGCGGATTTCCAGTTCGATGGTCCGTGTGGAAACGCCATGTCTTGCGGCGATCTCACGATGGGGACGCTCCTCGATACGCGCAGCAGCCAGGATTTCCCGTCGTCTTGGCGGCAATTCGTCGAGAATCGCGATAAGGCGGCGCAACTCGCTCCGGCTGCGCAGCCCGTCTTCCGGATTCGGCCTGTCGTCAGGCAAAGCGAGGAGTTCATCGATCTCCATCGCGGTCAACCGCCGACGCTTTCTGGCGCGGTCGTGGTCGATGGCGAGATTGCGGACGATCTGTCTGAGATAAGGCAGGGGGGCCTGCAAGGCCGTCGAACCGTTTCGCGAAAAGCGCAGCCATGCTTCCTGCGTCAGGTCTTCGGCATCCTCGGGGGAGCCGGAGCGCGCGGTGAGATAGCGGGTGAGCGCCGCCCTTTCGCGCATGAAGATCGGAACCAGTTTGTCGTCACGGCTTCCCATGTCACCGCCGATACCCAGATGGGACTGTGGGGAGCCAACCTTCAGTCCATGCCGGCGCCACGCATAACGGCCATGACTACGGATGGCAATAGTGGAGTTAGGTACTCATATTAAATGCCGCAGCAGCGTCGTGACCTGCAGATTTCGGAGCCCGCGGTTGGGGTGATCGCCGACGGTTTTAGGCGGTCGCGAAATGGGACGGGATCGACTACACTCATATTGACGTACTGCTGCATGTATCGATGCGAAATGCGGAGATAGATGGTGTCGGATCTGTCGGGTGAAGGTCGGAACGAGTCAGGGACCTCCAATGCCGGCGTTGAAAACCGGCAGGCCGATGGGTCCGAACCGCCAATCCTCAGCCCGCGAACGCCCGCCCCGGTCCAGCCGGCCGCCCATGAGCCGCCCAAGGCTTCGAAGTCTGCGGCGATCATCGTTGCTTTGAGTGTGGCGGGAATCGTCGGGTTATCGCTCTGGTATCTCGTGCAGCCGCAACCCCTTCTTGTTCAGGGTGAGGCGGATGCCACGCGCATCGACATTGCGGCACGTATCGACGGCAGGGTCGGGCAAAGACCCGTATCGCGTGGCGACAACGTCGCGGCAGGCGACCTTCTGGTCGCCATCGACAATCCCGAACTGTTGATGAAGCTCAATGAAGCGGCGGCGGCAAGAACGGTCGCGCTGGCCGATTTGACGCGCATCCAGGTCGGGACACGTGCGGAAGTCATCGCAGAGCGCAAGGCAGCAGCGGCGGCGGCCGAGGCCGATGTGACGCTCGCCCAGCAAACCTATGACCGGACCAAGCAGATCACCAAGGGCGGCTATGAGTCGGTCGCGAAGCTCGACGAGGCGACGGCATCGCTCGACGTCGCAACGCGATCCCTCGAACAGGCGAAGCTCGCCTACCAGGAAGCCATCGCAGGCTACACCGCCGAGGAGCGCGGCGTGGCGCAAGCCGCCGTTGCCAAGGCTGAAGCGGCAATCGCGACCCTTCAGGCCCAGGTCGGCGAGATGACCGTCAAGGCGCCCATCGCCGGTCAGGTCTATCAGGTCGGGTCCGAACTCGGTGAATATGTCTCGCCGGGGGTGCCGTTGCTCTCCCTAGTCGATCTGAGTGACGTCTGGCTGCGCTTCGATCTGCGCGAAGATCTGGTCAAGGGCCTCAAGATCGGAGATCGGTTCACCGTCCGGATTCCAGCCCTCGCCGACAAGGCCGTGAGCGTCGAAGTCCGGACGATTGCCACGCGCGGCGAATATGCGGGATGGCGCGCAACACGCGCGACAGGCGACTTCGATCTGCGAACCTTCGAGGTGCGGGCCTATCCGGTCGACAAGATCCCTGAACTGAGACCCGGCATGAGTGCCTATGCGGACTGGAAGGGGGCACATTGATGCCGACCCGCCGGCGCTTCGGCATTGTCGACGTCGCGGTTCGTGAGGCGGTCTGGATGTGGCGCGCGACAAGGTGGCGCTGCTGCTCGTCGTCGGGATCCCGCTGATCGCCTTTGCGATCCTGGCCGCCACCTTCAGCAATGCGGTGATACGCGATCTCAAGGTGGACGTGGTCGACCAGGATCGATCGAAAACGTCCGAGAACCTTGTGCAGGCGATCAGTTCTACGTCCGCCGTCAATGTCGCGAGACGCTCGTCCGATCTCAGCGGCGCCATGCACGCGGTTCGTTCAGGCGAGGCGATTGCTGCGGTCTACATTCCTCGGAATCTCGAGCGAGATATCGTCGACGGGCGCCGGCCCCAGGTGGTGATCTTCTTCAACAAGCAGTTCTTCACGCCAGGCAACGTCGCCTCCGCTTCGCTTCAGTCGGCGATATCTGCGGCTGTCGCTGAGCTGCAGGCCGGGTCCAACAGCGCGACCTTCTCGTTGGGGCCGCTCGTCGTCGAACAATATGTTCTGACCAATCCGGCACTGAACTATGCGCAATTCCTGCTGCGGGCGATCTTGCCGACCGTGCTCCATATGGTGATCGCGATATCAGGCGGTTATGCCGTCGGCTCCGAGTTCCGTTCGCGCAGCATGCAGGAATGGCTCGCAACGGCCGGCGGCAGCACGCTCACCGCCTTGGTCGGCAAGCTGGCGCCGTATTTCGGCATTTTCCTTGTCATGATGGCTGCCGGTCTCGGCATCATCCACGGCATTTTCGGGATCCCGTTTCGCGGCGATCCGCTTGTCGTGGCAGCCGCCGCCTGTCTACTGATCGTCGCTTACCTCTCCTTGGGAGCTCTCCTGCAGCTTCTCGTGAAGAACCTGGCATTCGGCCTCAGTCTGACCGGCATCATCTGCTCGCCAGCGTTCGGTTTTGCCGGTGTTGGGTTTCCCGTATTGGCGATGAGCCTCTTCGCCCGCGCCTGGGGCGCGATCCTGCCGTTGCGCTGGTACATCCAGATCCTCTTCGACCAAGCCGCCCGCGGCGTGCCGGTTGGAGATTCCGCGGAGCCCTTCAGGATGCTGGCCGGCTTGGCCGTAGCCTATTTCTTCCTGGCCTGGCTCCGGCTGCGCGCCGTTGCCCGCCATCCGCACCCGACGCTGGTCGAAGCGCCCGTTCCGGACAGGCCGGGCAAGATCGGCATCTCCAGGGCTTTCGCCGACGAATTTGGTCGGGTTCTGCGCGACCGCGGCGCCTTCAGCCTCATCGTCATGGCGCCGATCATCTATGGCGTCTTCTACCCTCAGCCCTATCTCGGCCAACTCATCAAGGACATTCCCATCGCCGTCGTGGACGACGATTCCTCCGACGTCAGCCGCACGATCATCCAGGCGGTCAATGCCGGCGAGGCCGTGGAGATAACGCTTCGACCGACGACATTGGCCGAAGCGCAAGCAGCGCTTGCACGCAGACAAGTGTTCGGCATCCTGAGCATCCCCGCCGGGACCGAGCGCGAGATCCTGAAAGGCGACCGGGCCAGGCTGCCTGCCTATGTCGATTCAGCCTATTTCCTCCTCTACAATCGGACCCTGCAGGGTATCCAGGAAGGCGTCGGCGCGGTCAGGGCGGATCTCGCAGCGCGCAGTGCCCGGCCTGACGGCAGCCTCTACCGGGCCTCTCTCGCCAAGATCTCGCCGGTGGAGATCCTGAACCAGCCATTGTTCAATCCCACCGGCGGCTATGGCAGCTACATCGTGCCGGCCGCCTTCCTCCTGATCCTGCAGCAGACGCTGCTGATGGGTGCGGCGACGCTCGGCGGCGTGGCTTTCGAGGAAGGCGGCCGCAGCGCCCGCCTCCGCAGGGGCAGCGTGGCAGCCGTCATCGGCCAGAGCCTCGCACATCTCTTGCTGGCCCTGCCGGGCTTCACGCTGTTTCTCGTCGTGCTGCCGAGGGTCTATGGTTTCTCGGCCAATGATCGCGTGCTTGATCTTCTCGTTCTGGCCATTCCGTTCATCCTCTCTGTCAGCCTGCTGGGTCAGTTCGTGGGAAGCTGGTTCAAGCGGCGCGAGACCGCGGTGTTGCTGTTCCTCGCGGTGAGCCTTCCGGTGTTCTTTCTCATCGGCGTCGCCTGGCCGCTGGAAGCGATCCCAGCCGCCATTCGAATGGCCAGCTTCGCCCTTCCAAGCACTTTCGGGATCGACGCTCTCGTGCGGGTAAACCAGATGGGAGCAAGTCTTGTCGACGTGTCGAGGGATTGGATGCGGCTTTGGATCCTGACGGGCGTCTATGCGGTCCTTGCGGTCGCAGCCGCCTGGGTCACATCAGGCCGGAGGGTTTCGGATGAACGCTAGAGCGAGACGTGCCACCCCGATCCTGCTGACCGTGACCGCGTTGGTATGCGTTGCAACGACACCACCGGCATCAGGACAGAATGCGAAGGCTGCAGCAATCCCCGGCATGGTCCGTCAGACCGAGATCCGCATCGCGCCTGAGACGACGGGCAGGCTTGCGACAGTCGCCGTCACTCCAAAGCAGCATGTCCACAAGGGCGATCTCGTCGCGGTGCTCGACAATCCCGAACTGACCGCAGCGGTAGGAGAAGCGAAGGCCGCAGTGGCAAGCGCCAAGGCGGAGCGGGATCACGTCTATTCAGGCGTGCGGGCCGAACAGGTGGCGATCGCGGCGCAGGCCGTTGAGACCGCCAAGGCCAATCTCATGCTAGCACAGCAGCAATATGATCGCGCCGTGGCGCTCGCCGGCAAGCAATTCGCCAGCAAGCAGACGCTCGACGAGAGCACGGCATCGCTCGCCAAGGCGAAGGCGGATCTCGACCGCAAGGAGGCTCAGGCCGCCGAGGCGGCCGCAGGTCCCACTGCCGAGGAGCGTGCAGTCGCCGATGCCCAGGTGCGGCTTGCGGAAGCAACTCTCGCGGTGCTCCAGTCCAGACTGGACAAGACCAAGCTTGTGGCTCCGGCCGATGGCACGATCGGTATCCGTGTCGCCGAACCCGGTGAGATCATAGGCCCCGGCAAGCCTGTCATGACATTGGATGTCGACGGCCAGACCTGGTTCGCCTTCTCGATCCGCGAAGATGAGCTACGCGACCTTGCGGTCGGCAAAACGGTACTCTTGATGGCGCAGGGCGACCGCCGGATCGATGCGCGGGTGACGGAACTGCGCCCATTGGGCGAATTCGCGACCTGGCGCGCTGCGCGCGCCGTCGGCGACCACGATCTCAGCTCGTTTCGCCTCAGGCTCGACCCGAGCGGCAACGTCGAAGGCCTGGAGCCCGGGATGACTGTCTGGCTCGGCGGCCTACCGTAGGGTTGGGTTCGGCAATGACGAGAAAGGCTGGATCCGAAGGGTCCGGTAGCGACGCATGTTCGACGGTATCGACATCTTCGATGTGATCGCGGATCCGATCGTTCAGACCGGCGTGCTTGCCGCCGTTGGAGCGCCTGTCACGCATATCCTGCTCCGCGGCAGGCCGACCCTGCGCCTTGTCGGGCAACTTGCGCTCTTCTCTGCGCTCACGCTGCTGCTGCTCCATCACGGCATCGTTCCCTACGAGTTCGGTCCGGCAAACGTCTCGACCCTGCAGCGCGTGTTCATCGCGGTCGCGAAGATCATATGGTGGACGAATGCGGCCTGGACCCTGATCATTATTGTCCGCGTGTTTCTGATCTTCGAACGGCAGCCGCGCGAAGGGAAACTGGTCCAGGATCTCGTCGTCGGTGTCATCTATGTCGGGGCGATCCTGTCCGTAATCGCTTACGTCTTCAACGCTCCGGTCGGAACGCTCATCGCCACGTCGGGGGCGGTCGCCATCATTCTGGGCCTGGCGCTGCAAAGCACCTTGAGCGACGTCTTCTCGGGCATCGCTCTCAATCTGGCCAAGCCATACGGCATCGGCGACTGGCTCGTGCTCGGCAACGGCATCGAGGGCAAGGTCGTCGAGACGAACTGGCGGGCGACGCATCTTCTGACCGGTGCAAACGACCTTGTCATCGTCCCCAACAGCGATCTCGCGAAGGCGCGGCTGACCAACCTCAGCAGTCCGGAGCGCAGCCACGGCGTGACCTTGAGCGTCCGATTTCGCCCGACCGCGGCACCGTCCGCCATGGCGGATGTGATGCGCTCGGTGCTGCTGAGCAGCAATTCGATGCTGGCAGAGCCTGAACCGACGGTTCAGGTCGTATCACTGGATGGCAGCGCGGTGGAACTGGAACTGACTTTCAGGGTCGCCGACATCGCGGCGGCAGGCAAGGCAAGGAGCGAGGTCTTCGACCTGATCTACCGGCACGCCAAGGCGGCCGGACTCGCACTTGCTCCACCGGCGGAGGCCGGAGGCGCCGAGCTTCTCATGCCGAAAACGGACGAATTGTCCCTCGGCTTTCACACGACACCGCGTCGCCTGCTCGATGCCATCCCATTGTTCGCATCGCTGACCGAGGATGAGAAGGAAGCGCTCGCCGCGACGATGGCACGCAGGACCTTCCGCAAAGGGGAGGTCCTCGCGGAGCAGGGGGCGGTGTTGACGTCGCTCATGATCCTGCGCAGCGGCGTCGCGGCGGTCACGCGTCGCGACGGCGCTCGCGAGATAGAGCTCGAACGTCTGGCGCCCGGCGATTTTTTCGGCGAGGGCGGCCTGCTGACGGGCTCCGGCGAACACGGAACCATCAAGGCGCTGAACTTCATTGTCGTGTATGAACTCACAAAGGACGGCCTGGCGCCATTGATGCGTGATCGCCCGGCGATTGCCGACGACCTCGCCTCAGTGCTGGCAAAGCGAAGTGCGTCGGAGGTGCTCAGGCTCGGACATAACGGCGGCCGGGGCGATGCCAGGTCGGCACAGCCCTTGCGGGAGCGCATCAGGCATCTGTTCAATCTCTGAGACGCCATCGGGCAGCCGGCTGACATGGGGTGACAACGGTTTCCAGGGATCAAGTGCGGTTGTCGCAGGAGCCGCGTCAATGACCGGTCGCGGGCCCACGTCCATACTCGTGTCGTGATGTTTCAAGAAACATACGCCGGGAAGGGCTAAGCCTGCCTCCGATCCGGCGTTCGAGGAATTGGCATGATCCTGAGATACACGATCCTATATGTCGACGACGTTGCGGCCTCGCTCGACTTTTATGAGCGCGCCTTTGCCCTGGAGAGGGCATTCCTGCATGAGACCGGAGATTACGGCGAGCTTTCGACTGGGAATACGAAGCTCGCCTTCTCATCGATCGCGCTGATGCGGCAGCTCGGGAAGGACCCGGCCAAGCCTTCTCCCGAAGCGCCCGTCTTTGAGATCGCCTTCGAGACCGGCGATGTTCGCGGCGCATTTGATCGCGCTGTCGCGGCGGGAGCCAGGCCGGTGCAGGATGTTCGCGACGAGGCGTGGGGACAGACCACATCCTATGTCAGCGATCCCAACGGCTATCTCGTCGAGATCTGCTCGCCGGTCCAGTTGGCCAGCGCGGGCTGACTCAACATGGCGAGAAGGCCCGCGTCCCGGCGCAACCGAGCCGGAGAAACCCCGAACCATCGCGCGAGATCGCGCGTCATATGCGCCTGATCGCTGTAGCAGCACGCGCAGGCAACATCGGCAAGCGGCGCGGCAAGGGAGATCATGCCGACCGCTCGGCGGGCACGCCCCAAGAGCCGCCAGAAGTCAGGCACTGGAAGATTCAGAGACAGGAACCGCCGCTGCATTGTCCGAACCGAGACACCCAGATCCCGTGCAACGGATGCCACGCTTGCTCCCGGTCTGGTCAGAGCAAGGATCGCGTCGTCTATCTCGCTCCATGCGCCCAGATCGTCGTCCAGGATATTCTCGGCCTGATGGTGGTTTGCAGCGATCCCCTCGAGAGCATCCCGACTGACGACTGCGCCGGGCCGCAAGCGATAGCCGGTGGTCTTGGTTCCATCGGGTAGCTCGACGTTTCGAGGCTGAAAATCGAGCTCGGTCAGAACGACGCGATCAGGTTCCCCTATCCCGCGAATGATGAGCACATCCCGGCAACCATCGGGAAACACCGTATGCCGTTCCGCACCGTGGGATACATGGCGCCACTTATGAAATCCACCCTTCGCTCTCATCCCGCGAGATGTAACAGATCACGGGATAAGACAAAACAAGGCACGGAACGTGGCTCAATGTCCACGAAGGATCGAAAGACTCTCTGCCAGGGAGTTCCTGGCAGAGCGAACCGTCACCAGGGACGGTCCCTGCCAGCTCGAGGTCGCGCCTTATTCCATGCCGAGGGCGGCTTTGTAGAGGTCGAGGATCGATTCCTCTTCCTGCCGCTCGTTCTGGTCCTGCTTCCTGAGGCGGATGATCGTACGGATCGCCTTTGTGTCGAAGCCGGTGCCCTTGGCCTCCGCATAGACGTCCTTGATGTCGTCGGCGATCGTCTTCTTTTCTTCTTCCAGCCTTTCGATCCGCTCGATGATGGAGCGGAGCTGGCCCGCGGCAACGGTCTGGCTGGTTTCGGTGATGTCCTCGGCCATCATTGTCTCCTGAACAGTCAAAGGGAAGGCGGCTGCCGAGTCGGAGCCGCCCGAGATCGGGCGTTTCGATGCCTTATGAAGGCATGGGGGTCAAGACGAAAGGGATGACTCGCGGGTAAGGCCCCGAGCGACGGGACGGGAAGAGAGGCGTTTCTGCAACGGGTCGGGGCTAGCGGTCGGTGACGATCTTGACCTTCTGGCCGGCTGAGACGCTGGCGCCGGGACCCAGCGCATTGAGCACACGGAAGAGGTCGAGCTTGCGGTCGACACCGACCATGGACGCCGCCAGCGAGCCGACAGTATCGCCGGGCCGCACCGTGACGACGCGGATACGCAACGGCTTCAGCGCCGCTTTCTCGGCCGGGGTGAGCACCTTGAAACTGCTGCTGACCGAGCGTGCGATGCCGTCGAGCGCGGTGCTGGCGGATGGGGCGGCGGTGAGCAGCCGGTAGACCTGCCCGCCGGCCCTGATCACGACGATATCGAACTGCCAGCCGTCGGCGCGGGCTCGTGCCACCGCAGCCTCGTTGCCGTTGATCGTCTCGGCCCGCACGCTGCTCGGATCGAGGCCGGCCACCCAGCCGCTACGGACATAGTCGACCAGCGGGACCTTGGGATCGATGGCGACGCCGTCGAAGCGGATCGCAGTCTCGCCGGGGCCGGTGGCGGTAACGGCCGCGGCGGAATTGTCGATCACGAAACCCGTCGGAACCGAGAAGGAGATACCGAGCCGCGGATGCAGGAAGGTGTTGCCGCGCACATAGCCTTCATCGGCCGTGTCGCCGAACAAGAGCCCATCGATGCCGGCGAGGAACGAATCGCGGTCACGTGCGCCGGTACCTGTAACGCCGGACTGGCGGGCATGCGCCTGGGCGAGTTCGATGCGCTGCGGCGCATTCGGGTGGCTGGCCAGGAAGTCGAGGCTGGCGTCAGCCGCACCCGTCACGCTGCGCAGATCGCTATAGGCGGCCATGGACTGCAGGAAGCGCGACGCGGCGAACGGGTCGTAGCCGGATCGCGAGCTGTGGCGGATGCCGATGGCGTCTGCCTCCAGTTCCTGGTTGCGGGAAAACTGAGCGAGGCGCAGCTTGCCGCGCACCAGTGCCGCCTTGGCGGCCTGGCTGTCGCCGAGCACGTCGGAAACGACCTTGGTCGCCAGTACCTCCTCGGCCTCCTTCTGCTGACGCTGCAGGCCGTGATTGGCGGTGACGTGGCCCATCTCATGGGCGATGACGGCGGCGAGCTCGGCGGAATCGTTGGCGAGCGCCAGCAGGCCGCGCGTGACATAGAGATAGCCGC
>VFQN01007397.1_pt1 | contig 11856 bp, 11 predicted proteins | sample 3512371 | NCBI WGS metagenome assembly VFQN01 (sample SAMN10412370, study PRJNA504923) | tailings metagenome | isolation source: Replicate 2 from Balatoc abandoned mine | place: Philippines: Itogon, Benguet | collected 2017-08-28
TGGAAGATTTCCAGCATAGGGAATATTAAGATTATTTGTTGCTGTTCCGATAGTCGTCCAACCAAGTGTATTAAATTGCGTCCCTGTGCTTAAAAATTGGTTAACTGCCGTCAAATTATTGATGCTCTGAATACCTTGCGTTGTTGTTTGAACTGTTGCCCATATATATTCGCTCCCATCATACAATAATGCTTGCGACGCCATAGGCGCTTGGTCTGGTAATGTTATGCCATAATCTGATGTTGGGTTTGCCGAGTTCATAGTGATAGAGTTGCCATTTTGACCTTGGAATATCACAGACGTTACCGTAACATTGGTCGCAGCAAAGCTGCCTGTTCCATCACGTAATACAAGCGTGTTAGGAATATCTGCTGGTGTCGCACTATATAATAAACCTATAGCATTCGAGTCAGTTACCGTGGTAATCCAAGTTAATTGACCAATAGGATTTTGAGCCAGCACTTGATTGAGATCACCTTGATAACTTGGCAACTGAATCATGACATTAGTTCCCGGAGCAACTGTAGGACATGGAGCTTTAAGGGCAACGGTTAGCGAATCATCGATATTATTAAAAATAATTTTATTACAGTTTTGCAACACAAGCGTTGATGTCATAATAAGCGGGCCAGTCAAGGTACCGCCGCTTGAGCTCAATTTCATGTCAAAATTATTATAGTCTGAATTACTAATCAAACCAGCTGTAACTCCAGATTTTGAAGCCAATGGAATATTAAGGGTATGCGTATTAGTTACGGAATCAAATTTTGGCGCAGTACCTGCTTGACCAGTGGTTAAAAATTGGTCTGGCGCAGTGAGATGATTAATACTTTGTATACCAGATGTTGTAGCAATTGCCGAAGACCAACTTAAATTACCAGTCCCATCAGTAACAAGCGCTTGATTAAAGGTACCATCTGCTACCGGTAAATTTAAAACATATGAAACAGGCCCCACTGATGCCGGCGCCTGAATAGTTATACTATTTGAATTTGTTGCATCTTCAAAAACAATTGCTGTTTGTTGCGACAGATCAATATCACCGGTCATAGTTCCACCTGCAAGTGGCAAAAAAGGACCGCCCACTGTTGAACCGCCATCAGAAAACCCCGGTGCAAACAATGAACCGGTTATGAGAAGGTTTCGTAAGTATTCATCACGCGGAAAATAATAGCGCTGATCGACAACAGCCTCTGATGTTATATAAGCAGGAGTACTCGTTCGTGGAGCTTTTGTTATAAGAAGTACTAACCGAATATGATTGATTGCCTCTTGTAAGACATTTTGCTCTTCTAAGGGCAATTGGTCTTTAATTTCGTCAAAAACATTTATGAGTTCAAGTATATCGTATTCTTGCAAGATTGCTGCTGGGTCAACGCTTTTTTCTGCAAGTCTTTGATCTATATTTTTAATAATCTCACTATATTTTTCAAGCTCAGCTGAAATTGCTGCATGCATAAGATACGTATTAAAAATCCCTATTATAAAAAAGATCTTTACATACGAAAAACGTTGATTCATAGAGCTTCTCCTAATTTTTCAAAATGAACATTACTGCTTGGAATATAGATTATTTTTTTATTGGAAAGCAAGTAAAATAGAAAAAAATAATAAGTGATATCGTATACTTTTTTTTAGTTTTGAGTATCTTTTAAAAATATCAAAAAGTATTAAATTTTGACAAAATATATAAATAGGAGGACAATTCTTACTTATGGGAAAAATAACTTCGCGACAACAACAATTTTTTGCTGCCTTACCAGACCCGTGGAAAAAGCCTCTAGAAGATGTTTGCAAAAGGGCAGAAATAGATGCACTTTTACAATTTTTACAAGAGCGTGAAGGCTCGGGCGCAACGATATATCCTGCAAAACGGGATATTTTTGCCGCACTGAAAGCAACTCCGTTTGAAAAAGTAAGCGTGGTTATTGTTGGTCAAGACCCGTATCATGGCCCCGGTCAGGCCCATGGTTTAAGCTTTAGCGTTCCTACAGGAATTCAAATTCCGCCCTCTTTGCGTAATATTTTTAAAGAGTTACATAATGATATCGGCATGCCAATTCCAAAAAATGGCACCTTAACGGGTTGGGCGCAGCAAGGGGTTTTATTGCTTAATGCTCTATTAACGGTTGAAGACGGCAAGCCAGCCGCACATGCAGGCAAAGGCTGGGAGATTTTTACTGATGCTATTATAGAGCAGCTTATTAAACGCAAGCAACCGCTTGTTTTAATGCTCTGGGGAGCCTATGCACAAAAAAAAGTTGCGCACTTGCAGGTACCTATCGATCCTCATTTAGATTTGGTATTACAAGCGGCTCACCCTTCACCTTTGTCGGCACATAAGTTATTAGGGTGCCGACATTTTTCTCAGACAAATTCTTTTTTAAAAAAGCACCACGTCCCAGAAATTAATTGGGCTCAACAGTAAATGCTCATCATTCAGATAACTCTAGCATTTATATATAATTTCTAAATATAGTAAATTTGGTTTTACCTAGTAACTTTAAAAAATAATCTAAGAGTATTGACTGAGATTATATATTTTCTTTATGATTTTTTTCATATGTTTTTACTAAATGCAAAAAGAAAGTGTACATGGCAATACAATTCACACAAAATAGTATTAAAGAGTCCACCAGACCTATAGTTATAAAGGCATTTGCAACATGGTGCCCCCATTGCGCCAATATGAAGCCGATCTATGAAGAGCTTGAAAAAGAGCTGGGTCAAAAATATACGTTTACAGAACTAGATATAGATATCTTTCCCGAGCTCGCGCAACAATTGCAAGTGATCTCCTTGCCTACTTTTATCTTTATAAAAGATAAAAAGGAAACCGGAAGAACAGTAGGTGATATCGAGCATGATAAACTTAAAGCAAATATTGAAAAATATTTAAGTTGAAAAATATGGTCTATGTCTGTCATTTTCTATAGGTCAGATTATATTTAGACCAATATAGATAATGCTTTAGATGTTTATTTTTGTTAAAGCTTACTGTATAATAGAAAATCTAAGAGCCCATGGCCTCCGACCTATGCATAAGGCTACGTTAGACAGGCAGCTAGAAAACCAGTCTCGCTCAATGTACTTGAATTTTAAATGTGCCCATAGCTCAGCTGGATAGAGCAACGGATTTCTAATCCGTAGGTCGTAGGTTCGAATCCTACTGGGCACACCAGTTTCCAGTTCTCTTTGTTTCCATTTCCAGATAATGTAGACCAGCTTATATAACCGGCGAATCTTATAATCCGCCTCAGGATGATCCTGGTCGAATCAGATATGAACCATTTTTTCGTAAAATGTATGGAAATTCTCTTAATGAAGTTGAAAGTAATCTTGAAAAAATGGCTTGGATGCCAAAGAGGAACTAGAAGATCTAGTTATAAACTACCCAGAATATATGGTTTTTTTAGACAACCCTGGTGGAACTTAATTACCGGAGAAATATCGCAAATACCAATCGCTTAAGTAATCATAGCTTTGGAATGACCCTTGATATTAACGCATCTCAATCTAATTATTGGCAATGGGATCTTAAAAAAAAAAACCGTGCTGTTAGCGAAGATGCTCACAAGTAAATCATTATAAGTATTAATTCCATCAAAGCATTAGTTTAATGTACTACGGTGTATGCATCAACAACCACTCCCATATCCACGCGACTCAATTATTTCGTTACGCTCAATATTGCTTACAACCATAACATGGCCTTGAACCCAAATAAGATCTCCTTCTTCAAGCAGGTCTTGACTGTCAAGGGCTCTTCTAGAACGTTCTATAGCAGTTGTTGTCTTCCATGGAAAATCTACGCCAGCAATTTTCGCCATTCTCATAACAAACTCTGAGCAATCATATCCACTATTTTGATTCGACATCAGGTAATTGACTTTAATGAAAACATCTCTAAGTTGACTTAATTTCTGTACTGAAATACTATTTAAAATAAACAGATACTCAAAAAAATTTAAGGATAAACCTGTGAAATTAAAGATTAGTGTGGTATATATTGTCTTTTTGAGTTTGATAAACTGTGTTAATGCCAGTAATAGAATTAAGGCCCTTGTTTTTCTTTTGTCCAGTAAAGCTTATGTTAAGGTCAATTGGCAAGCTTCTGGGGTTCTTGCAGATAACTCTAGCCAAGAGCCGTTGATTACAGAAGTAGATAGCAATAAGGGCGAATCGTTCGCTCAACGTGCTGAGGCATCAAAAAAGCGAAAAGCGGATCAATATTTATCAGGATGGCAGCTTGAATTTGCTCGCGACAACCCTTGGTACGAGCAGGTTTTAGATGAGTTAAATGATCCATCATCAAGCTATTCACAAAGTTTTCCTTTGCCACAAGATAGTATTTTAGCTCTCTTTAGGCGTATTAAGCGTGACGAGAATGATCAACAAAAAGCCTTAAGGCGCGCACATTTGTTTGGGCAGTCCGCAAAGTATATTGATTCAAAAGATACCCTACAGGAAATGTTTAAGGAAATTAATGGAAAGCATCGTAGTTTTAGTTTTTCAAATGACGCTGTGACTAACTACAGTATGAGCAAGGTCATCATTCAGGCGTTAGATGAAGCGGCATCCAAATTAGAACTTTTAGAAGAACTTAAAGAAGCGTATGATACATTGTTTTCATATCATTATGTTGATTGGCTTGGCCACGGATCCAAAATTGGAAGAGATGTAATAGTTGATTCAATTCGTGAATCATTTTCCCGTTATGCTGAACTTGCTAGAGTTGAGGCAAAAGAAAAGCTTTTACGTTTTCTTGATCATGATATTGAATGGTCTTTGAAAATAGATAAGCCATTTTTGAGGTTGTTGGGGCTTTTATCCAATGAAGAGCTTAATGTATATGCTGCAAAATTAGTAAATCCTGATCGTCTTAAGTATTTTGTAGAAGCATTAGGTGAAAATACTGTGGAAGCGGAAAGTTTGCGAGGTACGGCGCTTGATCAGGATGCAATTGCGAAAAAATTATTGAGTTCAGGCTTAGATAAGACAAACATAGAAGCATTAACTGCTCTTTTTAAAAATAGTAATACAAGACTTTATAAACAGCATGAAAAAGATATTATTGCCATTTTGCCGGAATTTGCAAAAAAAGCATCACATGAGTATGAAATTTTAATTTCTATGATGACCCAACGTGATTGCCCACAATTGCAAGCCTGTGCTCGGAAAACTTTTATCGAAAATACAGCAGAAAACAGCGATTTTTATTGGCAATCTTACATGTTAAAGGATCCTTTTAAAAATACGATTTTTTTTGATGATACTGCAAGAAGATCCCTGTATGAGGCTATGAACACTGTGTATCAAGAAAAGAAATCGATCAAAGCGCTACAGCTTTTGTGGATGTATCTTAAGGATGTCCCCGAGTATCAAGATTTTCTGCAAAGGTCTGTGAAGGAGTATTTTGGCTTGGCGACAGATACACCAGCCACCACAGACTCATTTTCTGTTTTCTTAGATAAAGTTTTTTTTGATAATTTAGATAGAGGTATCTCACAGGAGCAGCTTTTAGATGTTTTAAAAGTTGCGCGCGAAACCAAGTTGGTCACGCTTATTAGTCCAAAACTTTTAGCTTGTGCAAAAGATTGGGTTATTTTTAATGAGCAAGCATCTTTTCAAGAGCGAGCAACATGTTTAGATCAACGCCTTTTGAGCATATCTTCTGATGCTGAGTTAGCTGAATTTTATAAAACTTTAGATACCAGAATAATAAATCCAGATCTTAAGGCTTATGCTTTTTATATTCTTACAACGTTAAGAACGGATAGCGCCTCTTTTGATATTTTTGAAGCAAAAAAAAGATTGCAAGAAATGCATGAGAGATACTCGTTAAAGGGGTCAGTTCCGGAAATTGTATGGAATACTTCTCAAGATCTTCCAAATTTTGGCTATTATAGGTTTTGCCCAGAGCGTGAACGACCTACAAATCGAATCCCGTTATCTGATAGATTTGAACAACCTCATCTAGATCAGGATGGGTTAATGTATGGCTTCAATTTCAATAATATGGAATATTCATTATGGGCAATTGATGGAAAAACACTGGACGCAGTATGGCAAGTGCCCGTAAAGAACTATGAATACGCGCTGGGCAAAGAGCCTAAATTCTTAGTTCACGGCGAAACAGTCTATCTTGTTGATGGAACGGCTATTCGTTCTTTCAATAGAAAAAACGGTACTGAGATGAGAAGTTATTCATTACAGAATGAATTGCCTGTTACTTCTTTGAAGGCTGATTCTACTGGTCTTTTGTATGTGGCGCATGGAAAAGATAACTATAGCGATACAACCGTTATTGCCATACATCCGCAGACAGGAGATAACACTGTTGTCGAGAGTGAAGTTGGCAGTGGCGGGAAATATTATTTTACCGTAGGTGAAGCATTTGGATATTACTATGCCCCACATAAAACTATTACATTATTACATCCCCAAGATGGTTCTAAGCGAGTAATAAAAGTTTGTACAGATAAAGAAGAAGAATGCTTATTTGATTCTCATTTAGAAATAAAAGGGTCTCAAATTATATTTGCAAAATATCTTGGTAAAGATGATTATCACCTAGTCTTGTATGATACCCTAGCACATTCTGAAAAATGGAGTTTGCCATTACCGGAAGGTATTCGTCGCAAGCCGTGTATTTCAAATGATGGCAACAGAATCTACATTATTAATAAAAAAGTAAATAAGATTACCGCTATTGAAAATAATGAAATTAACCCCAATCCAATATGGACATTTGAGATACCTGGAGATAGGCAATTTTCTTCTTGTAGAGTCGATGAGTTAGCGATTTCACCTGATGGGAATATTCTTTATGCTCTCAGTGTATATGGGGGTGAATTGTATGCTATCAATACACAGAGTGGAACCCTTATCTCATCTGACAAATGTGAAGAAGGGCATTCACGACACTTAGCAGGCGTATCGCCAGAGGGTCTCCCTTATATACATACGCTAAGTAAATAATATAGAACAGTCCTAAGGTCAATTTTTCAAATGACTGTGTCAAAATAATGGATGCAATCAACAAGGCAGATAACTTATTTATGAATTGGAAATTAATTCAATATTTAACCTATAATAATTGTAAAAAGCTTCATAAAAGCTATCTGATTTGGTTTCTCCAAATTTTTATAATGTTGCGGAGTATTATCGATAACATCTAGCTTCTAAATATTTATTTCTGTTTATCCGATTGCTTTTACACCTGGAAAACTTTACAGACAGAGATAAATGATGAGAATAATATTCAACTTTTAGAAAAACAGTAGGTTTTCAAATAAAATTATCCATAGTATACTTTCTTGCTCAATCAGAAAAAATAAACTATAGGAGAGAGAAATGAAGCTCAACAAAATCAGTTTGCGGTTACTAGTGGTATGCGCGGCATTAGTACAAGTAAAACAATATTGTCATGATGACGGTGCGGTTGTTACTGGTAGTCCGTTGTATACCTTTGACACACAATTCCGTGCACTTTTTCTAAAGCCGGGTGGCAACAATTTATATTACGCAGCAGAGGCGTTTCCTTTTAACAATGCTATTGCAAATCCACTGTTTTCACCTCGTTGGCAAATATATGATCTTCACCCAAAGTATCGTTTTGGGTTTGACCTTGGATTTTGTGTTCTATTTCACCCGCGAAACAGCTCACTTTCTGTAAATTGGGAACACTTTAAATCTACAACCTGCGCGGTAGCACCTGCTGTATCAACAGAACGTTACCCCATGCCTATGATGGGACCATTTTCCGCAATAGGGCCTGATGCAGCACCTTATAATCTACGAGCACAAGGGCGCGTTGTTTTTAAGTTTAATGAAGTAAATATGAGATACGGGCAATACATACATTTTGGTGATTACTTAGAAAGCAATATTTTTGCTGGTATCAGCGTTGCAGATATTAAACAGTGCATTCAATCAACGTATGTTGGTACGGGAGATATCTCACAAGTAATTACGGTGCCTTCTTCTTTTATTGGTGCAGGGCCACAAGTGGGTGTTGATTTCTGCTATAATGTTATCAAAGGTTTTAATTTTACTGGCCAGTTCACCGTTGCACTTCTTGCAGGAACGGTAAAAAATTACACGCAATATGCATCATCTTCACCACTTTTGCTCACCTTAGGTAATCCATCGCCTAATATCCAAAGCACTTCAGTACAAAATAGAACTCAATTAATTCCAAGCTTTGGAGAGCGCTTAGGATTAGCTTATTCACTCTTGTTGCGTGATTATTACAGAGCAAAATTCGAAGTAGGATTTGAAATGAAAATTTTTATGAACGCCTTACAATCAACAAATTTAGCAAGTGGCGTCATTGATATACCACCTTACGAGAATTCCGTTGGGGTTTTTGCACGCACCTTTGAACGCACAATCAGCAGCTTTTCACTCAGCGGCCCTTATATAGCTTTTAATATGGGATTTTAACCGCTCTACAAATTCTTGAAAAATGCAGGTTTATTCAGCTTTTATGAGTGCAAAGCAACATATGTGGAAAAACGATAGGAATAAAAGCAATAGAAGCTATGGTTACCACCCCCAAATCATAGTGATTATGTAACCGCTACACATAGCTTGTAAGCCATTTTTTAATGATACTTTTGCTGACTCAGATAACATAGCATGACCTTAAGTTTGAAAAATACTTATTAGTCTAATACTACAGGAACATACATTAAACTAAACTCTCGTGCATGTATAGAAAGTTCTTTTAATGCTTCTTCTGAAATATCTGCTGAGACAGCAATGTTATTATAAAGTTTAGGATAGCTTACGTTAATGTAAGCAGTAAATTGGATGCAAAATTCACGAATTTGTGATGTTTTAATAACATCAAGAAAATTATATTTTAATAAAAAAAGCATAATAACCTGGTCAACAAATGACAAGCTTGCATGTTTATGCTGCTTTAAAAGCTCAACAATACGCGCGCCTCGAGCAAGCCGTTCTTGAGAAACGGCATCAAGCTCAGAACCAAATTGCGAAAACGCCAAAAGCTCATGGTACTGTGCCAATTCAAGACGTAATGCACGCACCATCTTTTTCATAGCAGCTGTTTGTGCTGCACTACCGACACGCGAAACAGAAAGCTCGATATTAATAGCGGGTCGAATACCGTTATTAAACAGTTTTGTGTCTAAAAAGATTTGACCGTCAGTTATCGAAATAAGATTTGTGGGGATATAAGCGGTGATATCATCACTCTGCAATTCTGCAATAGGCAGTGCAGTAATAGAACCACCTGATTTAAATTTACCGGCTCGTTCAAGCAGCCGAGAGTGCAAATAGAAAACATCGCCAGGATATGCCTCTCTACCTGGAGAACGGCGCATCAAAAGAGACATTTCCCGATAGGCAATTGCGTGATTACTTAAATCATCATATATAATTAATACATCTTTGCCCTGATCCTTAAAATACTCAGCGGCAGTACAGCCAACATAAGGCGCAAGGTATTTATCTAAAGCAGGTTCGCTTGCATCTGCACTAATAATTACGGTGTATTCAAGGGCACCAAACATGCGTAATGTATGAGTAAACCGTGCAAGGTTTGCCTGACGTTGACCGATTGAGACATAGATGCAAACCACATCTTTGTCTTTTTGATGGAGTATGGTGTCAAGAACAATAGATGTTTTTCCCGTTGAACGGTTGCCGATTAAAAGTTCACGCTGACCTTTACCAATTGGAATTAACGCATCAATTGCCAAAATTCCCGTTTCAAGAGGCTGGTATATTGGCGTACGCTCAATAATACCAGGAATGGCAATTTCAATAGGACGATATTCACTTACATGCAAATCGCCCAAACCATCGATTGGCTTACCAATCGCGCTAATAATACGCCCCAGTAAACCGTCACCTGTAGGTGATTTGAAAACCGTGCCCGTGCGTTTAACAATTTCAAGCTCGGCCACAGGAATATGCGCGTAGAGTAAAAATATGGTAACAGAATCATCATCCAAATCAAAAATAATACCCTTGTTTCCGCCTTCGAAATCTACCAGCTCTCCGTAAACCGCTTTATTTAAACCATATGCGGTACAATGAGCGTCACCGACTTGAACAACTTTTCCGATCTCAGCAAACTCAGCAACTTCATTTTTTACAAAAGATTGCTCAAAAAGAGCTGTTATATCTGCGCTTTTAATATCCATTTTTTTTAACCTTTATAATGTGCTAATGCTTTGATTTTTTGAGCAAGGGTCGAGTCCCATAGATAATCTTGCGAAATGATTCTCATACCGGCAATAAGCTCAGGATCAACTTCAAATTTTGCATCGATTTTTTTACCCGTCAATACCTTAAAACTTTCTAGAATATCTTTTTGCTGGGTTTCTGTTACGGGAATCGCCGTCGAAATTGTAGCATGCTGATACCCAATAACACCAAAAAAGCGTAATACGATTAAATCGATAATACCTGATGCCAATGGCAAACGTCCATGATCTGCCAAAATAGCTATGAGCTTCTGAACGGCTTTAATAAGATCAGGTCGAGCCTGAGGCGATCTATAGGCAAATATCTTCATATATAAAGCCACTTTTTTTTCATCTTGGGTGCTTGCACGATGCGCGAAAAATGCCAAAGTTTGATGATGTTTTAAAAAATATACAAAGTCTGACAAAGGCTCAAGATCTACTGGCTGTAATTGCGACTTATAGCTTTGTAAAAATGCTCGTGCATATTTTTTTATAATCTGCTGGCGCGGTGTTTTCATTTGTTACTCGTGAGCTGAGACTCTTCTTTTAACGCCTTAATTGCTGCATTAAGATACTGTTCACCATGAGCTTGAGCATAGCTTTTAAGTTGAAAACGAAGTTCTTGTATAATCTCTGGAGCAAGTCGTTGATAAGCATACCGCACGTCACGCTTTTGAGCTATTACCTTTTGCTGCTGGATGTATTCAATATTAATGCAAGATCGCATGTGCCTATTTTTATCGGTGAGCTTTTGGTTAAAATCATGAGCTTGTTGTTGTTGCTCAGAAATTTTTTTGAATATTATAGTAAGGTATTCCAACTGATTCTTAAACGTTTGCATCAGAGCTTGAACCGTAAAATATCTCTGCTGTAATTGCATCGTTAATGCGCGCTCTTGTTGCTGTTCTTGCATCAAGTAGGGCCGCACAAATTTTTTGTATATCAATGATATGATATATATATAAAGAATGTAATGCGCAGATAAAAAGAAGATATTTATGAGATTATTCATGAATAATTCTCTTTTTTAAATCCGTTGCAACTTGGCGTATCAATTCTTTTTCCTCCTGTGCCGATTCGGTTAAAACTGCAGGATGAATCTGAATTGAAATATACTCAGATTCTTTGAGTTCATGAGCAAAAGATCTGCTTTGCATTTCATGCTGAAGCTCAGTAAACTCAGCAAATTTTTGGTTCTTTTGAATAGCTAACTCATTTTGCTGCTGAATAATAGCATCTTTAAGAGCTGCCCGCTCGGCATCTATTTTCATAACCAAATCATACGCAGGCTTTAAAAAAAGTTTCGAGAGTATCAAGTAGGCACACAGAAAATGAACCATCTGTATGACTAATGTCGCATCAAGCAATGAAGGCATAATAAATCAATGCAGCAGCAACACCAACAGCAGCAAGTGATGATGTTTCGATAATAGCTAATGATGAGATCAAAACAGGAAAAAGTTTTGAACTACTTTCAGGGTATTTAGCAACATTTTCACATGCCTTTGAACCAACAATACCCTGGGATATTGCAGGGCCCATAGTACCTATTGCCACGGCAAATGCAGCACCTAATAATGCTGCGATTTTTACATAAGAAACAAATTCTTCCATAACGCACCTTATATAAAGT
>VFQN01007398.1_pt1 | contig 11851 bp, 25 predicted proteins | sample 3512371 | NCBI WGS metagenome assembly VFQN01 (sample SAMN10412370, study PRJNA504923) | tailings metagenome | isolation source: Replicate 2 from Balatoc abandoned mine | place: Philippines: Itogon, Benguet | collected 2017-08-28
TGGGAGTCATCCACCAGCTGATGCCCGACGGTTCATCATCCACTGGCAGGCACCTACCACCGACACGCCTTCCCCATGGGTCCGGGCAGACCACACAGGCAGAGGTGGTGGGAGCTGGCTGGGGGGACCCAGGTCCCTCTCGCCCTGCCTCCTGAACCTCACGCCAGAATGGATGTCCGGCGTTAATGCCTTGTTATTGCTTTTATCAGGCAAGCATGGGCCAAGCGGCGGGGTGACAGGGCTTTGGAGTTGACGACGTTGAGGATATTAGACCAGATATCACATACCGTCAGGGCGTGCACGTGCAGAGACACTCCATGCGAACCCGTCCATAACGGGGGCGATGCGTTGGTAACGCACGTGTCCCGACTCACCCGTACTGCCAGTCGGTTGGGCAGTTGGGGTAGCACAGCGCGCCCTGCTTCTCTTGGCCGCTGGGGCACGTGTCCAGGGGAGTCCCCACACCGCGGACGTAGCTGTCTTTAGTGCAGGCGGCTGGGGGGCACAATGTGCAGCCAGCGCGGGACGTTGGAATGATGATCAGCGTTATTGCTACAATGCTACATGCTGCCTCGACTGTCCACATATTGACCCGATAAATTTGCCCACCGGTGCAAACGGGCCTGGCGCTGCTCACGTTGCTTGCACATGCCTTATCGTACCGCAACTCGCACTGCCCCTGAAACGCACCTGTGAGCGGCTCCAGCAGCCGATCCCGAATGTAGTCGATTACGGCCTTTTTGGGCGAGGACATGTCCTTTAGGTCCAAGTTGAACTTGATGTCCACACCCACGATGCTGAGCGACGCGCCAAAGCCGAACGCGACCTGGGGCGGGGCAGGGCAGGGCAGGGCAGGGAATGGCGTGGCAGGGCCGGGGGCCAGGGGCCGGGGGCCAGGGGCCAGGGGCCGGGGGCAAGGGGCAAGCAAGGGGCAGGGCAGGGCAGGGCAGGGCGGCATGTTCATGGGGGCTGGGGGCCGGGGCCGGGACGCATGAAGAGCAGGTGGTTGGCCTGCCTGAGGACAGGCGGCGCGCTGCCTGCGACGGGGGCTGAGGGGAGACAGCAGCTTACCCGTGTCTTGGTGAGTGCCAGGTCGATGTCGACGTACTCGAACTTGACGTTCCTTCTGATGCTGAAGTCAAGCTTGAGACTGCAGGTGGACACCGGCAATGGCCGTCAGCACCACGTGTACGGAAAGCCTGCAAGCAGCTGCTAGGCCCACCCACAAGCAAGCGTGGACTACGGTATGTCCGTCCATGATGCCAGCGCGGCATACGACGAGACGCTGCAACAACTCGCTATGCCCCCGCTACACATCCCTGCCGCGCGCACGGCATACGGTACCCCTGCGTGACACTTACGAGTCCAACGCCGCCTGTGCTGCGTCGAAGGCCTCCAAGACAATGTTCTGCAGCGCAAATGGTAGCAGTGCAGCATGCACACTTTGGCACAGGTCACCGCGAGCTGCTGGCACAGACGGCACCCCCCAGCCAGATAGCAACTAGCAAGCCTAGGCAACGCACCCAACACCCTGCCCGCCCGCCCATGCGTCTTGACGCTGTGACACTGACGCTGTGGCCCCTCAACGCACGCATCCGCAGCAAAACAAAATTCTGCCAGATACAGTTTCATGCTCACCGGTTAGCGGTGAGCATTTTCTGCATTTTCTGTAATTTCTACAATTTCTGCAAATTAAGCCAGTGACAGTTTCATGCTTACCGGCACGCCTTGCACACGCGCCGCCAGCGCCACGCCGTCCTTGCTGACCGTCGTGTCGAAGCGGAACAGCACCGACAGGAAGTCCATGTCGGCAGCCACGCGCAGGCCCGCCCGGATCGGAGGGCCCACCTCAGGAACAAGATCCTGAATCGGAGGTGCAGCAAGTAAAGTGATAATGGTCTGCGCTGTGCGTGTTGTCGTTGATAGTATGTGGTGGCAGTGCGCCGGCAGGAGGGATCTCGATACACCAGCAGAAGATGTACGTCTATGCATGGTGCACCAAAACCCGCCCACCACAGCCTCTGTGTCCCGTGCGGCAAACAGACCCCAAACAGTGCTGCGCACACGCAGCATGGAAATCAGCGCACGTACGGCGGCCACAAGCAAGAAAAGGGATGCAGCAACACGTTCGTGCAGCAAGGGCCTGGTGTGCTGTGAGACTCACATTGTTTGCAAAGGTGAATGCGGCGTTGTTGACCACGAGGTTGAAGGGCCCCAGGTTCACGTTGACCCCCAGCTGTCCAAGCATGCGCTGCATGCCGCGAGGGAAAGGAAACGACAAGGACCATGGAATGGCGCATACGATGTTAAGCGCTGCCTCACGTTTGCTGATGTTCACCAAGGCCGAGTCCCAGCGCATGTATCCAATGCACGCTGGGCCACGTTGCGCACTCCGGTGGGCGCGACACGTGAGGCGGCAGCTATGCAGCTAAGCCCCCTAGCCCCGTCCTCCCACACACTAGTTATCATACGCGCACTACTCGTCCTTATGGGCCCTGGCTCTCCGGATGTACCCCATGGGGGGCTGTACCTGTAAATGTAACTGTAACTGCTATCGGCAATGGCTCACCTGGAGATCCAGGTTGGCGAGCGAGAAAGCGATGCCGAACTCGCCCGTGGGCTGCTCGAACATCATCTGGATGGCCACGTCCACGCCGAGCACCGTGCCCCCGGCGGCGAAGGACACCGAGCGCAGGGATACCCACGGGAACACCAGCATGGGAGTCAGCGCAATGTCGCCGCCAATGTACTTGATCTGGATGAATGGGAAGCCCTTGACCATGACGGTGGAGGTGACGTACGCCTTGAGCCCGAACGACAGGGAGGGCGGGGGTGCCGTACTGTCGTACGACAGGATGGCCCCCATCTCGAAGGACACCACCTCGGGGTCTAGGAACGGCAGTCGCAGGGAGGCGATGAAGTCCGCAGAGCTAAAGAGCGTGGTGACCGGCCCGTTCTGCACATCGACCGCAACGGCACACGAAGCAAGAGGTTACCGGTAAGTCGCGACAGCGTTGCCAGCAGCCTGATTGCTTTATCACCAGCTTTGGGTTCCGGGTTTGCACTTTCAGCCCATGCGTAACGCAAGCGCCAGGGCCTCACCACTGACAGTCCCAGGCCGAAGGCCAGCTGCGCGGGGCCGGTGAAGGGCGCGCCCAGGCGCAGCGTCCAGACCTTCTCGATCGCAATCTCGATGGCGCCCAGCTGCGGCCGGACCTTGATGTCCTGCTGACTGAAGCCCAGGTACGACAGGATGCTGTTGAGGCCGGGCACCTTTGACAAATCGGGGGAGCCCGTCACGTTGAAGGTGCCGTCCCACATAAAGGTGAGCTCGCCGAAGGTGGCGGGCCGCAGAAGGGCAATGACAAAGTCGGGCGTCGAGGGGAAGACGGTGGCGAGCACGTTGGCCGCGGAGACGTCCGTGGCCCTGGCGGTGAGGGTCAAGGACTTGGCGCCGCGAGCCTTGGCGGACTTGTCTGCAAGCGTGACGGTGACGGACACGGGAATGCTGACCAGCACGCCGCTGGTGGACACCACCTGCAGGAAGGGCGCAGCAGAGCGGCGGCGGGGCTCAGCTCAGGGGACCCGCGTGCGTGCGTACCGTACGGCAGATAGATAGCCTTGTGCAACGGCAGTGGCTGCTTTGTGCGTTGAGGACAAGGGTTCACTAGTTTAGTTGCGAGTGTCTGCACGGGGTGTCTGGGTGCATGTTGCTTGCATGGTGGCGCCCCAGGATGTGCGTGCGTTGCTTGCATGGCCGGAATCTGCTGATGCTGGGGTACCAAGAGCACTACTACTGCTTACCACTCCGCCTCCTGTGACGACACAAGCAGCTCCGTTCAGGGTCACGTACGGTGCAGGGCTATAAGAGCCCTCCCACTGCATGGCGGGGAAAGGAAGGGTACCGTATTTCACCAGCACGATGACCAGGGGGTGCTACATACGTACATAGGCACAATGGCTAAGCCAAGCTGAGTGGCCCGGAGGTTGGTACGTGCGTACATGGCAGAGCCGGGCTTGCAACGAAAGCTTAGTCAGCAGGCGCTTTGCTTGGCGGAGGCCTCTAGTCTGTCTAGTCGGCCCATGCCGTTGCGAACCCTTACGCTGATGGCGAAGTTGGCCACGGGCTTCATGTTGACGTCCAGCACCAGGGCCTGGATCTGGACGACCTTGTCGCCCATGAGCGGCGGGACCTTGAGCCCAAACGCGATGCTGGTGCCGGCCGCCTCTGAGCGGCGGTGAGCAGCCAGCAGGGCGACGATGCGACTCAACACGAGGTGCCCAAGCCAGGTGAGCGCGACTCTGGAACGGTTGACACATGTATCCGGCAGTCGCCCCGCGCACGTGCTGAGCGATGCCCGCCAAGCCGCTGCCGCTGGGCCGCAACGCCGCAACAACAACAACAGCACCTTTTGGCTTGCTGCGTGCGCCCTCGTTCCCACTTACCGTTGGACACGCCCAACGAGGCCGCCCTGCTTGATACCACGCTAACTTGTGGGTTAACGATAACCAGCACGTCCGACACGTCCACGGGCAGGCCCATGCCCAGCTGCCGCAGCGCGGCGCCCAGGTCCAGCGAAGAGGCCATGCGGAGGGAGGCCGACACCACCCCGGCCTTGTCGAAGTACAGGCTGCCGCCGATGCCGGAAGCCGCTGGTCCCACGCTCAGGCCGTACAGACCTGCACACGCACGGTACGTGGCCGCGGGGGGTGCAGGGCGGGGCGGGAAGGCGCTTGGGGAGTAGGCATGCAGGGGCCACCGCCTTCCGGCTCTTCCGCGGAAGGATTGCGGGAAAGCACAGACTTGCTTCCTGCCACTCATCTCAAGGTAGGACCGGCGTGCCTTCGCTTGCTTGGTTTGCAGCGCATAGGCAGGCGAAGGCAACGGCGGCGTGCTTTGTTTACGACAGGCTTGGCTTGGTCAGGAGCAGGCGGTTGTGGCGGTGCACCAGGTGGCGGTGCACCAGGTCGCACCAGGTCGCACCTGGGAAGTCGCTGGTCTGCAGCTTGAATTGCGGCAGGCTGCCGTCGAGGATGAAGCTGGGTAGGAGGTCGTCCAGCTCGGGCCCGATGGTCCGCAGCACGTTGCCTAGGTTCACCTGCAGACCGGGGCGGAGGGTAGGCGGTTGCGTGGGGTCGTGGGACGGGGGCACGAGGGTCGGTCGGGCCTTTCAGTGCATCCAGCCCAGCATCCAGTCTGATGCAGGAAAAGGCACGTGCCGTGTTCCCCTGCACAACGGGAGGCAGCCCAACACCCGGCTGGCCACCGCTTACCATTCGTCGCTGCAGCAGAGTGCATTTCCACCGTGCGCCCCGCGTGCGGTCCTCGGCCCGCTGTTACGGCCAATAGATACCGTACGCGACACGTGCACACGAGCCAAGGACGCATGACCACTAGCCCAGTGGGCGACATCGGCCTGGCCCGTCCCATGCCCACCTGGGGGATAGCCACCGAGAGCGCCATTGGGACCTTGACTGCGTTGACCGGCGGCTTGGTTGATGGTATGGTGAATCGGAACGCCGTGGTGCCCGAGTATCCCGCCAGGCTGCCGGTGGCGCTGCCACTGAAGACGCCGCCCCTTCGCTGCAGGCTGAGCGACAGGGCGCTCATCGACACCGTGTCGTACAGCACGCTGGCCTCGCCTTGCACCTACAGCGAGGAACAGCACGGCACAGCGCCTCATCATCTTGGGGTGTTGGGTAGATAGCTAGCTGTGGTGGTGGGGTCTTCTCCTGCACAGAGCGAGGCGCGTGAGGGCAGTTCCTAGGCTCAAGAGTGCTGGTAATTGTTAGTGTTGTTGTCGATTACATTTGTAGGTTACAAGCGAGCATGCGCAGGCGGGCGGGGGGTCAACATGTACCGTACGCGGCGGCCCAATCGCTGCTGCCTCCGCGCGTGCACCACAAGGGCGTGCCTGTGCCCAGCTGGGTATACCGGTACTGGCTAGTCTAAACGAAAGCCGTGCCGTTGTAGAGCGGAACGTGGTCTTGCCAGAGGTGTTGACATGTCCGCCTTGGACGCCAGCGACAAGGCAAGCAGAGCTCTTGCATGCATGGCACAAGCTGCTTGCGGCGCACAGTGCTTTGCCGCCTGGCAGCACGCATCGGCATCGGCACCGGTGCAGTCCTCGCACGCGCACACATACAGCTCCGCGCGCACCGCACCTGAAACGTGTAGGTGCTGGTGTCGCTGCTGTACGTCAAGCTTGTCACCGCATTCTCCATGTTGAGGTCGGGAATGGTCAGCAGCAGGCTGGCGGTGAAGCTGCCCGCGGACACGTCCCTGATCTCCATGTTGGACACAGTGGCCAGGCCGTTCAGGATGGAGAAGCTGCTGAGAAGCTGCGGGAGCAGCAAGGGCGCACACGTGACATGACATCATCGCGGTCATATGCATACGTATGGGTACGGTACCGACTGTTCCTGCTGTTCACAGGCGGCCACCATTGCTTGGGACCAGCACAGCTCACTGTGTCCCCCCCCATACGGTACCCATCCCCCGCATGCGAGGTTTGGAGTAACGGGTACGAAACAGCGGATGGCATAGCACAGCGTTCGGGGTTTAGCTCTATCTGCCAGGCCGCAAGGGACACGGCGGCATGTACAGGCGCCCCCACCTGCATGGAAAATGTGCCGTTCAAGGCCACGCCTTTGTAGGCGAACACCGCCCGGACGTTCTCGATGTTGAGGTCGGGGATGGACACCGTGACCGCCGCTGTGACGGAAGGCGGAAGCACGGTGCCGTCCTCCAATTCGAACGGGGGGCTGCCTGCGCAGGCGTTGCAGCAACTTGGTTTACATGCATGTTAGCTATGAGCAAGCAAGTCCTTCCGCACAACATGGCGTGGCAGCAACGTGCGCATGCGCGTTGGCTAAGAGCAACGCACAACATACCGTACATCGACACTCGGCTTGTATTCAAACCGGCCCACAAGCACGGCCCAACCGTTTGCTGCAAAGCGCGTACGGTATCGGCCGCCCTTGTGGGCAGATGCTACGCCATAAGGAGCAAGGAACACAAGTACACGCCACTGCCGTTTCGGTTGGAGGGTGGCAAACACGGTACCGTACTGCACCCCGCCCGACCAGCAGGTACGGTGTCCTTGTAACCGATAAACGACCGGCCGGCTGAAGGCAAGTGGCAGTGCACCGGTGTGAGCCCTCCGGCCCCCCACTTGCCACGTGGCCAGTGACACGTGACACGTGACACGCCAACAAAGCATGACTACAATCGGAGTGCATAAGGCAGCATAAGGCGAGCTGGCGCGCCCATGTCGCTTAGCCGGCCGTCAGCAGCTTGCTGCGCTGGTGGCGATGAGGGAGGAGTTACGGTGCTCACCCTTGCAGTTGGGCGCGTATCGGAAGTAAAGGTTGCACAGCGTCATGATGTCGGGCGCCTGCAGCCCCACGCTCATCTGGTTGAGCAGGTCTCCCAGGCTTAGACACAGGCCCTTCACACCCAGTTGCACGTAGCGCAAGCCGCAGTCATCCATCGCAAAGCCCATTGTGATGCCACCCATGGGACCAGCCATGCCCTCGAAGTAGCCTGGTAGTGGGAGGGGGCGGACCAGTGACCAGGACGACTGCAGCTGCACGACGTCAAAGGGGGATAGCCATTATACACATATACTGTATGGTATGTGTAACTGGCGACTTGGCAGGTGTAACTGCCCGTACGAGCCGCAAGGCCCAAGGGCTAGCTACCACGTCGCAGAAGTATAGCAATAGCTACGTGACGGAGCACCGTGCGTCTGTTCAGAGCACAGTGGATTCGGATCAGTGACTAGGGCTGCATGACGTCAAAGGATGACAGCCGAGTCTGGGTGAGGCGTGCGTGTGTGAAGGACCCTGACTCGCACGACAGCAGAATGTGTACGGTCCGTGTGCGGGCACGGCCCGTACGACAACGTTGGAAAGGAATCTGGCGACAGGCACCCATGCATGCACTCACTTGACGTGGACCTGATTCTGAAGGTCGGGAACACGATTTCCTTGAGCCGGTCGACGAGGAACTTGGGCGTGTTGGCACGCATCTTGGGCCTCCGGGTCACAGCAATGAGCTTTGTGTTGACCGTGCTCATGGACAACCGCATGCTGCGCAGCTTGTCCTTGATGGTTCCGGTGCTCGGAACGCCGGCGGCCAGGTTGGTGAGGTTGAGGTTGCTGGCCATGGCGATGCCCAAGAAGTTGCCGTCGCAGAAGGTGACAAGGCCCACGCCAGCGACCGCCTTGAGCTCGATGTTGGACAGGCTGAACAGGCCGTCGGCGAAAGAGACCAGGTCTCGGAGCTAGATACGGCGGGAAAGGACAAGCATTGGAAGCACCCAGTAAGACCGAGGACACAAGCTTCCAAAAGGCTAACGGCATTTGCGTTCCTGTGTTATTACAGCTTGGGAGCGGACCCATGGGTCGCTTGTGGCAGCACACCAAGCAGGCTCGCAGAGGCATAGTGCCAATGCCCCAGCGGACCGTAAGTTCAAGTACTTCGGGCGAACAAACTAAATAATACCGTACAGTGAGTGGATGTATGTGCTTCAAGGTCCAGAGTTATCGTACCTTCAGTGCCACGCTCTGTGTACCCTCCACCACCAGAGCGGCAAACTGGTTCTTCACGCCGATGGCGGGGATGCTGACCTGCAGGCTGATCTCCAGCTGGGCGGGAGAGGCACCTGCGTGCGAGCGAGTGCAAGCGGCGTAGTCGTCTGAAGCAGCGGCTGTGACTTACATCTTGTACGGCAGTGTGCTCCTTGCCGTCAGTTGCAGACCTGTCGTTACCACACTTGGTGCCAATCGCTCCTTACATCCTGTGCAGCAAGGCCTGACCAGCTAACCCGCACACCCTCCAGGCGCACCTCCTGCTGCGGTGGTGACGGTGATGGTCGGGTTGCCGATGGTCAGCGCCTGGTCCCACCCGGCCGGCCAGCTGCAGCTCAGGCGCTGCCCAATGCGCCCCACGCTCCAGTCCCCGGCCAGCCCCACGCTCAGCTGCATGAGCGCCCCGCTGGTGGCGTTGACCAGCAGGGACACGGTGGTGGTCGGCGCGTCGGAGGAGGGGTTGGGCACCTGCCAGGCGGTGCACGCGTACGTGGTGCAGGCGGGAGAGCTCTTCATTCCTAACACACAGCCAGCGCGTGCGTGCACGCGCAATGGTCGCGGGCGCCCAGGGATGTAGTATTTGCAGCAGCAGGTCGCTCCAGATGGGGTATTGGTAGCATGGTAGGTACACGAAGGGCCGCATGGCAGGCATTTGGGAGCATCATCACAGGTGCACGTACCGTGGGCACAGTGATGCCCAGGCTTGCCAGCCCCAGTTCGGCCAGGTCGGACAGCAGGTATAGCGCGTTGGAGGTGGACAGCGACACCTCCACGGTGGGGCTGGAGGCGCTGACGGTCAGGGTGCCCGTCAGGAGGAGGGACGCGCTGGGCGGGGCGGCACCCTGTAAAGGACACGGCAACGTTTCAGAAACGGGGTGAAGGGACTACCGAGGTGAGCTGGTGCCGTCGGCATGCACGTGCGAACGACCTGCTGAACGGCAAGCAAGACGGCGTGCACGATCGATCCCACAACCGCACGTCGTGCGTGGAGCCATGTCAGTCACCGTGCATGTCAGTGAGCGTCTGTTTGCAACTATTGCCTTGCTTGCCAGCGCCAGCAGGGAAACTGCCGTTAGCGCAAGGTGCTCAACATGCACTGCGGGCTCACCAGGCGCGTCAGGAACGGCGCCTCCAGCTTCAGCTCAGAGTCGAGGAGGGCCGGGACGTCGACAGCAGCGTTGGCGACACCTGACACCTGTACGTACCACGCACTGTCGCCGTTGTAGCTGAAGGTGGCGCTGAGGGCAGACAGGGACCTGGCACCAGGGAGCACAAAAATGGCGTATCTTCGGTCGTAGGAGATGTGGGGTCAACACTTCGCAGCTTTGGGTCAACCGTGGTCAACACTTGTCAGTTGTGAAGGAGGCCGCTACAACCTCAGCTGCTGGTGGTAAGGCAGTGCTTGCTTCCCGCGTTCCTCCGGCAACGATGACTGTCGTACACCTTACCCCTGAGCGCGCACTCGTTCCAGCACTACCGGGATGGCCTTGAAGAGAGCAGGAAGGGCCAGAGGCCGCCGTGCCGACGAACCTGCGTACGCCAAGGAATTTACTGGCGCTTGTGAACTGCGGCAAGACCAGGTTCTGCTCAACAAAGTCTCGGCTTCGTGCTAGACTGTTCCAGACTGGCCCGAGTAACGCAAGGCCTTCCTAGCGGGGCCGTTCAGCGCGTACCGAGTGCTGCCCCCGGAGCCCACCGCCCACCAAGCACTCTTCCATATTTGACAAGGACAAGAGCTCATAATACTGTTCGTTAATCCGTTTATGCAGTCCAACTGAGCACAGGCTGTCGGAACAAGGCGGGCGGCAAGCAGTGCCTTACCTCCATCCTGCGATTCAGAACGTCGGCGCGGCTTGGAACCTCTCCCACCTCGATCTGCGAAGCACATTTTGTAGCGCGTCGGTAATCATAAGGCCATGACATGCGTCTTCCGTGACGACAATGAAAGCGGGCGCCGTGTCAGCTGTGGACAAGGTACAACGGCAAGCTAAATCTAGTTTACGGTTGCGCGCATGCATGTCCAACACATCCTATCGCGGCAGGTCACTGAAGCGACGCTGACGGACAGCTTCACAGGCCGGCAGCATGGTTACGACCCACCTCTTTTGCCAGCTGGAGAAGGCGCTATTGTTTGGGCAGCAACGCATGCTAAAGCTAAAATTATGCAGAGAGCGAACCCAAGGAACGCGCGTGCCCGCACGCAGCCCTGGCTCATGGTCGGGCTGGTCACGGCTGTGTTACGAGTGTAGTCGCTTGCTGGTTGCACCTAGCTTGCACACTGCTATAACTTATTATGAAGTGCACAAGATTGGGCACAAAACCCCCACTGCGAACATGCAGGTACGGTGTGTTACGGTAAGTCAGCCTCGTCAGCAATACGGCCGAACTCTTTTGGTTGCGTGTGCAGGCCTCAAGAGGGACATATACGCTACAAACATTCTCATAGTTGCGGAAGATACCCAGTGTGCAGGGCTGTATGCCCGTTCGCCATTTCGTAACTGAATCAGCACAAAGTACGGTGGTCAGTCCAACAACTGAAGTCTTGGAGCGCTGCTCCCGCGGCACTAAATGGTGGCGCATTGGATACATGTACCGGTCATATATCGCTGGGTGCGGAGTACAGTGCGCGGTCTCCCAGTACGTCCTAACTGGTCCCAAAACTGCTCTCTCCCTGTCGTTTTGGGCAGGGGTCTTCCGCTCTTCCGGACGCCTGGCCAGACAGCATACCAACCTTCAACGCTCTGAGACCGTCACAACACTGCACCTGCTCTTGTAGTCGTCACACTTGCACGTAAGCGCACCTGAGCGCACCTGGTGACCGTCGGGTATCGCGCTCCCAAGGCCCCCTCAAGCATGGCGAGCCGCCCCGCTCTCCGGCGTCCGCCGCCGTCCCCTGCTCTCCGCGCCCGCTGCCCCGAATTATGAGCTTACGATCCCGTGCATGCGCTTCTTCGGCTCCTAACTGCACGAACCGCCCCCTGGCAGCTAGCACCGTGCATTTTCCCCTGCACCGCATCCTCCCACACTACTTGTTCCCTGCTTCACCTCTGTCAAGGCGGCTTGCCACTGTCACCACAGCACACACAAGGCCAGGTGTGGCCAGCTCCACGAGCAGCGGAGCATCGTGCTGACGAGCAGGGGCGCGCAGTGCAGCCACCCGCCCTGTTGGCACGGGCATGCACCGTCCGCCGGATGATCAGGTTTTTTTTTTTTTTTTTTTCAGGAGAAGGGTTATGGGATTATCGGAGACCTATTT